>Ga0209464_10000777_pt1 | contig 10170 bp, 4 predicted proteins | sample DOMMetBare1Fresh_2_FD_187473 | JGI IMG/M metagenome (GOLD analysis project Ga0209464, IMG submission 187473) | Wetland sediment microbial communities from St. Louis River estuary, USA, under dissolved organic matter induced mercury methylation -... | ecosystem: Environmental > Aquatic >... | reverse complement strand
ACCCCGCCGTCATCAAGGACACGCGCAAGACGACACCCGGGCTGCGGGCGCTGGAAAAATACGCGGTCGCAATCGGGGGCGGCGTCAATCACCGTTTTGGCCTGTATGACGCGGTGCTCGTCAAGGACAACCACATCGGCATCGCGGGCTCGATTACGGTTGCAGTCGAATGCGTGCGCCGCCTGCGGGGCGCAACGACACCGGTGCAAGTGGAAGTCGAGTCGATGGACGAGCTTCGGGAGGCCCTGCACTGCAAGGTGAGCGCCGTGTTGCTGGACAACATGTCGCCAGACAAGCTGCGCGAGGCGGTCCAGCTCGTCAACGGACGCTGTCATACCGAAGCGTCGGGCGGCATCACGCTCGCCAATGTCCGCGAGATGGCCGCGACCGGCGTGGATGCCATTTCACTCGGATCGCTGACTCATTCCGTCAAGGTTTTGGACCTTGGAATGGATCTCGTGCAGGTGGAGAGCTCGAAAGTGATCGATCCTGCGACCGCCGCCAAGACGAAGAAAGCCACCGCCGCTCCCTCGCGCTCAGCGAGCTGACCGCCAAAGCCGGACTCGATCACACGCGAGGCAGCGACGCCGTTAGTCGGCATGTCCTGCCCGACCTTACGCCGTTCCCCAGCACAATGCGCGACCCCGGCGATTGTCAGCCAGCGCGGCCTTGCCTCTTTCTGTTCGTTTGCGCCGCTTTGCTTGCATTCTCGCTCTTTCCAATCCGCGCCATGCTTGCCCCATGAATTCCGTCGCCGCATCGGGCCGGCACCGTGAGGCCGGTGAGGCTCAAACCGCACGGATATCCGGAAATTTGCCGATCGATTGATGCCTCGCAGTCTTGCGAGCGAGTGAACAGGGAGGTTCTTATGCGCAATTGGCGCCGCAGATTCATCAGGGCATCGCTGTCTGCCCTCCTGCAATTCGCGATTTCCATCGTTGCCCTGGCCGGCGCCGACGCTACCGCCGCAACAGTTGCGGGCCGGACGCCGGCAACCTTTGCCGTTTCAACTTCCGGCGCTTCGACCTACACGATTCCCCTTTGGAGTCCGCCTGGCATTGGCGATGTCCAGCTTGATCTCGCGCTTGTCTACAACAGCCGGTCTCCGAATGGCGTTCTGGGCATGGGCTGGTCACTCTCGGGACTGTCCGCAATCACGCGCTGCAACAGGACCCGGGCGCAGGACGGCGCGCCAGGTGCTGTAACGCTTACGCTAAATGACCGATTCTGCCTCGACGGTCAGCAGCTCAAGCTGGTCAGCGCCACCGGCACATACGGGCAGCCCAATTCGGTTTACGCAACGGAAATCGAGAGCTTTTCGCGCATAGTCGCCTCACCCACGACGTCCGGCAATGGCCCGGCCTATTTCACTGTCACTACGAAGAACGGGCTGATCTATGAGTACGGCGGAACACCGGACGCGCAGGTCAGGCCCGGCGACGGCGCGACAATCGCCACATGGGCGCTCTCGAGGATTCGCGATCGCGTCGGACTCTATGGCAACAGGATCACATTCTCTTACATTAACGACGCAGCCAACGGCAGTTACCGAGTTGCCTCGATAGCGTATCCGACAACCGACGCCGGTCAGGGCCCTTTCTACGAAGTCATGTTCACGTATGCGGCCCGACCGTCCAATGACATTCCTTCCGGCTATTTCGCCGGTTTCATCGCGCGCGAGCCCAATCGCCTCACGTCAATCACCATTCGCAACTTCGGCGCCTCAATTGCGACGAAGACTTACAACCTCGCTTACGGCCAAGGTGCCACAACCGCACGTTCGAGGCTTACATCAGTCCAGGAATGTTCTGCACTGAACTGTCTTCCAGCGACATCAATTACCTATCAGGACGGCAGCAGCGGTTGGTCGGGCAACCTTCAATCGACCGGCGTCGCAACGTCCACTGCACCCGGTGTCAATCCGATTCCGATCGACTTGAACGGCGATGGTTTGATGGACATTGTCTATCCGAAAGCGCAAACAAGCTCAACATCTCATTGGTGGGCGATACTTGCGACGAGTACCGGCTTCGGAACTGCAATCGACACGGGACTGGTGACCGCGAACACCAGTAGCGAAATCATCGGCCCATTCTCCGGGACCGGACAACAGCTGCTTCTGATGGAGCTGGGCGGATATTGGGTATCCGTCAAATACAACGGTGTCGGCTTCACGACCTGGTCTACGGCTGTACCGGTCAACAATGAATATGCAGCCGTGGATTACGACGGCGATGGATTACCCGACCTTGTATCCATCGTGGGCAATGAGATTCGCGTTCGCCGTAATAGCACGGTGCCAACTGGCGAAGTGACCTTCGCCGCGGCAGCAGAAACAATCTTCACCTACACGGGTACCGCGGAGATAAACAGGACTCAGTCCTCGTTGATCACAACGGCGGACTTCGACGGCGATGGCCGGGGAGATCCGTTTTTCATGACGGTCCGCGCCGGTCTGCACGCCAAACACTACACATGGTACTTCCTGCGTTCGAATGGATTTGGTCTTCAGCCAACGCCCACAGAACTCCCCGTCGGAGAGCAGCCATTCCCCAAAGCGAGCGATTGGAATGCCGACGGATGCACGGACATGATTTCCAATGTACGCGTGTATGTCTCCAATTGCGCCGGTGGATTTTCGTGGATCTTCTGGGGTGGCATTGATTCGGCCCAACTGGCGGGGGATTGGGATGGAGACGGTCGGACGGATGCGATGTATGTCAATACGTCGAATAACACCTGGTACGTTGTTCGTTCCACGGGCGAGGGTTTTTTGCCTGCTGTCTCGACTGGCATTGCCGCGCCGCTCGGGACTCAGTGGTTCGTCCTGGACAAGGATGGCGATGGCTTGGTTGACGTCGCATATGTCGACACGACGGCTGGCAATGCGATCAGGTACCGGCTGCACAGCGGCGCCACGAGTCCCGCAGATCTGGCGACTTCGTTCACAGACGGATTCGGCATCAGTCAGAGCCCATCGTACAAGACGATTTCGCGCAACAACTACACGAAGTACGCCGGCGCCGAATTTCCTGAACAGGATTTCCAGGGGCCGCTCTATGTAGTTGATCAATTCACTGCGTCGGATGGCGCCGGGAGCACGTTTTCGAACCGGTTCTGGTACTACGGTGCACGCATTCACGTCCAGGGTCGTGGCTTCGAGGGATTCGATAAGCGACGGGCTATCGACTCACGCAGCGGGCTGTATGCGTACGACTACACGGCGCAGCAGTTTCCGCACACAGGTCTGCTGAAGAAGCGAGTGCTGTCCCAAAACAATGGAACCACGCCGATCAGTAACTGGACCGGCGTGCTTGCGTCGCAGAGCTACGGTGCCGCCGGTTACGAACAACGATACTTCCCTTTTCTCGCATCCGCTACGGAACTGGGATACGAGTTCGGCGGAACGCTCAATGGCACCCTGATTAGTCGATCCGATACGACCTACACGTACGGCGATGGATTTGGCAACCCGACAACGGTCATGGCCTCAGTGACTGACAAGGACCCCACATCTCCCTTCCATGGCCTGGAGTGGCAAACCACAGTAGTCAGGACGTATGCCAACGATACTGGCGCCAACTGCTTTGGTCTGCCGCTGACTACAGAAGTGACGAATGTGGTCCCCGGGCAGCTGACTGAAAAACGTACGTTTGGCTTTTCCGTTGATCCACTACCCTGCCGAATTACGCAGCAAGTCATGGAGCCGTGGATTCCTGAGCTGAAGGTGACCACGACATTGGGTTTTGATGGTTGTGGAAACATCAACTCTTTCCAGGTGGTCGGATCCAATCCAAACGGCACAGCCATGCCGGCGCGCACGACCTTGTTGGACTTCGGTACACGTTGCCAGTTGCCAGAAAGCTTGACGAATGCGTTGGGCCAGCTGACAGGCCTTGTGTACTCGTATGACTTTGGCAGACCCACCCGAGTCACCGATCCGAACGACATCTCAACGAATCGCCAGTATGACGACTTTGGTAGATTGAAACGGGAGGAACGACCTGACGGAACGGCGTCAGATATCAGCTATGCGTATTGCGCGTTGCCGCCTTGTTGGGGAGCAGCAGACCTGCGGCTGCAGAAGACTGAAGTGCTGCGCGACAGCGGCGGCGGCACGATCAATACGCGGCAGATATTCTACGATGGCATGGAAAGAGCTCGATCGGTCGAGTCCAACAGGGTGCTGGGCGTCTGGACCAAGGACGTCACGATCTACGACAGTCTGGGCAGAAAGGATGCGCAACATCGGCCCTATTCGACCGCCAGCAATGGTTATACGAAGTGGACCTACGACGCGATTGGTCGTGCTACCACTGTAAGGCTGTATCAGCCTGGCGGTTTGCTGGACCGGACCACAACGATCGACTACGCGGGCCGCACCGTCACGGTCACGGATCCGGCGGGTCGGATGACGAAGCAAGTATCAGACGTTGCCAACAGGCTCCGCCGCGTGATCGATCCTCTGCCGGCGGGGGGCACGACGAAATACGACTACGATGCCTTCGGCAATCTGAATAGTATTACCGACCCAATCAATACCGTATCCACCGGTCTTTACAACCTGCGCGGCTTCAAGAAGCAGTGGGCGGATGCAGATCGCGGCACCTGGAACTTCACAGCAAATTCCCTGAATGAACTGGTGTCCTGGTCCGATGCCAAGGCCCAGGCATTCAGCGCGACTTACGATCGCTTGGGTCGAATGACAACTCGCACCGAGCCGGAGGGAGTCAGCAGCTGGACATGGGGCTCGTCATCAGCTGCCCACAACATCGGCTCGCTGGAGTCGGTTTCAGGCTATGGGCACGCAGAAAACCTCTACTACGATGCTATCGGTCGTCTCGCGACGCGCCGAATCACTACAGATCAGCAATACAACTACGACTACGCCTACAACTCGATCGGCACACTCGACACGATTGCCTATCCGGCGAGTCCGATTCCCAAGCTGCAGACTGGCAGCCGATTCAAAATCAGGTACCGCTATAGTTTCGGAGCGCCATTTCAGATTGACAACGTCACGCAGCCCTTGGCGCCTGCAACGCTTTGGACACTCAATGCAGCGAATGATTATTCTTCGCCGCTGACAGAGACGCTCGGAAACAGGCCGACGAGCACGAGCGTCACCAACGGGTACAAGGACTGGACCAACGAGCTGACCAGCATTCAGAGTGGCGTTGGTCTAGGGTTGCAAACCAATCGCCAGAATCTTGCTTATCAGTGGGACTCAGTCGGTAACCTCCAGCAGCGTCAAGATCTCGGTCAGGGGCTGACCGAGGTATTTACGCCGGATGCATTGAACCGAGTCCTATCATCGACTCTGAACGGTGTTCCCAATCTGACGATGTCGTACGACGAGGCCGGTAATATCAGGACCAAGACCGGTATCAGCGGGGCATACAATTACACCACAGCGCAAACAGGCTGCACCTACTACGCACACAGTCAGCCTCACGCCTTGCGCAAGGCCGACAGCGTCGTCTACTGCTACGACCAGAACGGCAACGTGATCAAGCGGAATGCCCTCGCTCAGACCTGGGCTTCATTCAACCTGCCAACCACTCTGCAAGCGACCGTCAACGGTGCGACATATCAGAGCCAGTTCTTCTATGGTCCTGAGCATCAGCGATGGAAGCAGATAGGCAGCTATTCAAACGGCACCGAAACGACCTTCTACGTCGGCGGTCTGCTGGAGAAGGTCACTTCGACGTTCACGGGCTTGACGTACTGGCGTCACTACGTCCCAACGCCGTCCGGGTTGACGGCAATCGTTTCGCGCAACTCGAACAACTCGACCTGGACAACATTTGCGCTCAGCGATCATCTGGGCAGCAGCGATGTGCTGCTGGACGGCAGTGGCGCGTTCAAAGCTCGCGAAAGTTTCGACGCGTTTGGTGCCCGGCGCGGCAACAACTGGACGACCAGCAGCCCGCCTGATTGGGCAGGAATCGCGGACACAACTCGTCGCGGGTACACGTTTCACGAAATGCTCGACAACATCGGGTTGACCCACATGAACGGTCGGGTCTATGACCCAACCGTTGGGCGGTTCCTGTCAGTCGATCCGCTCATCGGCGGCATTTCCGATCCACAATCCGTCAATCCATATGCATATGTCGGCAATCGGCCGTTGTCGTTCAGTGACCCGACCGGTTACTGCGCCGACCCCAATGGCTGCATCATCAAATTCGTCATCGACATCGCTGGATTGTTCGGCCTGTTTGGCGGACACGGCCCGCCACTACCGCCGCCAGCGAGATCGTTTCCAGGCACGAGCGCACAGAATGGTGTGAGTATCTGCGACTTCGTGATGGTCACGCAGAGTTGTCAAGGCGGCATCCAGGCAATGAGCCTTGGCGGATCTGGAACTCTGCAGCCCATGCCAGGCCAGCCCCAGAACACTTGCGCCGAATGCAACGAAGGAGACGCATACGACTTCGCGATCGGAGTGCTGACTGGCGCGGTCGACGACACCGTTCGCATCGTCGTATTAATTGCCGTACACAGCGCGCGGGGGCCACGGCCAGATGCACAGGTCCTGGAGTCGTATGTCAATTCAAAGCTCCTGTTCGGACGGCCAAACAGCAATCTGGGAGAATTTGGCTACGACCTCGGTCCGGTCGCAACGATACTCGGCACCGGAGGCGCGGGCATCATTCGTGGTGCCATCACAAGAGCGCCGATCGTATTGGAATCGACGATCATGGAGGCGCAGGCTGGAAGGGCAACAGCATCGGCGATCAGCGAAATTCGTTATACACAAGCCGGCGAGAAGTTCATCCGATATGAAACCGCGAATCCTGCTTTCAGTCGCGTTACCGCGAACGGAGGCACCAAGCCAGGAACCTATGCGGCGCCCGCCAGCGACGGACTGCTACCCGTGAGTCGACGAGCATCCACGTACAACTTGCCGTCTCCAGGACTATCGCGGTCGCGCGCAGTAATCCTTGAACCGCCAGCGGGCACTGCTATCATCGGGCCGCGTACGGTACGTGGTGGCACAGGCAATGAGGTATTCTTTCCATTCGGATTTTGAACATGCTTCGGCTATCTGACAGATGGGGTCCTGTGTTGACGTCGCACCCCGAAACTGGAATGGGGTTCCAGGTCGTATCAATCATTCTGAAAAATGGTATGCGGTATGACCAGGCGATCGTGGAATCTGGCGTAATTACGCGAATTCAAGGTCGCACCGAAATTCCTTTTTCCGAAGACGAGATTTCTGACATTGTGGTCACGCATGACAAGCGCGCGCTTCGAGTTGCCGAATAGTTCCTGCAGGCGCAGCGGTCTTAGAGCGTGAATCTACTTGCTTTCATCCGTCAGGCGGTGTTTGTAACGCGCAACGAGCACGCTGCCAGTACGAAATTTGCGGTATCCGTGAATCTCGATCTCTGCGTCCTCGGGCGTCCCTGGCGGCAGTTGGAACTCGGTCTTGCTCGAGCGGTTTTTACCTGAGCACACCAGATCGCGTGACTGCAGCACACGGCCGTCCATATGCAGGTCAAGCCAGTCCATGTTCCAGCTCTCCACGACGATCTCCGGCTTGCCGTCCCGCGTGCTGTTGGCCACGTGCAAATCATGGTGCGGCTGCTCCGACAGGACCCGCATGGCATGCGCATACAGATCGGCGTCGCCGTTCAAGAGGTCATCGCGGGTCAGGTAGTGCCGGGTCTCTGGATCGGAGCGCACGCCGAGTTCCTCTATTGGCATACCCGTATTGCGATTGATCCGCAGGCAGCGCCGCGCCGCGAACTGCAGATTAATGTCCCGGGGCCACTTGTGGCCGTGGAAAGCACGCCGCTTGGGGGCCGGCAGGTAATCCAGCAGCGCCTCGTACGTCCATACATTGGCCCCGCCGCCGCCCGTGGTGCTGTCCACCCCGATGATCTGCCCGATTTCGTGGTCCTGGAAGCTGGCAGAGATGAAATCTGCCGCGCTATAGCTGCTGGCGCTGGTCAGTAGGACCACCGGACCGAAATATTCCTGGCCCCAGTAATTGACGTCTTTCGCGTTCGAGATCGGGCGGCTTTGGGTGAACGAAGACCCCGTTCGCAGCGCCATATCCACTGAATCCTTCCACTGCCCGAATTTGTTTTTCCGGCTCGCGGTGATATCACGGGTCAGCGTTGTGGCCAGAAACTGGAATGGCAAGGGCACGATCTTGCGCGGGCAAAGCAGTTGCAGAAGCATTTCTGCGTTGCACGCCGAACCACCGGGATTGCCGCGAACATCCAGGATCAATCCGCGGTGCGGTATCAGACTGAGCAGGCGCCGGAATTCGGTGACGAAGTCCGCATACCTGGGATTGCCCTCTGAGAATGGGAACGCGCGGATTCCGATGTATCCATAATCGCCGGTATCGTGACGCAATATCATCGCTTCGAAAGTGCTTGCCATGTGGCTTACGACCTTGCCGGGCATAGAGCCGTTGGCTTCTTCGACCGGACCATGCGCGCGCGACAGGGTTTGAAAAGCGCTGCGCCGGCCGCCGCCTATTGCAACCTCAACGGTCTTTGCCAGCTTCTCTCCGTCTGCTGCGCGTTGCGTACTGTCTGCATCCTTGTGAGGCGCAAAAACAGCCATCGTCGTGACGTTTGCGATATGTGATGCGATATTCATCGCGCCATCATGCTGCGGTGTCGAATCGTCGCCATTGAACAGGAACCACAGGTACTGGGTGGTGGTCATGAACCTGTCGTCCACTTCAGTGTCGAGAACGATAATCCGCCAAGGCAAGCGAAGCTCTGCTATGTGACCAGCCTGGCCTTTGTATTCCACGATTACCCAAGGCGCTTCGGGCTGAAAATCGGCACCGAGCCAGCGCATGGTCATGAACTGGAGTGCGAAGGTAGCGGCCGCATCCAGGTTACTGCCCTCTGACCGTTCTTGCTCATCCTGCACAGCCTGATGCATTGGTACGCCATTCCAGCTGACAATCTCGTCGCCCGCTTGCACGGGCAGCGCGGGCCCTGGCTCCCACAGGGTCCGAGTCACCAGGTATTGCGGCGTGCGGACAAGGTCATCGTCCCGTTTCCGCGTTTCATAACACTTGCCGATCAGGATGGGGAGGAAGGCGATGGAGTGCCGGTGCGGCGGCGGCAGCCGGTAAGCTGTATGAATATCGCCCAGCGACTTCAGAATCTTGAGCATGTCGTCGTGAAAGTCCCAGTGAACCGTGTCATCGTCGATGCGCTGGCGCAGCAGGCGCAGTGACTGCACGGGATCGATCGCGCGGCGGGCCTTCTTCATGTCCAGGTGCACGTAGATTTGCTCCATGACCTGGCGGGTCTGATCGACGATAAATCGCATCTGCTCCGGCGTTGGGTGGTCGAACTGTTCGAGGTACTTGTGCCATTCCTCGAGAGTCAACAGCGTTCCAGCTTTCCCCAGCCGTTCTTTCAGCGCCGCATGTGCTACCGACATCGGGTCAAGCAATTTGGCCTGCTCGATCCAGCCGGCCACCTGTTCCTCCGTCGGAGCCTTTTGGGGCTCTCCGCCGAGTGTGTTGAAGAATCCGAGTACCCCTGTCAGTTTCCCTGCCTCGGATTGCGCAAGTTCGTGCAACGAATTTACGCCAGCAGCGTTCAGCAAACCCTCACGATCAGCGTCGATTCCTTTGATACTGGTGAACTGGGAGAAGGGTTTTCCAGCCATGGCATTCACTCATTCTGTTTTCGGGTACGCCGCCCGGACGCGATGGGAGTCTCGTGCCGCGCTGTGCTCTTCTGCAAGGAGTTCACCGAGGCAATTCGCCAGCATGTGTGCCGTAAATATTGCGCTGGTACCTACCAGACGGTTGTGCTCCGGGCTCAGCGGCAGAGCGTCGAGCATTTCGTCGAATTGCTGCAGATGGTTCGGGTCGAGTTCCCCGTGCAAGCGGTAGGTACGAAATGCCGATGCGGGCAAACCCGACAAACGCTGCAGGCGATCGATGTGGCCCGGCGACGGCGGATTTCCCTCCAGCAGGCGAATGTAGCCCAGTAACGCCGCTGGGTGATAATGGTAGATCCAGTAGTACTGCGCACCGGACATTGCGGCGACCGAGGTCGAAGGGATCTTCTCCAGCACCCTGGCCTCGGAAAGGCCTGCGGATACCAGGTCTTCCATCAGCCAGGTGTCATGATGGGCTTCTTCCTTGATATGGACCTCGAGGTATTCATGCAACTG
>Ga0209464_10000776_pt1 | contig 10173 bp, 9 predicted proteins | sample DOMMetBare1Fresh_2_FD_187473 | JGI IMG/M metagenome (GOLD analysis project Ga0209464, IMG submission 187473) | Wetland sediment microbial communities from St. Louis River estuary, USA, under dissolved organic matter induced mercury methylation -... | ecosystem: Environmental > Aquatic >... | reverse complement strand
CACTATGCAAAAACTAAAAGAACTCAGCGACCTGGCTATCGAACTGCTCGAAGAAGGCGAAAAATACCTCGGTACCCTCACCCGCTCACTGGAAAAGAAAAGTCGTTTTGACAACGACTTGCTTTACAGCATAACAGTGATGAGTTGTGAAAAACTATTTGTTGCCCTTTTGGCTCACTATGATGAGTTCGCAGAACATCACATGCCCATAGCTCTCTACAACGATGCCGCAAGGGTCGAGACCGAACTTACCCCTGAAATGAAGGAAACCTGCCGACTGATCAACAAGTTCGAGTCAATCTGCTCCATCGACGGATTCGGATACAAAACCCCGACTGATGAAGATCTGAAAAAAATGATCCTCGGTCTTCAGGATATCCATGCCCTGATCGTGAAACGCATCAGAGGATAGCATATTCCCCTGTTAATATCGGAAAACAGCACAAGACGGCTTCGCAATCCGATCGCATCAATCAACACATTGTACTGAAATAAAAAAAGAGGAAACTTGAGCTTCCTCTTTTTTTTAATACCATAAAGTCGATTTGAATTAACCAACCAATTCTGCGTAAACGTCATCTTCTTTTTCTACGACAACCAGTTTACCTTCACGAGCCAACCAACCGAGGGCGGCCCAAACTTCTTTATCCTTTAGCTTGGTCGCTTTTTTAATCGCTTTCAAACCGGATTCACCTTTTTCGCTCAGAACAGACCAAACAGTTCCTGCATTTGTTCCAATCAACTCTACCATTTTAAAAACTTATTAGGTTAAACAACTTCGTTTATTTTCAATTTTATTCTTTTCGCCGTAAAAATATCCAACTTTTTCAACACTAGCAACATTTAAGGGAACAAAATGCCTTTTAAGGTAGGTTTTAATTCAATTTCACCCTATATTTCATACATCAGAAACAAGTATTAAGCTAAAACCGCCTAAAAAAATCAATTTGATATTAACCTCTAAGTCACTAAATCCTGTTTCGGGGTTCATTTCAACCGATTCAAGAGGCAACATTTACGATTTCCACTGATTTTACTTACATTTGCGACAAAGTCTTAGCCCATGAATCTGACCCAACTCCTGTTCTATTTTCAGGAAAAGAGAATAGAAACCATTCAAGATAGCTACCGCAACGCGGAAGAATTACAAATGCGCCAACTTTCGCACCTGATAAAACATGCCCAGACTACTGAATGGGGAAGACTTTATCATTACGATCAAATCGATAGTTATGAAAGTTTTGCCGGGACAGTACCTTTGCAAGATTATGAAGATATAAAGCCTTTTGTAGAACGGATGCTGGAGGGTAAGAACGACCTGCTCTGGCCGGGACATACCGTTTGGTTTGCCAAATCATCCGGAACGACGAATGACAAGAGCAAGTTCATCCCCGTCAGCAGAGAGGCGCTCAATGATTGCCACTACCGCGGGGCCAAGGATAGCCTCTCCTTTTATGGCCATAACCATCCCGGATCGCGGCTGTTTGAAGGAAAATCACTCGTACTGGGCGGCAGCCATAAGATCAGTAGTCAGATTAATCATACGTTCGTGGGCGATTTGTCTGCCATCCTGATTCATAACAACCCGGCCTACACCGACCTCATCCGTACCCCTCACCGCGATGTCATACTTATGGACGAATGGGAAGCCAAACTGGAGAAAATCGTAGAAACAACATTCCAGCAAGATGTCCGCAGCTTATCCGGGGTGCCTTCATGGATGCTGGTCCTGATCAAAAAAATCCTCGAAAGGACAGGCAAACAGTACCTGACCAAGGTCTGGCCCAATCTGGAAGTTTTCTTCCACGGCGGGGTAAGCTTCGCCCCATATCGCGAGCAATACAAAGCGCTCATCCCCTCCCCTACGATGAGCTATCAGGAAACATACAACGCTTCTGAAGGGTTCTTTGCGCTGCAAAACGATCCGACTGACAGCGCCATGCTGCTGATGCTTGATTACGGTATTTTCTACGAATTTATCCCTTTCAATGAATTTGAGAATGAAAATCCCACAGCGGTTCCGCTCTGGGCTGTAGAAACAGGTAAAAACTACGCGGTGGTCATCTCCACAAACAGCGGGCTTTGGCGTTATAAACTGGGAGATACCGTGACATTCACCTCCACCAATCCTTATAAGATTAAGATTTCAGGAAGAACCAAACACCACATTAACGCTTTCGGTGAAGAGCTGATGATCGACAATGCGGAAAAGGGATTGATGCGCGCTTGTGCCGCTACGGGAGCCGTGGTGAAGGAATATACGGCTGCTCCGGTCTTCATGTCGGCAGAAAATAAGGGAAAGCACCAGTGGATGATCGAATTTGAAAAAGCTCCGGCTTCCATAGACGGTTTCGCAGAAATACTGGACAAAGCCCTACAGGAACTAAACTCCGACTACGAGGCCAAACGCTATAAAAACATGACCCTCAATTGTCTGGAAGTCGATGTAGCACGGAAAGATCTTTTCCACGACTGGCTGAAGCAAAAAGGGAAGCTGGGCGGCCAGCATAAAGTACCCCGCCTCTCCAATTCACGGGAATACTTAGAGGAGTTACTGTCGATGAACATCAAATAGAACGGGCGTACTGCAACACCTCTTCATAAACTGACTTCCAGCCCGCCCATTCATCCAGATCAGACAGGGAATTGTTGTGCCAGAGCAGCACGAACTGACCGTTGACATTGCGGCATTTATCGACCATATCCCTGCAAATGGCAAGACCCTGTTCGGGAGTTCGTTTTTGGTAAAAATTGAGTGTTCCGTCCATGAGAATGGTCGGATGTATCATCAGCAACGTCTCCTCATCTTTTTCCACATCGTAGAAAAAATGGGGATGACATGTCCCTGCCCGGAATCCCGGTATCCCGGCATACCCCATCGAAAAATCGCGCTTCACCCCAATCTCATTCAATGTACGATAGGTAAAGGGCATCCGGATGCGCAGGTAATGATTGCGACTGCATCCTACCGGACTATGCAAATACCTCTCCAGACGAATCTTTTCGCGCATCATCTCGGATTTGCTAAATGCAGCATGATAGGAAGGATGAATCCCGATCACATGCGAATGGTGCTGCTTGCGCAGATAATTGTGAAAAAAGAATAGTGGATAGATAGTATGCCGGTCATGTTTCCCAATGGGACCCACATGGACAAACATAGTATATTTGCAGCCCAGCTCGTGATGCAATTCGTCCAGGTATTGAAATTGCTGGTAGGGATCTTTCTCCAGATAAAGCAGGACCTTCATCATTCGGGTAAATTTCGCCAGATCAAGCTGCATCAGGCTCCTGGCCATCTTTGCGAACATGAACCATTTACTTTTCCCGAGATAACAATAAGGATGATCGACGTCAATCGTCGAAACAAATTGATATTTCGGTACTCCGATATGCAGATTCGGATATTTGGATTGCAGCAACTCTTTCAACTTCAATATCCATTCATCAATAACCGGCCGCTGCAGAAAGTTATTCTGATAAGCGATACTCACCGTGTGATCGAAACGCCCGTGCTTGTCCCATACCTGATTGTTGTATTCTTCATACCGCGTTATCAAATAAAACACTGCCCCGAAAAGGTCAAATGGCACATCACTTTCCGAAATGGGAAATAGTGTCGGCAGCTCTTCCCATAAGCCAACCTCAGGCTTAAATGCTTTTAGCCCCTCCTCTTGCAACAGTCCGGAAGAAGGAATCCAGATCCCGGCACCACAATGTGCCCCCGAGTAATTGATAAAGGGTTGATGCGACGGACGACATGAATCAGACTCCGTGGTCAGATCGTAATTTACCTGCAACACCCGGTTGAAGATAAATTTCAGGACAAATTCAATGCGTGGCGTTACCACCGGTGTGTAGATGTATAGCATAGAAAACGGTTTATGGGTCAACTTCAAATAGATTGAGACGCGATAGATCACGTCACTACCGGCTGTTCTCGATGATACCGCCTCCTATGACGCGGTTGCCCTGGTAAAAGACAGCGGACTGCCCCTCTGCCAGAGAATGCTCGCGGTCTATCAGTCTGACGATTGCTTTCCGATCGGGTAAAAAATCCACAGTACACCGCGCGGATTGTTTCCGGTAGCGCACCTTGCAAATTACTTCACCTGCAAAATCGTCTGCCCGGACATAATTGACATCCTTGAGGCGAATCTCCGACTTGTACAATTCATCTAACGGACTGAGGACAATTGTGTTCGTAGCAGGTTGAATCTCTTTTACAAAAACGGCCTGATTAAGATTTAACCCCAGGCCTCTGCGTTGCCCTACGGTGTAAAAAGGAAATCCGGCATGTTTCCCCAGGAAGTTCCCTTTCGAATCGACAAAATTACCAGATTGAAAAGTCTGCTCGCTCAGATTCTTCTTCAGGAAGTCCCGGTAGTCTCCCGGGCAAAAACAGATGCCAAGACTATCCTTCTTTTTGGAAATCTTGCGAAAACCGCGCTCCTCAGCCAACTGCCGCACCGATACCTTGGTCATATCCCCCAACGGTAATACCATACGGCGAATAATCCCCTGCTCCAATCCCCAAAGGAAGAAAGACTGATCTTTATCTGGATCAGTACCTGAAGTGATGTAACAGTGATCACCGTCTGATTCTGTCTGCACATAATGGCCGGTGGCGATATACTCGATGCCGCGTTCGTCCGCAAGTTTGGCCAACAGCGGCCACTTCAGCCAGTTGTTACACAGTACACATGGCACAGGTGTCTTTCCCTGCAAATATTCGTCTGTAAAGTAGGAGATTATTTTATCCTGAAATACATCGGTGGCATCATACACAAAATGTGAAATACCTACCCGTTCCGCCATCTCGGCAGCATCGGCCAAAGCGGTGTCAAAATTGGAAGATAGGAATCGAAAGGTCACGCCGGTCACTTCATAGCCGGCTTCTTTTAGTAAAAGGGCAGAAACAGAACTGTCCGTCCCACCGCTCATTCCCAGTAATACGCGTTTTCCCGACATTTCAATTGCTCTGATTAATCATTGATAGGTTATGCTTTTACAAAAGCAAACTTAACCAATAATTTCCAGAATGATTACGGCAATAATCCCCTCTTAACGAACTTTATACACATTGTACTTCGCTTACGAATTATAAACGCACGGTTATTATCCGTCATTCCACAAAGCCTGATTTCTCCTTAAAAATTTGTACTTTTGCAGCTCAAAATAATTTTACAGGACATGAATCATCCATTGACCATTTACAATACGATAAAGCGCAAAAAGGAACAGTTTGTTCCGTTGCACGAACCGAATGTTGGAATTTACGTATGCGGACCCACCGTTTACGGAGATCCGCATCTCGGACATGCCCGTCCGGCGATTACCTTCGACCTGCTGTTTCGTTACCTGAAACATCTTGGCTACAAGGTGCGTTACGTGCGCAACATCACTGACGTCGGCCACCTCGAAAACGATGCCGACGAAGGCGAAGACAAGATCGCAAAAAAGGCAAAGCTCGACCAACTGGAGCCCATGGAGGTCGTGCAATATTACCTCAACCGCTACCACAAAGCGATGGATGCGTTGAACGTATTGCCACCAAGCATAGAGCCTCATGCATCCGGCCACATCATCGAACAGATCGAGTTTGTGAAAAAGATCCTGGAAGCCGGTTACGCTTATGAAAGCCAGGGGTCCATCTATTTCGATGTAGAGAAATACAACAAAGACCACCACTACGGTAAACTCTCCGGTCGCAATATCGAAGAGCTGCTCAATACTACCCGGGTGCTTGACGGACAGCAGGAGAAACGCAACAGTGCCGACTTTGCCTTGTGGAAAAAAGCATCGCCAGAGCACATCATGCACTGGCCTTCTCCATGGAGCGAAGGGTTCCCCGGCTGGCACCTCGAATGTTCGGCCATGGGAACAAAATACCTGGGTGAAGAATTTGATATCCACGGCGGCGGTATGGACCTCCTCTTCCCGCACCACGAATGTGAAATCGCACAATCGGTAGCCGCTCTCGGCAAAGAGACTGTAAAACACTGGATGCACAACAACATGATTACCATCAACGGTCAGAAGATGGGAAAATCGCTCGGCAACTTCATCACGCTGGAGCAGTTCTTTACCGGTGAACATGCATTGCTGTCACAACCGTTTAGTGCGATGACGATCCGATTCTTTATCCTTCAGGCACACTACCGCAGTACGGTAGACTTCAGTAGCGAAGCACTGGTAGCTTCTGAAAAAGGAATGCAACGTCTGATGGAGGCTTACGAGAACCTCAACAAGCTGGTTCCGTCAGCCACCTCAACCGTAGAAGTAAAAGGGATTCGGGAGAAATGTTACGAAGCGATGAACGACGACCTCAACAGTCCGATCGTCATCTCTCACCTTTTCGACGCTACCCGCAGCATCAATACCGTATTGAGTGGAGCGGCAACTATCTCAGCGGAGGACCTGGAAGAACTGAAAGCGGTGTTCAACCTCTTCCTGTTTGACATCCTGGGCATGACTCTGGCAGAACAGGCTTCTACAGCCAATACCGAAGTGTATGGAAAAGCCATTGATCTGCTCCTGCAAATGCGCATAGATGCCAAAGCCAACAAAGACTGGGCTACCGCCGATAAAATCCGCAACGAGCTGACCGCTTTGGGATTTGAAATCAAAGATACCAAAGAGGGATTTGAGTGGAAGCTGAATAGCTGATTCTATTCTCCCTCAATATAAGAAACGAGGGTGTTTGCCGAATGGGCAGACATCCTCGTTTTGTTTTTGAATCATCCCGGACAAGCGTCCCAACGGGGACAGAGTCTGTCCTAATTAAGACGAAGAGTACTCCGGATGATTATGCTTCTTATTGACCGACTATCTATGAGAGGCTGAGTATAAAACGAACTGCCGCCCCTTCCCGAGATAGTCATCCGGAGAGGGCGGTGTATAAGGGGGCCAAATCCGACAATTCCGCCACAAAAGCAGAACTACGCACAGTGATAAAAGTTAAGTCTTGCACCTAAGAGCAAAAAAGAAAAGGTTGTTACCGGTAAGCAGTATCATCCCGATAGACCCGATAACGATCTCCCCAAGTTGGGAGGTCGGGAGGAGTCAGTAGGTAGTTTTCACACAGCCTCTCATACAGAAATGTTGGATAAAAAGCCTATCCCCCAAAAAAGACGAAAGCGCCCAGCCTCACGGCTAAGCGCTTTCTCATTCAACAAAACTAATAACAGGTATTGCATCAAAAAAAACACAAATTGTTTATATCTAATTTCTTTGGATTTTGCATTTAACCTGTAACAGATATTACTCTTCTTCAGTGTAAGCCAACTCGTTGTGTTGAGTAAGGTCAAGACCTTGAAGCTCTTCTGATTCAGTAGCGCGAATGCCTACGATAGCGTCAGTAACTTTAAAGAGAATAAATGTACATATTGCAGTGTAAAGAATAGTAGAACCGGTTGCGATCAACTGTACTACCAATTGGTGTCCGTTACCGTAGGCTGCACCACTATAAGCAGATTGGATAGCAGGATTTGCCAATACACCGGTGATGATTGCTCCGAAGATACCACCGATACCGTGTACACCAAATGCATCAAGTGAGTCGTCATATCCAAGTTTCGCTTTAACAACGGCAACCATTACGAAACAGATTGCAGCTACAAGGAAACCGATAATCATTGCTCCAACTACATCTACGAAACCGGCTGCAGGAGTGATAGCAACCAAACCGGCTACAGCACCTGTACAAACACCTACGATGGTTGGTTTTTTGTTAAATATCCACTCAAGCAATGTCCAGCCCAATGCAGCAGCTGCTGTTGCAATGTGAGTAGAAAGGAATGCACTTGCGGCAAGACCATCTGCTGCGAGACCACTACCCGCGTTGAATCCAAACCATCCAAACCACAGTAAACCGGCACCGATCGCGACCATTGGAATATTGTGGGGAGTTGTAGGCACTCCCTGATAATTGGTACGTTTTCCGACCATCAGAGCCATAATCAATGCAGCAACACCCGCGTTGATGTGTACAACAGTACCACCGGCAAAGTCAAGAGCACCCATTTTGAACAACCATCCGTCACCTGACCATACCCAGTGTGCAACCGGATTGTAAACGATAATAGCCCACAGGATAGAGAACACCAGGAACCCTTTGAATTTCACACGCTCAGCAAATGCACCGATGATCAACGCCGGAGTAATCACGGCAAACATACATTGGAACAAAATGAAAATGATATGAGGAATTGTACCTATTGTTCCTCCGTCAGCAGTAGGCTGTGAATGAGAAATAAAGTACGGGCTAAGATCAGATATCTTGATGCCATGCAGGAACGACCAGTCAAATCCACCAACAAAAGGTTTCAACGCCTCGATTGAGTTAGTGCCAAATGAGTTACTATATCCGAATGCTACCCACTCCAGGCTGATTACAGCGGTCAGGATAAAACATTGCATCAATACGTTCAGTACGTTTTTACGACGCACCAAGCCTCCGTAGAAAAGAGCCAAACCGGGGATAGTCATCAACAATACAAATGCAGTTGCAACGATCATCCAGGCAGTGTCACCTGCATCGACAGTAGGAGTAACGGCTGCTACAACTGGCGCAGCGGCCATTTTCATAGAATCAACAGCTGTAGAATCAGCTGATTGCGCCATTGAAAGCGCTGGGATCGCTGCCAGTAAAGCTGAAGGCAAAGCGATATATTTAGTGAATCTTCTTACCATGATATAACCTATTAGATAAATATTTTACTCTTCTTGAATTACTTGTTGTATAATGACTCATCACCATGATCACCGGTTCTGATGCGAACCGACTGTTCGATTGCAGTTACGAAAATACGTCCGTCACCACTTTCTCCGGTATAAGCCGATTTAAGTATGGCATTGATAGATTTATCTACATTGACATCGCGTACTACAAATGAGATCTGAAGACGGTCAATGGTATTTACATCATACGCCACACCACGGAAAATAAGGCCTTGTTTAGCTGTTCCCTGACCTTTAACATCCCACCAGGAAAGGAAGTCGATATCTGCTTCGTGCAGAGCTTTGCGTACTTCTTCAAATTTATTTTTGCGAATAATAGCTTCAATCTTTTTCATAATCGTATGTTTTTTGGGTTATAACCGGTAAGAAGAGGGACTAAATATAGTGAAAAAGTCTGACTATATGGCTTTTCCCACTTTTTACCGGTTATGAATCATGAATATTTATTAGAAAGTAACGCCGAATACCAGGTAAGACTTATCTGCCGCAGGAGCAATAATTCCCTGAACATACACCGGAAGAGAGTATGAATCACTCAATTTTACCGTTTTAGTTGCTTTCAAAGAGATGTTAGAAACCTGAAAACCATCTCTTCCGGCATTATAACCTGTCGATGGTGCTGCCCATGGTGAAACGCCAACCGCCAAAGCTAAAGGTATATCACCTACACTGAAGTTGTAACCACCTTCAACGTATGTAGAATAAGCCTGATCCCCATCAGAGTTAATATCATTACCTCCTGCAAAAACCGTGTTCCAGGTCAAAGAGAATTTAGATCCTACATAACCAACTGTTCCTTCGAAGAGATGACCGGCATAACCTGTACTGGTTTTACTAAAATAAGGCTCATCCCGACCACTCCACCAATAATCGGTTACTCCAACTTTGAAGGCACCTTTAGTGTAAAATGCACTCAGGTCAAATTCTTTTGCAGCCGATGTTGTAATCTCAGTACTTCCCCAGGCACCGATTGATAAACCTTTGTAACCAACAGACAAAGTCGGCTGCAAAGCAGCTCCTGTCTGATAAACGCCACGCCATACATACGAGCTAACCAAATCAGCCCCTACCGTCATGGTAGCTTTGTCTTGTGCACTTGCACTCACGAGTCCGCTAATTAAAATAGCGATTGTTAAGATGATCTTTTTCATAACTAAACACATTATTGATTAAACATAAATATAATACCTGATTTTGCTGAGCCGGTTTCCCCCCGGGATTTTATTCAGACTTTACTGTCTGTCATAAGTACCTGCTATTCTACCTGTCATTACGTTGCCGTTTTTATGTTTAGCAGTTTTCCTGTGACTGTATCCGCCGATACTTATCCAAAACCTTTATCAATCCTTTTTACCTTTCAAACCAACACTCCTCAAATACCCATTTAACACAACAACTGGCCAATCATTATCTTTTTGATATTTGTATAAT
>Ga0209464_10000775_pt1 | contig 10175 bp, 9 predicted proteins | sample DOMMetBare1Fresh_2_FD_187473 | JGI IMG/M metagenome (GOLD analysis project Ga0209464, IMG submission 187473) | Wetland sediment microbial communities from St. Louis River estuary, USA, under dissolved organic matter induced mercury methylation -... | ecosystem: Environmental > Aquatic >... | reverse complement strand
AGCAGAGCCCAACAGTGCCTGAGCAGCAGCGTTCGATGCATACTTTGTCTGTATAAGGCTGCGGAAGGCTTCAGGTGAAAATACATCGATATATTTTATCGGGGTGCTTACAGAAACGTTTCCTGAATAGTTGATTGTAAAGGGTTTGCCAGCCGCGCCCTTCTTTGTTGTAATGAGTATGACACCGTTTGATGCCCTTGAACCGTAAATGGCGGTAGCGGAAGCATCTTTCAGAACGGTAAATGTCTCAATGTCATTGGGGTTGATAGTGCTGAGAGGGTTTCTCATACCTGTCGGGCCGTCAATATCTACTGCAACACCGTCAATTACGATGAGAGGATCATTGCTTGCCCTGAGCGATGAACCGCCCCTGATACGGATGGTAGCTCCCTCGCCGGGGGCACCGCCACCGGTTGTTATCTGCACACCGGCCATTTTGCCTATTACCATGTCCTGCGGTGAGCTTACAACACCCGGGTTGAAATACTCCGAGTTGATAGCCTTTACAGAACCTGTAGCGTCTTCCTTGCGGACTGTACCGTAACCGATGACCACAACCTCACTGAGAGCCTGAACATCAGTACGCAAAGCCACATTGACCACTGTCTGGCTGCCCAGGGTGATCTCCTGGGGAAGGTAGCCGATAAATGTGAAAACAAGAACATCCCCGGGCTTAGCCGACAGGGAAAATTCTCCGTTAACGCCGGTAATCGCACCGACAAGACTGCCTTTAACCACAACGTTCACTCCTGGTAACGTTGTTCCGTCGGCAGCGTCGGTAACTGTACCTGACACTCTTACCTGTTGCCCGAAGACAACACAGCTCAACATAACGCCAAAAGCGAACATGAGAAGCCGTTTAATTGAAAGTTTCTCCATAAATAAATCAGTTTAATTGCAGGTTATACAATACTAATATCTGTTCTAACAGAAATACTGGAATTTGAGAATATAAAAGTCGGCGTTTTTTAGCTGCTAACCAACTCTTTTTCAGGATTTCTCCGCAATCGTTACCGCAAACGATTGAAGTAAGACAGAGCAACGATTGCACGCATTGGAAAAGTGAAAAAAATCTTATCTTTACAGTAAAGACTTCCTGTTTATGGGAAAGGAAAACATCACCATAAAAGATATTGCCCGCGAGCTTGGTATTTCACCCTCCACAGTATCAAGGGCTCTCAAAGATCACCCTGACATCAGCAAAGCTACACGCGATGCTGTGAATGAGCTTGCTGTCAAATGGAAGTACAAACCGAATCCGATTGCCCTGAGCCTGAAAAGCGGGTCATCAAAAACAATCGGCGTTATAATTCCTGACATTGTTCACTATTTCTTTTCCACAGTCATAAGCGGCATTGAGGATATCGCCTATGACCGCGACTATAACATGATCCTTTGCCAAAGCAACGAGATGTACACCCACGAGGTAAAAAACATCCAGACTCTCCTGTCAAGCCGGGTAGACGGTATTCTTGCTTCAGTGGCCAAGGAGACTTCAGATTTTGCACATTACAGGAATGCGGGAGAAAAGGGTATACCCCTAGTGTTCTTCGACAGGATTGCTGAAGAGATCGAAACCGACAGGGTCGTAATTGACGATGAAGAAGGATCTTACAAGGCTGTAATCCATCTGCTCCGCACAGGGAAAAAGCACATTATCCATTTATCAGGCCCCTCACACCTTGCCATCGCACGGAACAGACTGAACGGTTATCTCAGGGCTCTGAAAGAATACCGTATTACACCATCCCCTGACGATATTGTAAAATGTGACACTGCAGACGAAGCCGGGGACATCATTCCCAATCTGCTGAAACGTACACCAAGGCCTGACGCATTCTTCGCCGTGAATGACCTTACGGCAGCGGAGACACTGAAAATCTCGAAAAGAAGTGGATTCAAAGTCCCCGGAGAAATTGCCATCGTAGGCTTTACCAACAGTCAGATTTCGAAACTCACGGACCCCGGACTGACTTCAGTTGACCAGAAAGGCAATGAGATGGGGAGGCTGGCGGCAGGATTGCTTATTGACAGGATCGAGAACCCGAGAACCCCTGTGCAGACGAAACTCATTGTTTCCGAACTGGTGATCAGAGGGTCTTCTTCCCCGAACTACAGGTAAGTGGCAAGCTTCTTCATTTCTCCGGCCCTTATACCCTTGGGCGTCTCCATAACCTCACAGCACTCTGTCTCCTGGTCGTGCTGGAATACAAGCACATAGTTTTCCGCCAGGGCTTCATTGAGCAGCTCCTCCTTTTCGGCAATTGTCACGAGCGGCAGAAGGTCGTAAGACATGTTCCATAAAAGTGATATATGGGCAATCGTGGGCATCAGATCACCTGTGAAAACGAAGACCCGTCCGTTGTACCTGACTACCGGAATCATCAGGCCGGGAGTATGCCCGTAGTATATTCTCAGGGAAACATTCCTGCAAAGCTCTCCGTTATCTTCAATCAGGTTCAGTTTTCCACTTTCACCAATGGGCAGAATATTTTCAGACAGGAAAGCATCAGCCTCGCGGATATTGGATTCGGTAGCCCACTCCCACTGGGCTCGGCTTACGTGATAAACCGCATTTGGAAATACCGGTTCATATCCGCCGCCGGGTCGTTTTACGAAGCATCCCCCGCAGTGATCGGCATGAAGATGAGTAAGTATGATATCAGTAACATCCTCAGGCTTATAGCCGCACCGAGCAAGCCCTCCTGCCAGTCCTTCTCCGCCACTGAGCCACGCATAGCGAAAGAATTTTTCATCCTGCTTGTCTCCCCAGCCGGCATCGGTAAGTATGACCCTCCCTTCGGTTTCAATGACTAGTGACCTGAGTGAAAGTCCGATATTGTTGTTCCCGTCTGCCTTTACCACCTTGCTCCACATACCCTTCGGGATTACCCCGAACATAGCCCCGCCGTCTACCCTGAAGTCCGTTATATTGAAAAGAGATAATTTCATTGTGCCTGTTTTTATCTGCTGCAAGATATGCAATTTTGGTATTTTTGCCGGCGTTAAACAATGACAATGAAAGTACACTTTATAGCAATGGGAGGCGCCGTAATGCACAACCTGGCACTGGCGCTCAAAGGCAAAGGCTACACAGTCACCGGCTCTGACGACGAGATCTTTGAGCCGGCACGTTCACGCCTTGCGGCAGCAGGGATCCTTCCTGAAAAGGACGGGTGGTTCCCGGAAAAAATCACAGGTGACATCGATACAGTCATATTGGGGATGCATGCACGCATTGACAATCCTGAGCTGGCAAAGGCAAGGGAAGCAGGTCTGAAGGTGATGTCGTTCCCTGAATATATCTATGACCAGACCCGTGACAAGCTCAGGATAGTCATCGGTGGAAGTCACGGCAAAACAACCACCACAGCAATGATAATGCATGTGCTTAAAAAGAGCGGCATCGCCTTCGATTACCTGGTGGGCTCGGCTATCGAAGGATATGAAACCATGGTTGGACTTAGTGAATCTGCAAAGATTGCTGTTATTGAAGGCGATGAATACCTTACGTCACCCATAGACCGAAGGCCTAAATTTCACCTTTACAAGCCTCATATTGCGGTCATCAACGGTATAGCCTGGGACCATATGAACGTCTTTCCCACATTTGAAAATTACTGCGAACAGTTTGCTGTTTTTGCCGACTCGGTGATGCCCGGAGGCACACTCGCTTACTTTAAACCTGATGTTGAAGCAGCCAGAATTGCAGATAATATGCGTGATGACATCAGGAAGATCCCGTATGATGTCCACGGATACTTCGTGAACAGGACCGGCACCTATGCTGTGACGGTCAGCAGGACTGTCAAGGTGGAATTTTTCGGGGCACATAACATGCAGAATCTCAGCGCTGCCCGTGAAGTTTCTCTGGCCGCCGGGGTAACCGAAGATCAGTTCTATGATGCCATCGGATCATTCACGGGCAGCGCCAAAAGACTGCAGCAGTTCGCTGCTGCCGGAGGCAGGGTGGTTTATCTCGATTTCGCCCATGCACCGTCAAAGGTCAAAGCCTCCGTCGATGCTGTTGCTGAACAGTATCCCGGCAAAAAAATCGTTGCCGTTCTCGAGCTTCATACATACAGCAGTCTCAGTGCAGGCTTCCTGCCACTTTACTCCGGGACACTCGGCAGTGCCGATGAAGCATTCGTTTACTTCAACCCCCACGCACTGAGCATGAAAAAATTGCCGGAAATTTCTGCCGGCGAAGTTGCCGCCGCATTCGGTGGTGAAAACATCCGCGTCTTCAGTGATTCAGGCAGACTTCTTGACTCACTTCTTTCTGTGAGTGGAAAGGATGTCGTGTTTCTTTTAATGAGCTCCGGAGATTTTAACAGTACTGACATGCAACTTCTCTCCGAAAAACTTGTCACTGTTAAAATATGATGACGGGGTTTGTTGTTGAATTATTAAACAAAATCATTTTTTTAACGTTTCTATTCTGTATACTTTTGTATTCCATTAACTAAATTGATAAATAATTATGAAAAGAACATTTGCGGTTATGTTGGTTCTGGCAGCTCTTTCTGCCGGCGTGCAGGCACAGAGTTACAAGAATGCCATCGGTCTCAGGGGCGGCGATCCTTCAGGTATTTCATTCAAAACATTTATAAGCGGCGTAAATGCCCTCGAGTTTGTGGCAGGAACAGGTTACTTTGGTCATAACTTCAATGTTACCGGGTACTACGAGTGGCAGAATCCTACAGACTGGACTCCAAACCTTGACTGGTTCATCGGTCCCGGTGCACATATCGGATTCTGGAATGCTGACTATTCAGACAGGTACGGCACAAATCTCACAATTGGCCTGGACGGTATTATCGGTCTTGAATATACTCTCGATGATATTCCTCTTAATTTTGCAGTCGGTGCAGGACCAAGCTTCAATGTCACATCCGGACCGGGCTGGCTCTACTGGAATGGCGGGTTCTCCGTCAGGTATGTCTTTTAGGGCATAATTTGCTGATCATATTACTGCAGATGCAAAGATGATTGAGATTTTTTGCAAAATATTTTGCATATAAAAAAAATCCTGCCATCTTTGCATCCGCTTTTTAAAAGTTCTTTAAGGTCCATTCGTCTAGTGGTTAGGACGTCAGGTTTTCATCCTGGTAACAGGGGTTCGATTCCCCTATGGACTACAAAAATTTAAATTGAGAATATAATGGCTAATCACAAGTCGGCGCTGAAAGCTACCAGACAGGCAGTAAAAAGGAATGAAGATAACAAGTATCACGCACGTACAATGCGTAATGCTCTCAAGAAGATCCGCAAGACATCGGACAAGACTGAAGCTGCTGAAATGCTTCCTACACTGAATACCATGCTTGACAAGCTGGCCAAAAAGAAAGTGATACACAAGAATAAGGCCTCGAACCTTAAGTCTTCTATCGTTAAACACGTCAGCAATCTGAAATAAGACTCAAAAGAAATTGAGAGCCGTCACCCCCGGGTGGCGGCTTTTTTTTTGTATATTGCATATGTGGACTAATTATTATGCTGTATGTCGTTAAAGATTACTGAATGGGCTGTGGAGGACAGGCCCCGGGAGAGGCTCTGGCAGAAGGGCCCGTCAAGCCTCAGCGATGCTGAACTCATCGCAATACTAATCGGGTCCGGCACAAGAAACAAATCGGCGGTGGATCTTGCCCATGAGCTGCTTGCACTGGCAGATAACTCCCTGCCGGAGCTGGGTAAACTGAGCGTATCAGGAATAAAAAAGCTTAAAGGAATCGGTGAGGCCAAGGCAGTGACAATTGCCGCAGCCCTCGAGCTCGGCAGGCGCAGGAAAATGGCTGAGGCTGCCGATAACCCTCAGATTCGCTCATCAGCTGACGTATTTAACATTTTCAGTCCCCTGATGGATGATCTGCCCCACGAGGAATTCTGGATTCTCTTCCTCAACCGGGCAAATAAAGTGCAGGGCCGGATGAAAATCAGCCAGGGAGGCGTCAGCGGAACAGTGACTGATGTGAGAATAGTGATGAAAAAGGCAATCGAGTCACTTGCCTCAGGCCTTGTTATCTGTCATAACCATCCGTCGGGCAACAACAGTCCCAGCGATGCTGACATCCGGATCACCCAAAAAATAAAGGAGGCCGGGGCGCTGATGGACATCCAGCTGCTCGACCATCTGATAATATGTGGTAAAAACTATTACAGTTTTGCTGATAACGGGGCGCTTTAAACCGGCTGGGTGTACAGCCTGACTTCCGACCTGTCATCACATTCACCCAGGAGCTCAATCAATGACCTGCCACTGACGGGATGTATGTTATAGGGAGCTATCTCGCATAGCGGAACGAGAACAAACCGCCTTTCGGCTATCCTGGGATGGGGGATCTGCAATCCGGGGCCCGAAATGATCCTGTCTCCCCACAGAAGAATATCGATATCGATCACCCTCGAACGGTATCCTGAACCCTTTATTCTTGTGCGCCCCAGCCTGGTTTCCATCGATTTTATCACACCCAGCAGGGCATCCGCATCCAACGGTGAAGTAATCTCTATAACCATATTTAAAAACTGCTCCTCAGCCTCGAAGCCCCACGGTTCAGTCTCCCATACAGATGATTTTGCCGTAACTCTGCCTGCTTCAGTATCCAGCTCCTTTAAAGCGTACGAGAGGTACGAGAGCCTGTCGCCCATATTGCTGCCAAGACCCAGTAAAAACACGGATTCAACCTGCTCACTTATTGATGATGATACTGACATAGTAAGTTAACTGCCATAAAGATGCTGATTTTTTTATAATTTGGCCCTGAAAATAATAAGGTCTGAAAAATGAAAACTTTCCTCAAAATGACCCTTGCAACCGTAACAGGTGTGCTTCTGACAGGGATACTCTTCTTTGTAATAATGCTTGCATCGCTCTCCGCCATGGTGGCATCAGGGAACAAACCGGCTGATATTCCGGAAAAATCGGTGCTGGTACTGAAGACCGGTACCCCTGTTCCTGACCGTACCAGCACGAACCCCTTCACTTCATTTGACCCGATGTCTATGAAGCTGTCCCAGGCTCCGGGATTGAATGATATCCTCGCAAACCTGAAGAAAGCTGCTGATGACAAGGACATAAGCGGAATCCTGATAGAAAACGGGGTTGTTCCTTCAGGTTGGGCAACGGCTGACGAGATTCAGAAAGCACTTGCAGAGTTTAAGAAAAGCGGGAAATTCGTATACTCCTACTCAGATTACATCCTGATGCAGGAAAGCTATTTCATCTCGTCGTCCGCCGATGCAATCTGGCTGAATCCTTCGTCCATGTTTTATTTCCAGGGTCTCGCCGCCGAGGTGACATTCTATCGTAAAGCCCTTGAAAAAATGGGCGTCGATGTACAGGTCATCAGGCACGGCAAGTTCAAGGGAGCGGTAGAGCCCTACATGCTTGATAAAATGAGCGACGAAAACCGGCTGCAGATCACTGCATACGTAGGTTCGATATGGAGCCACGCAATAAAGGTTATTTCAGAAGCCAGGGGTGTGCCTGAAGCCCGCCTGATGCAGCTGGCCGACTCACTTGCTGGATATGACCTTGCCCTTATGACCAGCGAAGGACTGATAGACGGAACGCTGTACCGTGACCAGATGGAAGACAGCATCAGGAGTGCAGCAGGAATAGATGAGGGAAAGAAGATAAACTACGTCTCGATGACCAAGTACAGCAAGGTTCCGGCAAAGGATATCAAACTGGCCGGGAAGGCGAAGATAGCAGTGGTTTATGCTGAAGGCAACATTGTAATGAATGACGGCGATGATACCAACATCGGCGGAAGCCGGTATGCGGAAGAGTTGCGCAAAGTGCGCCTTGACTCAACAGTTAAGGCTGTGGTCTTAAGGGTCAACTCCCGCGGAGGCAACGCCATTGCATCGGATATCATATGGCGCGAAGTGGACCTCATCAGCAAAGTAAAACCCGTAGTCGTTTCAATGGGCAACTACGCAGCCAGTGGCGGTTATTACATATCTGCAGCAGCTGACAAGATTATGGCTTCACCGGTGACTGTAACCGGCTCCATAGGGGTGTTTGGCCTGATCCCGAATGCGGGCACGCTGCTCGAAAAGAAACTTGGAATCAGCTCTGAAGTTGTCAGGACTAACGCTCACGCCGATTCACCATCTTTAACCAGGGCGCTCTCTCCTTATGAGCGGGACGCACTGCAGACGAATGTCGAACGCACCTATACTGCCTTTACCGCTGTAGTCGCCGAAGGCAGGGGGATACCCCAACCCGAAGTTGACAGCATAGGACAGGGCCGCGTCTGGAGTGGCGCAGACGCGATAGGTTTAGGACTGGTAGATTCCTTCGGAGGACTTAATGATGCTGTCAGGGAGGCTGCAAAACTGGCAGGCCTTGACGAATACCGGACAGTGGAAAGACCGGAGGCAGTGGACTTCTACACTGCTCTTCTCAAAGATATGACCGGTGAGATGAGACTCCGTGCGATAAGGAATGAGCTGGGTGAGGCATCGAAATACTACTTCGATCTGAAGGAACTTCTTTCCGCAGAGGGCATTCAGGCTCGTATGCCGTATCTCATCGATATTCATTAAGATGACAGTGCCGGGGCACTTCCTGCTGCGTCCGCTTTCGCCGTTATACGGATTGGCGGTATCGCTTCGCAATATGCTGTATGACCTCGGCATCATCAGATCCTGCACCTTTCCCTTTCCTGTGATCTGCGTCGGCAACATCACTGTCGGAGGCACAGGGAAGACTCCTCACGTCGAATACATCGCAGAACTGCTTTCCCAATACGGCCCGGTTGCCGTGCTCAGCAGGGGCTATCTCCGGAGAAGCCGCGGATTCAGGGTGGTGGGGCCCGGTGATACCGTCTCCGAAGCAGGTGATGAGCCGTTGCAGATGGCTCTCCGACTTCCGGGAGTGACGGTGGCGGTGGACCGCGACAGGGTGCGTGGCATAAATGAGCTGCACCGGCTCCTTCCCGGACTGAAAGCTATCATCCTCGATGACGGTTTTCAGCACCGTGCAGTGCGCGCCGGACTTAATATCCTGCTTACCGACTACAACCGGCTGATGACACGTGACAGGCTCCTGCCGTACGGTCGTTTGCGCGAGAGCCTGCGGGGAGCAAGAAGAGCAGACATAATTGTTGTTACAAAAACACCTCCTGCCATCAGCCCGCGAGAAGCAGGTGTCATAGCCGGGGAGATTAATCCGCTGCCTCAGCAGCAACTCTTCTTCAGCACACTGGAATACGGTGAACTGAGACCTGTTTTCACGGGTGAAAAGGAGAGGCGGATAACAGGCGATACCGGGGTGGTGCTGGTTACGGGAATTGCAGATCCAACTCCGCTGGCTGAGCGTATTTCAGCAGTTGCAGGATCAGTGACTCACATACAATTCAGTGACCATCACAACTTTACCAGAGGGGATATTTCGAGAATAACGTCAGCCCTGCATTCACTCCAACAGACTGACAAAATTGTCGTAACCACCGAAAAGGATAGTGTAAGGTTAAAAGAATTTACTATAATTGCAGACCCCGTAAGGGAACATTTGTATTATCTCCCTGTTAAGGTGAGGATCATTGAAGAAGAAGAAAAATTCATTAAAACAGTAACCGGATATGCTGGAGAAAATAATTGAAACCGTTGAGTATCTGAAGTCGAAAGGTTTCACTGCCCCTGAGGCAGGCATAGTACTTGGAACAGGTCTTGGCGGACTCGCCACAAAGATAGGGAATCCGGTGGAGATAGCCTATGCCGATATCCCCAACTTCCCCCTTTCTACAGTCAGGGGACACGCAGGGAAACTCATTTACGGAGACTTTGGCGGCCGGAAAATTATTGCCATGAAAGGCCGCTTCCATCATTATGAAGGTTACGGTGCAGAGCAGATTACATTTCCAATCAGGGTTATGAAGCAGCTTGGCATCAGGGCTCTTTTTCTCTCCAATGCTGCCGGAGGGACCAATCCATCGTTCAGGATAGGTGACATAATGCTCATCACAGATCATATCAGCCTGCTGCCAAACCCACTCATCGGTCCGAATGATGACCGTATAGGTCCGCGATTCCCTGATATGAGCACTGCATATGACAAGGATCTTATTGCAAAGGCGGAGGCCATTGCAGAAAAAATGGGGATACCGGTCAGGAAAGGCGTTTATCTCTCGACCTCCGGTCCTACTTTCGAAACTCCGGCGGAATAC
>Ga0209464_10000773_pt1 | contig 10186 bp, 10 predicted proteins | sample DOMMetBare1Fresh_2_FD_187473 | JGI IMG/M metagenome (GOLD analysis project Ga0209464, IMG submission 187473) | Wetland sediment microbial communities from St. Louis River estuary, USA, under dissolved organic matter induced mercury methylation -... | ecosystem: Environmental > Aquatic >... | reverse complement strand
CCGGTGGATCGGCCCGGCCCGGGCGAGCAGCGCGAGCCGGCGCTCGGGCCCGGGGAGGCGCCGGATGGCCCGCTCCATCGCGGCGAGATCGGGCGGGCGGCGCATCACCGCCGCGCACGGTCTCCCGAGCAGGGTGGCGAGGGCGGGGAGGTCGACCAGGTTCAGCCCCCCGAAGCCGATGCCGTCGAGCAGCACCAGGTGGAGCTGCGCGAGGAACTTGCCGTTCGCGAGCAGGGCGGCGATCCGCCGGGTCGCGTCCCAGCCGTCCTGGCGGATGCGCCCGAAGACGAGCCCCTCGAAGCGCGTGCCGGCGCAGACGACGCCCGCGAGCCCCACGCCTCCGCGCCGACCTCGCCGGAACGGCGCGTCGTCGAACCCGATCGCCCGGAGGGTCCGCCCCTCGGGCGGGAAGGCCCGGATCACAGCGCCGCCTCGATCGGCGGGCCGTGCAGCGTCGGGAGCGCGCCTCCGAGGTCGTAGAAGACCACGCGCACGCGGCGGCGGCGGATCTCGAGCAGCGCCGCGGTCCGCGGGAGCGAGAAGCGGCGCGGGCCGGCGCTGCCCGGGTTCACGTACAGGCGACCGTCCCGGACCTCCGCCCCGGGCCGGTGGGAGTGGCCGTGGATCACGACGTCCGGCCGGTGGCGCGCGATGAGGCCCGCCGCGGGCGGCCTCGGCCGCTCCCTCGCGCCGAGGTCGTGCACGACGAGCGCGCTGAGCGCCCCGAGCTCGACGAGCGCCGCCTGGGGGAGCCGGTCGAACGACGGCCCGAGGTCGTTGTTGCCGCGCACGGCCCGGCCCGGGGCGAGCGCCTCGAGCGCCTCGAGCACCGCGGGCCTCACCGTGTCGCCCGCGTTCAGCACGAGGGCGCAGCCCTCGAGGAGCGGCCCGAGCTTCGGGTCGAGCAGGCCGTGAAGATCGGACACGAGCCCCACGCGCACGCCGGTGCTATCCTCCGCGGCCTTCCATGAGAGACCGGCTCTTCATCTCCGCGCTCGCGCTCCTGCCCAAGAACATGCTCTCGCGCCTCGCCGGCGCCCTCACCGGCTGGGAGGCGCCGGCCCCGCTCCGCCTCGCGGCCATGCGCGCGTTCGCGAGGGCCTACGGGATCGACCTCGCCGAGTGCCCGGACCTGGCACTGTACCGGACCTTCGGCGAGTTCTTCGCGCGCCCGCTCCACCCGGGCCGCCGCCCGATCGCGCCCGGGGACGAGGTGGTCGTCTCGCCCGTGGACGGCGTCGTGTCCGAGGCCGGCGTGGCACGCGCGGGCCGGCTCGTGCAGGCGAAGGGGATCGACTACCCCGCCGCCGACCTGCTCGGCGACGCCTCCCTCGCCCGCCGGCTCGAGGGAGGGGTCTACGCGACGCTGTACCTCGCGCCGCGCGACTACCACCGCATCCACTTCCCGCTGGGGGGGAGGATCACGGGGTGGCGCTATCTGCCCGGGACGCTCTGGCCGGTGAACCCCGCGTCGGTGCGCACCGTGCGCGGGCTCTTCGCCCGGAACGAGCGGCTCGTGACGATCACCGACACGCCGCTCGGGCTCTGCGCCGTCGTGGCGGTCGGAGCCACCGTCGTGGGCCGGGTGCGCGCGTTCTACGATCCCTCCACGCCGCCCACCAACCAGGCCGGCGCGCGACCCGCGGCCCGCGACTACGAGGAGCCCATCCCGATCGAGAAGGGGCAGGAGCTGGGCGCCTTCGAGATGGGATCGACCGCGATCGTGATGTTCGAGCCGGGGCGCGTGGCGCTCGCCCCGGGCCTGGTCGCCGGCGCGCGCGTCCGGGTGGGCGAGGCGATCGGCGGCCCGGCGTAGCGGCCGGCCCGGGTTTCGGATACAGACGGACCGGCGAAGGCGCGCGAGAGGCACATGAAGATCAACGGCGTGAAGGGAATGAACGACGTCCTGCCCGCGGACATGCCGCGCTGGCGCGAGATGGAGGACACCGCGCGCGAGGTCTTCGCGCTCTACGGCTACCGCGAGGTGCGCACCCCCGTGGTCGAGCCGGCCCAGCTCTTCGCGCGCGGCGTCGGCGAGGCCACCGACATCGTCAACAAGGAGATGTACGTGTTCGAGGACAAGGGCGAGGAGATGCTCGCCCTCCGGCCGGAGGCCACCGCCGGGATCGTCCGCGCCTTCATCGAGCACGGCGCCTACGTGGACGGACCGCAGAAGTGGTACCTGATGGGCCCGATGTTCCGGCGCGAGCGCCCGCAGAAGGGCCGTTACCGCCAGTTCCACCAGATCGACTGCGAGGCGTTCGGCGTGGCCGAGCCCGGCCTCGACGCCGAGCAGATCGCGCTGCTCGACGACTACCTGGGGCGGCTGGGGGTCCGGGCCGAGCTGCGTCTCAACACCGTCGGTGACTCCGCCTGCCGGCCGGGCTACCTGGCCGAGCTGAAGGCGTGGCTCCGCGAGCGCAGGGACCGGCTCTGCCCGGACTGCAACGACCGGATCGAGCGCAACCCGCTGCGCGTGCTCGACTGCAAGAACCCGGGCTGCCAGCCCGTGCTGGACGAGGCCCCCCGCCTGGTCGACCGGCTCTGCGACGGCTGCCGCGTCCACTTCGAGGCGGTGAAGGCCGGCCTCGACGCGCTCGGCGTCTCGTACCGCGTGGACCCGCGCCTGGTGCGCGGCCTCGACTACTACGTGCGCACCGCCTACGAGTTCACGAGCGACGCGCTCGGCTCGCAGTCGGCGGTGGCCGGGGGCGGCCGGTACGACCGGCTCGTCGAGACGCTCGGCGGGCCGCCCACGCCGGGGATCGGCTTCGCGCTCGGCGAGGAGCGGCTCGCGCTGATCCTCGAGAAGAACGAGCGCGCCCTCCCGCAGCGGCGGCCCGACGTCTTCTTCGTCTCCGCGGACGCGGCCGGCGCGCTCGAGGCGCTCCGCCGCGCGGCGGCGCTGCGCAAGGCGGGCATCGCCGCCGACCTCGATCCCCGCGGCGGGAAGTTCAAGGCCCAGATCAAGCAGGCGGAGCGGACCGGCGCCCGCTACGCGGTGGTGCTCGGCGAGGCCGAGCTCTCGAGCGGGCAGGCGAAGCTCCGCGACATGGCGACCCGCGAGGAGACGCCGGTCGCGCTCGACGCGCTCGCCGAGCGGCTCCGCCCGGCGCGGTAGCCGGGCCGACCGCCGGCCGATCGCGCGTGCCCCGCCTCCTCGTCATCGCCGGCCCGACCGCCTCCGGGAAGAGCGCGCTCGCCGTCGCCCTGGCGCGGCGGCTCGGCGGCGAGATCGTGAACGCCGACTCGCAGCAGGTCTATCGCGGCCTCGACGTCGGCACGGCGAAGCCCACCGCCGCGGAGCGCTCGGCGGTGCCGCACCACCTCCTCGACGTCGCCGAGCCGGGCGAGGGCATGGACGCGGCCCGCTTCGTCGCGCTCGCCGACGCCGCCATCGCCGGGATCGCCGTCCGCGGGCGGCTGCCGGTGGTGACCGGCGGGACCGGCCTCTACCTGAGGGCGCTCCTGCACGGCGTCATCGAGGCGCCCGGCCGCGACCCGGCTCTGCGCGCCGAGCTCGAGGCGGAGGCGGCGCGCGCCGGGCGCCCGGCGCTGCACGCGCGCCTCGCGGCGATCGACGCGGACGCGGCCGCCCGGATCCGGCCGAACGACCTCGTCCGGATCGTCCGCGCCCTCGAGATCGCGGCCGGGGGGCGCCGCCCGAGCGAGCTCCATGCCGCGCACGCCTTCGCCGAGGACCGCCACCCCGCCACGCTGCTCGCGCTCGACGTCCCGCGCGCCGAGCTGCACGCGCGCATCGACGCCCGGGCGCGGGCCATGTTCGCGGGGGGGATCCTCGACGAGGCCCGCGCGCTCGCGGCGCGCGGCCTCGCCCGAGCGGGCGCCGCGCCCGCGAGGCTGCCCATCGGCTACGCCGAGGCCCTCGCGGTCGTCGCCGGCGAGCTCCCCGTCGAGGAGGCGATCCGCCGCGTGCAGGTCGCCCACCGCCGCTACGCCCGGCGACAGGTGATCTGGCTCCGGCGCGAGCGCGGCGTCGAGTGGATCGCGCCGCCCTTCGACGCCGACGCGTTGGCGCGCCGCGTCGCGCGCTCGTGAGGGAGCGCGGTTCCGGCGAGGTGCGATCGCGCGGGCGCCGTGGTAGACACGCAGGCCTGTGAGCAAACCAGCCATCTCCCTCGACTTCGAGCGCCCCGTCGTCCAGCTCGAGGCCAAGATCGCGGAGCTGAAGGAGCTCTCCGGCGGCGTGCGCGCCGACCTCTCCGAGGAGATCCAGCGCCTCGAGCGGAAGGCCAAGAGGCTGCAGCAGGAGATCTTCAGCGACCTCTCGCCGTGGCAGATCGTCCAGCTCGCGCGCCACCCGAACCGGCCCTACACGCTCGACTACCTCGGCCGGCTCTTCACGGACTTCTTCGAGATCGAGGGCGACCGCCGCTTCGCCGCGGACCACTCGATCGTCGGCGGGTTCGCCCGGTTCCAGGGCGAGCCGGTGCTGGTGCTCGGCCATCAGAAGGGGCGCGGCACGAAGGAGAACATGCTGCGCAACTTCGGCATGCCGCGGCCGGAGGGGTACCGCAAGGCGCGCCGCCTGTTCGACCTCGCGGAGCGCTTCCGGCGGCCGGTGATCATCTTCATCGACACGCCGGGTGCGTACCCGGGCATCGGCGCCGAGGAGCGGGGCCAGGCCGAGGCGATCGCGGTGAACCTCGAGGTGATGTCCTCGCTCTCGGTGCCGACGATCTCCGTCGTCATCGGCGAGGGCGCCTCGGGCGGCGCGCTCGGCATCGGCGTGACGAGCCGGATCCTGATGCTCCAGTACGCCTGGTACAACGTCATCTCGCCCGAGAGCTGCAGCTCGATCCTCTACCGCGACCCGGGGCAGGGGAAGAAGTCGGCCGAGGCGCTGAAGCTCACCGCCAAGGACCTCGCCGGCTTCGGCATCACCGACGAGATCATCCCCGAGCCGGCGGGCGGCGCGCACCGCGACCACGACACGATCGCGCGCGCCGTCGGCGAGGCCGTCGCGCGCCACCTCGCCGAGCTGAAGAAGCTCACGCCCGAGGGGATCGTGCTCGACCGCTACCGGAAGTACCGGGCGATGGGCGTCTTCACGCAGGAGGACTGAGGCGCCGCGCTCAGAGCGGCACCTTCTCCTCCGGCGCCCCCGGCCCGCCGCGGCGCACCACGGCGTACGATCCCGGCCGCGGCCCGTACGCGCGGACCGCCTCGCCGGCGATGGCCCAGGCGGCGGCCGCGTCGGGCGCCGCGATCCGGATGACACACCACCCGGCGGGCCACTCGTCCCGGACGACCTCGCCGGCGGAGGCGGCGGCGAGCCGTCCCGCGATCTCGTACTCGAGCTCGCGCATCGCCTCGCGCTCCGCCTGCGAGCCGTGGGGGCGCGAGCCGAGGGCGAGGTGGATCCGGACCTCCTCGTCGGAGGGGGCGGCCGGGGCAGCGCGTCCGGGCGCCGCCACCGCGAGCGCCATCCCGAGCGCGAGGAGGCTCCCGCCGCGGGCGGCCCGGCCGCCGTGGCAGGGATCGCGCGCGGAGGGGGCGCCGTTCGGCCGCACCGGGATGGTCTGGCGATGGGCGCGCCCGCGCGCTCGCCGCGGACGGGTCGCGGCGGTCGCCAGCGTCGGCGGGGCCAGGGTATAACCGTCGCCCCATGCCGCTCGTCCCGCCCCACGTCGCCTCCCTCATGCCGTACGTGCCCGGAAAGCCCATCGAGGAGGTGGAGCGCGAGTACCGGGTGAAGGACGTCGCGAAGCTCGCGTCCAACGAGAACGCCCTCGGGCCCTCGCCGCTCGCGGTGGCCGCGGCGCGCGAGGCGGTCGCCAAGGTGCACCTCTATCCCGACGGCTCGGCGTACCTGCTCCGCCACGCGCTCGCCCGGAAGCTCGGCGTCCGGCCCGAGGAGGTGATGGTCGGGAACGGCTCGAACGAGCTCATCGAGCTCCTGGTCCGGACGTTCGTGCTCGACGGCGAGGAGGTGCTGACCAGCGCCCAGAGCTTCGTCGCCTACAAGCTCGCCGCCCAGGAACACGGCCGCACCCTCGTCGAGGCGCCGATGAAGGCGCGCTTCCACTACGACCTCGACGCGCTCCGCAAGCTGCTCTCGCGCCGCACCAAGGTCGTCTTCCTCGCCAACCCCGACAACCCCACCGGCACCTGGTTCGGCGAGGCGGAGCTGGTCCCGTTCCTCGACGCGATGCCGAAGGACACGCTCGTCGTGCTCGACGAGGCCTACGTCGAGTTCGTCGACGCGCCCGGCTTCCAGGACGCGCTGGCGCTCCGCCGGAAGTACCCGAACCTCGTCGTGCTCCGGACGTTCTCGAAGATCTACGGGCTCGCCGGGCTCCGCCTCGGCTACGGCGTGGCGCGCCCGGAGGTGGTCGAGTACGTGGACCGGGTGCGCCCGCCGTTCAACGTGAACCTCGTCGCGCAGGCGGCCGGGGCCGCGGCGCTCGAGGACCTCGAGCACGTCGAGAAGAGCCGCGCGCTCGTCCGCTCCGGTCGGCCGGTGCTCGCGGCCGGGCTGCAGGAGCTCGGCGCAGCGGTGGTCCCGTCGCAGGGCAACTTCGTCATGGCCGACTTCCCGGGTCGCCCGGGGAAGGAGCTCTTCGAGGCGCTGCTCCGCGAGGGCGTCGTGGTGCGCCCCCTCGGCGGCTACGGCTTCCCGACGGCGCACCGCGTGACGGTGGGGCTGCCGGAGGAGAACGAGCGGCTCCTCGCGGCGCTGAAGCGGGTGCTGGCGGCGTGAGCTCGCGCCCGGTCATCGTCGCGATCGACGGGCCCGCCGGGGCGGGCAAGTCGACCGCGGCGCGGCGGGTCGCCACGAGCCTCGGCTTCACGCTGGTGGACACGGGCGCCATCTACCGCGGCGTCGCGCTCGCCGCCTCGCGGCAGGGCATCGCCTTCGACGACGACGCTCGGCTCGGCGCACTGCTCCCGTCCGTGGAGATCCGCTTCGCGCCGGCGGGGGCCGGCGGGGGCGGGCAGCGCGTGCTGCTCGGGGACGAGGACGTCTCGGCCGCGATCCGCACCCCGCCCATGTCGCTCGGCGCGAGCGCGGTCTCCGCCCGGCCGGTGGTCCGCGCCGGGCTGCTCGAGCTCCAGCGCCGCCTCGCCCTCGCGCCCGGCAACGCCGGCGCGGTGCTCGAGGGGCGCGACATCGGCACGGTGGTGTTCCCCGACGCCGACGTGAAGGTCTTCCTCACCGCGACGCCCGAGGAGCGGGCGCGGCGGCGCCACGCCGAGCTCGCGGCGAAGGGCGACCCGTCGACGTATGCCGAGGTGCTCGCCGACCAGCTCCGGCGCGACCGCGACGACTCGTCGCGTGCCGTGGCGCCGCTCAGGCCCGCCGAGGACGCGGTGGTGCTCGAGACGAGCGGCCTCGCGCTCGACGAGGTCGTGGAGCGCATCGTGGCGGAGGTCCGCGCGCGCCGGCCGGGCCGGGGGCGGGCCGGGTAGGGCGGAGAGCCGGGACATGGACGGCGAGCGCACCTACGGCCCGAGGGAGTGCGGCAGCTGCCGGCTCTGGCGCCCCATCCTCGAGGACGCGCGCGGTCCCATCGGCCCGTGCCGGCTGCAGGTCCGCACGGGCGACTTCCCCGGCACCGCGCCCGCCTGCGAGCGCTACCTGTCGCGCGAGGCGGCGATCCCCGCCGCGCCCCCGAGGCCGGTCGAGCGGCGGCGGGCGGCGCGCCCCTCGGTCCCGCTGGCGCATCGGCCCGGCGAGGCGCCGGCGAGCCCGGCCGTCGCGATCAGGAACCCCGTGCCGCACGCCGGCCCACCCGCGGGCCGCGCGGAGGCGGGCCCGCTTCCCCCGCTTCCCGAGGAGCTGACCGACATGACGCGCGAGGAGTTCGCCGAGGCCATCCGCGAGGCGCTGCGCGACGAGGGTCCGCCCGTGCGGCTCGCGTCCCGCTGGGAGGGCGGGACGGTCGTCCTGAAGCCGGGCGACGGGAGCACCCAGCCGAAGGAGATCCCGCTCGACGCCCTGTTCCACAAGATCGTGATGATCCGCGATCGGCTCCGGGTCCTCGAGCAGAAGGTGAACGGGCACGAGAAGCTGACCGACGCCGAGAAGGTGGACCTGCAGCAGTACGTCACGCGCTGTTACGGCTCGCTCACCACGTTCAACCTCCTGTTCAGGGAGGAGCGGGACCGCTTCGTGGGCGACAAGTCCGGAGCGTGACGGGCTGGCCGAGCGCGGACCGGGTCGCTATATCGAGGGCCGGCCAGGATCCGAGCGGGCCGAGGAGCGCATGGACGTCAAGATCGCGAGGACGGCGGGGTTCTGCTGGGGCGTGCGCAGGACGGTGGAGAAGGTGATCGAGGTCGCCGATCACGCGGGCGGCCCCGTCGTGACGCTCGGTCCAATCATCCACAACCCCCAGGCGGTGACGCGCTTCCGCGAGAAGGGCGTCCTCACCGTGAACGCGGTCGGCGAGGTGGAGAGCGGGACCACCGTGGTGGTGCGCACGCACGGCGCGGTGAAGGAGGAGCTCGAGCGCGCCGAGTCGCGCGGCCTCGAGGTGGTGGACGGGACCTGCCCGTACGTGAAGTACCCCCAGGCCATCGCCCAGCGGCTCTCGCGCGAGGGCTACCACATCGTCATCGTCGGCGACGCGAACCACGCCGAGATCAAGGGCGTCATCTCCTACTCGGAGGGACCCTGCACGGTGGTGAAGCCGGGCGCCCCGGTCCCGGCGCTCAAGGCCAAGAAGGTGGCCGTGATCGCCCAGACCACCTGCATCGGCGCCGACTTCGAGCGGGTCGTCGGCGCGCTCGCCCTCCGCCACAAGGAGGTGCGGGCGGTGAACACCATCTGCAACGACACCGAGGAGCGGCAGGCGGATGCCCGCTCGCTCGCCCGCGAGGTCGACGCGGTCGTGGTGGTGGGGGGAAAGAACAGCGCCAACACCCGCCATCTCGCCGAGATCTGCCGGGACATCCAGCCCCGCACCTGGCACGTCGAGACCGAGGACGAGCTCAGACCGGAGTGGTTCGAGGGCTGCCGCGTGGTGGGCCTCTCTGCCGGCGCCTCGACGCCCGACTGGGTGGTCGACGGGGTGGCCGGCTGGCTGCGCGCCCTGGCGTGATCGGGCGGTCCGGCGGGGTGCCGCCGCGGCGTCCCCGCGCCTTGACCTCGTGGATCGCGCCGTGTAGGTTCCGCTTCCTGTTTTCGAAGCCAGGAGCCGGGATTCCCCCGGCGCTCGCGCCTCCCTCGATCCCCGGGGAAGCGCGGAATGAACGGAACAGGGGGCTTGCCGTGCCAGCGCCGGTCCCGCCGCACCCCCGCTCGTCCTGAGCGCCCCCGGACCGCGAGCTTTCCCGACAAGAGGGTTGGTACCTACACGAATGGAGAATCAGACTCCCCGCACGTCCGAGGCCGAGATCGAGGATTTCGCCACCCTGTTCGCGCAGAGCGAGGCGAGCGCCGGCCCGATCGAGGAAGGAAAGGTCGTCTCCGGCACCGTCATCCAGCTGACCAAGGACTACGCCGTCATCGACATCGGCTACAAGTCCGAGGGCCAGGTGCCGATGAACGAGTTCGTCGCCGCGCCCGGTGGTGAGCCGGCGGTGAAGGTGGGCGACCGGGTCGAGGTGCTCGTCGAGTCCCGTGAGAACGACACCGGGATGGTCGTCCTCTCCAAGGAGAAGGCCGACAAGATGCGCATCTGGGACGAGATCTCCGCCGCGTGCGAGCGCGACGAGCTCGTCGAGGGCGTGATCGTCGGCCGGGTGAAGGGGGGACTCTCCGTCGACATCGGCGTGAAGGCGTTCCTACCCGGCTCGCAGGTGGACATCCGGCCGGTGCGGAACCTCGACAAGCTCATCGGCGAGAAGTTCAAGTTCAAGGTCATCAAGTTCAACAAGAAGCGGGGCAACATCGTCCTGTCGCGCCGGGTCCTCCTCGAGAAGGAGCGCGAGGAGCTGAAGAAGGAGACCCTGAAGAACCTGAAGGAGGGCGCGATCCTCAAGGGCGTGGTGAAGAACCTCACCGACTACGGCGCCTTCATCGACCTCGGCGGCATCGACGGGCTCCTCCATGTCACGGACATGAGCTGGGGCCGCATCGGCCACCCGTCGGAGATGTTCGAGGTCGGCCAGGAGGTCAGGGTCGTCGTCCTCAAGTTCGATCCGGCGAGCGAGCGCGTCAGCCTGGGCCTCAAGCAGATCCAGGAGGACCCGTGGCACCGCGCCGACGAGAAGTATC
>Ga0209464_10000772_pt1 | contig 10193 bp, 8 predicted proteins | sample DOMMetBare1Fresh_2_FD_187473 | JGI IMG/M metagenome (GOLD analysis project Ga0209464, IMG submission 187473) | Wetland sediment microbial communities from St. Louis River estuary, USA, under dissolved organic matter induced mercury methylation -... | ecosystem: Environmental > Aquatic >... | reverse complement strand
CTTGACCCTCTCTCCCGGACAGGTCGGGACTTGGTTCTCGAGCGCTGATCAGCGTAATCGATGCAGGGTTCTCCACGGCGCCGCCGCCGGCCCGTGTGAGATTCCGAGTTCGGCCAGGAACGGTCATCCAAGTGCTCGTAAGGCGACGTTGAGAATGACCGGTCACGAAGTGCAGCAGACGTACCGCAATGTCGTGCGCGCGGCGCCGAAGTCTCCGAAGTCGACGTTCGAAGACTGGCGATAGCCGCCGGCACGAAGAACTGCTTGAGCGGCCGCTGCTCAATGGATCGAAGTAGCGCAACCGACCCAAGCCGTCGTGCAGGGTGCTCCGATCCGGTCATAGAAATCGACTGAAGCCGCCGTGCAAATTGCGGCAGCGAGGCACCTCAACCTTCTCAAATTGTGCCTACAAGAGGGGCAAGAATCACGCCCAGCCGGGATCAGCCGCAGCGGTCGGCGGCCGACACAGGCGTACTTCCGCAGCGAGCATCTGGCGGCGCGCGGTGCGGCCTACACCAGCGCAGCGGCGGCCATCGCCGTGCGCATCGTGGCCGAAAGCGTTGAATACCCGGCGCGCTAGCGCCGCTGCGACCGGAGGGCGAAGCACTCGTATCGGCGCTACGATAGAACCGGCTCCGGCGGGAAAATCCCCGGCGCCGGATCCTCCATCTCCGGAAGAGGCATGACGCAAGAGACGATGGTTACATCACTTCGAGGATCCTGGTTAGTCCGTGGCGCGTTGCTGGGCTTGTTCAGTGTGCTGTTTGGCGCCTTGGCGGCGATGGCCAACGCCGAGGGCGTGTCGACCGAAGCCGGGCCGGACGGACCCGCCCAGACCGTGTACGCCCCGGCGAGCGGGAAAGGTCCGATCGTCGTCGTCATCTCGGGACAGACCGGACAGAACTCGTATCAGACCTATGCCGCCGAGCTGGCGAAGCTCGGCTACTACACGGTCCTGCTCGACGGCAAGGACATCCTGAATCCCGCGCTGACCGGCCCCGTCGCCCTGAAGAGCGCGATCGAGCGGGCGCAGCGCTCGCCGGCCGCCGTGCCGGGCAAGGCGGCGGTGATCGGCTTTTCGCTGGGCGGAGGCGGGGCGCTCTACAACGCGGCACCGATGCAGGACCTCGTCTCGATGGTGGTCGCGTATTACCCCTACACGCGCACCTGGGTCGACAAGGTCGGCTTCTTCGTCAAGCGCTTCCGGGTTCCGGTTCTGGTGATGGCGGCGCAGCGCGACCGCTACCAGAACTGCTGTCTGGTCGAGACAGCGCAGGCGATGGAAGCGGCCGCCAAGGAAGCCGGCGTGAAGTTCGAACTCGTCGTCTACTCGGAGGCCGACCACGGATTCAACCTGGAATCCGGTGCGCGCGGCGAACCGATGCGCGCCTATCGTCGCGACGACGATCGCGACGCGTGGCGTAGGACCCTCGAGATGCTGAAGCAGTATCAGCCGCTGGCCAATTGATTCCCTGTGTGACAGGCCGGACCCATGCGGCAGAGTGCCCTGGCGCGAGCTTGTTGGATGCCGTCGTTGCGCCTTGCCGTGGCCGCCGCGAACGACCGGTGTGCACTGCGCTGCAGTCGGTGACGACATGATTGGCACAGGGTTGTGGCTGGCAGCACGTGGCCGGTTTGCGTAGTCGCGTCTCGAAGTTCAGCTGTCTAATGCCCTGTCAAAGGACGTTGTACGCGGCGCGACCGCTGTCGGGGTCAATCCCTCCGGCCGCAACCTGTAAGAAGTGCGGTGAGTGACAGACTACCTTGTCACTCGCGCGAGCATGCGCACGTTCAGAGCAGACCATGGATCTTCTGCGCTTCCTGTCGCTGTCGCAGGAGTCTCGATACCACGCGGCGGTCGAGATTCACGGTCGGGACGTCGCGCGCTTTGTTGCCGGGTACGAGAAGGATCCGGCGCGACGGCAGGATCTGCTGCAGGAGGTGCATGTCTCCCTCTGGCAAAGCCTGGCGGGTTTCAGGGGCCAATGCTCCGTACGCACATGGGTGTATCGCGTTGCGCACAACACCTGTGTCACCCATATCCAGAAGAGCCTGCGGTCGCTGGAGCGCCAGGCCGTCGCACTGGACGACATCGCAGACCGTGCCGACGACGCGGCCGACGCCGACCTCGCGAATCGACGATTGGATCTGCAGCGGATCCTTGCGGTCGTTCATTCGCTCAAGGCGCTCGATCGCCAGGTGATGTTGCTGTATCTGGAAGATCTCGATGCGGCAGCGATCGCCGAAGTGACGGGCCTGTCAGCAGGCAACATCGCGACTAAAAACCATCGACTGAAGTCGCTGCTGGCCGCGCGACTGAACAACAGGAGCCGAGACGATGACTGAGCAGGATCTGAAGATCGCCTGGCAACAGCAAGCTACTGAGGCCGTGGCCATGAGCCCGCTCCAGCTACATGCAAGCGCGGAGGCCTTCGCGCGTTTGATCCGCAAACGCAACCGCATCGAGTACGTTGCCGGCGCGTTTGCCATTGTGGCGTTCGCGTTCTATTTCTGGCTGTTTGACGGAGCCCTACTGCGGGCCGGCAGCGCGTTGCTGATCTTGGGGATGCTGTTCGTGCTCCACCAGTTGCATCGGCGCGGTGCGTCGCCTAGGCCTGCGCCGGATGACTTGGGCGCCCCTTGTCTGGCATTCCATCGAGCGGCACTTGTCCGGCAACGCGATGCCCTTCGCAGCGCGTGGGCATGGTACGTGCTGCCGCTGGTGCCCGGCATGATGATCTTCATTTGGGGCGTTGCGACCGAGCTCGCGGGGGGACGGGCCAGCGGGCGATGGGTGGCGATTCTGGTCGCAGCGGTCTTTGTCGCGGTGGCTCTGCTCAATCGCTGGGCGGCAAGTCGTCTTCAACGCGAAATCGATCAGCTCGAATAACGAAAGGTGACATTCGCGTCGCGACGGTCCAACGCGACCGCCATGGCTGGGCTCGTCTTCGCAATGGGTGACTGTCCGCTCTTCTACAGATTGGCGCGCATGCGCCAATGGCTCGTCTTGGCCGCCTGTGTGAATTCGCGATCAAGCCCGTAAGGTGTCGATCGCGAAAACCGCGACAAATTTTCATTTGCCCGCTTTCGGCGATCACAGCGATCTGCTGCAGCCGGCCAGTTCCGGTCATCCGATCAGCCAGAAGTTCGGCCCGCCAACGTCCGGTTCCAAAGTACAACCGCCATAGGCCAACCGCCGCTCGAAGATGCTCGTTCCCCAAAGCAGCCGCTCACGATCTCGCGGCGCTGGTCGGTACTCGGTACAAGCCTTGCGTCCGCAGCTCGATCAGCCGACTAGGCGCTGCCGACCCGAAGCGGTACTACGCGCCGCGCAACGTCATGCCGCAAAGCTGCCGTTCAACTCGAGGTAAGCGGGCGACGACGGTGGGACGCCAGCGCCCGGCTGGCGAAAATGTACCGCGTACCGCCGGCCGGGCGCTGGTGGCCTGCCGTTGGCGCTCCGCTTGGGGTTAGCCTCACCGCGCCGGCTCATTGGCGCGACGCCACAAGTAGCGACTGACTGTCTGTTGGTTACCTTGGAACTGCATGAGCGTGTCTTCGGCATGAACGAATTCGGCGCGCTCGAGAGTGCGGCGTGACGGAGCGTTCTCAGCTTCGGTGATGGCCAACAAGCTTGGCAGGTTGAAATCTTCTGCGGCCCACTGGCACGCGTTGAGCAGAGCCTCGGAACCGTAGCCGCGCCCGCGTGAACCTTCGGCGATTGCGTAGGAAACCTCCACATCGCTGTCAAAAGGGCTGAACCCTACGTGGCCAAGTAGCGCTCCATTGGCGAGGTGCTCGACGCCCAAGACGTACGGACCCAGACGCGGATCGCCTGGCGACGAATAGCAGGAGATCAGGTAGCGCATGCGGGAGGTTGCCTCACTCATGTCTGCGTAGACATGGGACGGAAGCCAGCGACGAGTGGACGGCTCGCCATTGAGCTCCATCATCCGCTCAGCGTCCTCGACGACGAGGCAGCGTAGCCGAAGAGAAGGGGTGTGGATCGGGAGCGAACTTACGTGCATCACGAGTGCCGTGGCGATGGTTGTGTGAGGCCTAACGAGACTGGGCCTTAACCCGCTTTTCGAAGCGGCGAGCGGCGTCGATTCGAGTTGGGATGCATGGCCAATTCATGGTCTCGTGCGACACTTCGGTTTGCCTGCATTGAACCCTGAGCGCGCGTAGCGCGTCAATGCACGCTTGCCGCCGCGCAGCGGCGGTCTGCGGGCCTTCAGCCCGCTCGCCGCTTCGAAAAGCGGGTTAAGGCCCAGTCTCGTTAGGCGCCAGGTCCGCTACCTTGCCCCGCACCGAGACGGCTGAATGGTAGCTTCAGAGCGTTCCCGCGGGCTCACGGTCCCGGCCAACAGGGAATCTCCCCCAACGCCGGGCGAACGCACCCTGACGTGCCAATCGCGACATTCGCCGCCTCGTAGCAGCGCCGCAAGATCCGATAGCCGGTCATGCGCTCGCTTGCCCCGCCCCGATAACGCCCAGTCGATGCGCCGCGCTCACCGCCTCGGCCCGCGTCGCGACCCCGAGCTTGACGAAGATCGCCATGAGGTGGTGGTCGACGGTGCGCACCGAGCGGTGCAGGCGCAGCGCGATCTCCTTGTTGCGCAGCCCCGCAGCGAGCAGTTCGAGCACTGCCACTTCCTTGCTGGTGAGGCCAGCGGGGTGTTCGCGCGTCGAATTTCGCGGGCCGCGCGGCAAGCCGCGCACGCCCGCCGCCCGCAGGCGCTGGCGGACCCGCTCGACCATCGGCTGCGCGCCGAGTTCCTGGAACGTGGCGAGCGCCTGACGTTGCGCCGGCTCGTCGCCTCGTGAAAGGGCGCGAGCGCTCTCGAACCGGCAACCGAGCGCGCGCCACGCGTCGGCCGCGTCCTTCCAGCGGCCCGCGGCTTCGAGGGCGAACGGGTGCTCGGCGCAGAAGTCGGGAATCGGTGTCGCCTCATCACCGCCGAGCCGGCACCACAGCGACAGTTGCGCGGCCAGCGCAATCTGCCGCTTGGCCACCGCCGGCGCAAGGTGGGCGGCAGCGTCGCGCGCTGCGTCCGCGTCGCGTCCTTCCAGCCAGGCGGCCTCCGCGCGCGCGACGTGGAAGCGGCCGGCCCCGGCACACGCCGCCAGATCGCGCGCTTCGTCGAGCGCGCTCCAGACACCCGGGTCGCCGCGCCGCGCCCGCAGCCGGCCAAGCGCGACCAGCGCCGCGATGCGCGCGATCACCGTCGCCTTCGGCTCGGCGATCACCGCATGGGCGGCGGCCGCAGCCTCGTCCCAGCGTCCCTGCAGCAGCAGTGCATGGGCGAGCCAGGCCGTCTGGAAGATCCGTGTCGCGTCGAGGTCGCGTTCAGCGCAGAAGTCGATGCCCTTGCGCAGCCAGGTCTCGGCCTCGGCAAGCCTGAACGCGTCGACACACCCCGCGCCGAGGTTGGCGAAGACCTGGCTGGCAAGTCGATTCTCGTTGGCACCGAGTGCCAATGCGAGTGCGCGCTCGAGGGTCGCGATGCCGTCGTCGTCCCGGCCCAGGGCGAGCAGTGCGCCGCCGATCGTCTTCAGGCAGGTCGCCCGCTCGGCCACGTCGCCGTCACGCTCGGCTGCAGCGAGCACCTGTGTCGCCAGTGCGATCGCTTCGTCGTATTCGCGTTCGAACAGGCAAAGCGAAGCGGCGCAACTGCGCACCACCCGCGCTGCGTGCGACCCGGCGTCGTCGGCGACCAGCGAGCCCGCCTCGCGCAACGCCGCGGCAGCGTCGGCGTTGCGGGCGGCGTACATGAACATGAGCGACTGTCGCGCCAGCGACATCGCGGCGCTGCCGGGCTGCCCGTGCGCGCACCACAGACGCGCCGCTTCGCTGCGCACGGTGATCGACTCATCGATGCCGATACTCATGTGCACGTCTTCGGCCGACGCGTCGAGCAGCGCGGCGCGCTCGGCGCTCGGCGCGCAATGCGCGAGTGCGCGCGCCCAGTGCGCAGCGGCTTGCCGGTGCGCGCCGTGCGCCGCCGCTTCGCGCGCCGCGATGGGCGCCCAGTGCCGCACGGCGGCCACGTCGCCGGCACCCTCGGCGTGCAGCACCAGCCGGGCGGCGATGCGGGTTTTTTCGTCGCTCGCCAGCAGCGCCTGCAGCACGAGCCGGTGCAGGCCGAGCGCGCGCGTCGGCGCCATCGCCTGCAGCACCGCCTGCCGCGCCAGCTCGTGGCGAAACGCGAACGCCGCACCTTCGGCGCGCAGCACGCCGGTCGCCAGGCACTCGTCGATCGACCCGCTCTCTGCGGCCGTCAGCTCGCGCAGCAGCCACGCCTCGGCGCGCGGCCCGGCCACCGCCGCCGCATCGAGCACGGCACGCGCCGACGGCGAAAGGCGTCCGGCGCGCGCCAGCACGGCGTCCTGCACGGTGGCGGGAACGCCGTGGGTGGTCTTCACCGTCGCCGCCAACACCTCGGTGATGAAGAACGGGTTGCCTGCGGTCTGCGCGTGCAAAGCCATCGCATCGACTCCCGTATCGGCACAGAGTGATCGCACCGCCTCCAGCGAGAGCGGCTGCGGCGCCAGCCGCGAAGCGCCGGCAGTGGCCAGATCGCCGAGCACGGCGCGCAGCGGATGCGAAGGTGTGACCTCGTCGTTGCGAAAGCTCGCGACGAGGAGCGAGCGCGTGCGGGCGATGCGCCGGCCGGCGTAGCGCAGCAGATCGAGCGTCGCCTCGTCGGCCCAGTGCACATCCTCGAGCACGGCCAACGCCGGGCGTTCGGCGAGCAGCTCGACGAAGGCGACGAACAGGCGATGCCGCTCGCCGCTGCCATCATGCGGGACGACCAGCCTGCCGCCCGAGTCGCGGGCGATGTCGTCGAGCGCGCCGAGCGGGCGCGGTGTGGCCATCGCCTCGCAGGCACCCCAGTACACCGGGACGTCGGCGCGCACGGCAGCCGCGAACGCGCGCAGCACGGTCGTCTTGCCGATGCCGGCTTCGCCTTCGACGAACACCAGCCGGCCCGGTCCGGCGCGCGCTTGCGACCATCGCTCGTGGAGTTGCGCCAGCAACCCCTCGCGCTCGAGCAGCGTCATGGTTCGGCCCTCGGGCGGCGGGCATCGGCACCCTCAACCGTGCCCGTCGCTGCGGCGCATGGTAGATCAGTCGATGAGGCCGTCGATCAGCGGCTCGCCCGCGCCGCCGCCGCGGGTCGCAGGTGGTTCGCGACCGCATACGCACCCACCTTGCGGCCCAGCTCGGTGGAGTGCTCGTTCGTGCTGCGGAAGTGGATGCCTGCAAACGCACGTGCGTCTTCCATCTCCTTCTCGATCTGCGCCAGGCTCGTGTAGCTTCTCATCATCCCCAGACCCGGCGGAAAGACGTAGCTGAACTTCACCTCGTCGCTGCCGAAGAACTCGCGCATCACCTGCGCGACGGCGCCGGTTGCGATGCAGTGGCCGGAGGGGTAGTCCGGATGCGGTGGGGTGATCAACAGCGACTCCCAATTCGGGTCGGCGGCAACGCCGGCATGTCCGGCGCGAATCGCGGTAATCGGGCGCCATGCATTGTCCTGGTACTTGATCTTGAACGCGACGATCAACGCGTCGGCAGCGGCTGTGTGCAGCAGTGCGAAGAGACGGGCGTTGTCGTGCATCGAGAGCTTTCTGGCCTGCGACGCGGCACGCGCGACCGCGTTCAGCTGCGGGATTTCGTTGCCCGACCAGAAGACGGCTACCGCGGTCTGGTCCGCCGTGCGTTCGGTGCTGTGGCGACCGCCCAGGCGCTTGACTTCGTCCAGGTCGCGTGCGAACTCCCGGCTCGACAGCGCGGGTCGGCCCTTCGCCGCAAACTGATCTACCGACTTGAGCACGAATGGCGTGACGCCGCCCAACTGCGGCAGTGCGCCCGGCATCAGCCCGGGCGGCGTTCGCTGCCACACCCCCGCGCCGGTGCCCGGCTTGTCCTCGGCCTTCGCGTCGAAGTTGTCCTTCGCGCGCCAGGCCAGCATGCGGTCTGCTGCCGCCTTGCCCACCGCGACGCCGTCGGTTTTCGAACGCTCATCGCCGACCTTTGCCAGCGACTGCGCCAGCGCGGTGTCGAGCGCGGCTTTCTGCGACGGCACGAGCGCAGCGAGTACACCGTGCGCGGCGCTGGCCGCGGCGGCGTCGATCGAAGCCCCTGCGGGCGTCTCGATGGAGAAACGGTACGCCTCAAAGCGCGGCTCGATCGCGTTGATCGCGTCGTGCACCGCCCCGTGCATCGCCGCCATGACGCGGGCATGGACGGGTGGCGCCGGGATCGGAAGCGCCGCGGCGGTCGCGTTCCAGTCCAGCACGGCATCGGCGCGCGCCGTGCCGACGCCTGCCGACAGACACAGCGCGGCGACGAGCGCCGAGCCGAGCGCGGATGGACGCTTCAAGGTGACAGATCTCATGGCGGGCCTTTCGCGGGGGGACGAGGGTGGATCAGAGGGCGTACGGGTCGAAGACCCGCACTTCGGTGATGCGGTCCACCGGCAGCGCGGTGGCCTGCGCGGCGACGCGGATCGCCTCGGGCGACGGCGACTCGACGATGCAGAAGCTGCGGCGCCGGTCCGGCGTCACGAACGAGTGCAGCCAGGTCACGCCTTCGCGCGCATTGGTGCGGACCACCACGTCGCAGCGGCCCGCGGCGGCGTCGTGAGCGATGGCCCCGGCGCCGACAGAGAACGAGCGTTCGACCAGGTAGCGAGGCATGTCAGGTTTCCGTTGGCGATGCGATGCGCGAACACTAGGACGCGCTCTACTCGCGCGATACGGTCGAATCACCCAAATTGCGAACGGCGTCGAGCCACGCGGCGCCGTGCGACGGCCCCGCAGCGACAAGGCTGCCGCCGTCGCTTGCCGCGCCGGGCCGCGGCCCAATCAGGGTTGGGCGGACGGTGCGCCGAAGTCGCGCCGGTCCGCGCTGACTGCCGACTCTTGCCCTCGGCGCCGCGGGCATCTGGCCACGCACTTACGCCACCACGTCTTCGTCTGTTCCGAGCGTTGCCCCGTCGGTCATCGAATTGCGGAAGTGAAGGCCCGACATGATCCGCGCTTCCGTGCACTCTGCCAACGCGTCCGAGGCGGTGTGGTAGAGCGCCGACGCAGCTCACACGCGCCGCCGCGAAAGTCGGTCGCGCTCTGCGCAACCCCGCCAGGGCGACGACGCCAAGGCCCACCAGCGCAGCCGTTCCGGGTTCCGGAACGGCCGTCGGGGTCCGTTGCAGAGCGAAGTCCATCGAGTAGACGTGCACGGGGTGGGAGATTCGGCTTAGCGGGTCGACCGGTCCGCTCGTGTCCCGCGCCGGGTACTGGACCAGCTCCGACAGGCCACCGACTCGCCTGGAGAAGTACCACAGCGTGTCGTCGGCACGATCGTAGGCCAGCGACGGGATGTCGCCCGGCGGGGCGGCGATGAATGAAATGAAGTCGCCTTTGCGGTCGACGTGGACGATGAAGCCGTTGCTCTCGCCACCCGCGACCCAGAAGGTGTCGTCGGTGGGGTCGTACGCAATGCCGGTGATGGCCCCGTCGAGCCCGAGCGACGACAACGGCATGCGAACGGGGTTCGTCCAGTCGAGATCGAAGCGATAGATCCCCGACACGCCGGGGAGCCCCTGCCGGACCGCATAGTTGTAGGTGCCGTCGGTGGTGCCGTCGCGGAAGCAGCAACCGACCTGATTCAGGTAGGTGGTGCCCGTGGCGACGCCTCCAAGGCTGTACTCCTTGCCGTAGAGGCTGATCTGCGGATTGCCTTGCGACCACGTCTTGACCGTGGTGTCGACGGCGAGCGAGAACTCCTGATCGCCCGTCGTCCAGGTGTTCACGACTGCGTTGCCGACCATAACCTCGATCGTCGATCCGGTCGACAAGTAAAGCGTGCTCAATGGCCCCGCTTGGGCCAAGTTCAACGACGCGGCGGCAGCAGCGAACAGGCAGCCGACGAATCCTTCTCGAAGTCGATCGATCATGTGACCTCCGCCAGCAACGCGCCGGTCTGTCGCTGGTGGAATCGCAAAACGCGCTGCCGAACCCGACATCAGGCGCCGCGAACCTCCGCACTTCAGGGGGCAGGGCGCGCCGACGCCTGCCGACAGACACAGCGCGGCGACGAGCGCCGAGCCGAGCGCGGATGGACGCTTCAAGGTGACAGATCTCATGGCGGGCCTTTCGCGGGGGGACGAGGGTGGATCAGAGGG
>Ga0209464_10000770_pt1 | contig 10209 bp, 6 predicted proteins | sample DOMMetBare1Fresh_2_FD_187473 | JGI IMG/M metagenome (GOLD analysis project Ga0209464, IMG submission 187473) | Wetland sediment microbial communities from St. Louis River estuary, USA, under dissolved organic matter induced mercury methylation -... | ecosystem: Environmental > Aquatic >... | reverse complement strand
GCAAGTTTATCAGAGCAGACCGTATTCAGTCTGACTCTTTTGATATTCTTCTCGAGCAGCACCAGAGGATATTCATCGCGGTTGAGTGTTCTCACAATATGATCATCGGCAGCATCACCAACAAGTATCATTCCGCTGAAGAACTTCTTCAGAGACAGAGTAAGACGGCTGAAACGCAAATCATCAGGATCACGTGTGAAAACTGAGAATCCCAGTCCTATGCTTGCAAAAGCCTTTTGCAGATAAGGAGTTATCTCGTAAATAAAAGGGTCACTCATCGACGGAACTATCATTCCGATAATTCCCGGTTTATCTTCTACGGCGGCAGTTTCCCCCTTAGCGGCCACCTCATTAAAATAACCCATCTGTCTCGCAACGGCAAGGACCCTTTCCTGGGTCTCCTTTTTAATTCCGTGCTGATCAGCTTTGTTGTTTAGCACCAGTGAAACAAGTGTTCCGGAAAGACCCAACCTTGCGGCTATGTCTTTGTTTTTTAATTTCTTCCCCATTTTAACAAAAATTTAGATAGCTAATTTAGATAAAAGTGTTTACGATGAATATGTTTCACAATCATATTTGCAGTTTTTTTTTGAAATTAAAAAAGGCTGCGGTGAGGCAGCCTTTCAAAAGGTCTATTTCTTTGCAGGCTTGTAGCCTTTTTGTTTGGCCGCTGCCTCCAGCCTCGCCTGCCAGGAAGATTTCTTCACAGGTTTTTTCCTGTTCTCCTCTATCTTTTTCATCAGGTCCTTCTCATTGACAAACCTTTTTGATATTTCAGTCTGGGCAATTGAAATGACATTTGCCAGGAAATAATAATATGTTAGTCCTGAGGAGAAGTTATTCAGAATCAGCATAAACATGACCGGCATCATGTACATCATCGCCTTCATGCCGGGCATTTGCTCGGTCCCCCCTGTCGGATTGGTCATTTTAGTGGAGATAATCGTCGAAACGGTCATCAGAAGTGTAAACAGACTCACGTGGTCTCCGTACATCGGGATTGTAAATGGCAGGTTCAGAATGGAGTCGTATGTCGAAAGGTCGTGAGCCCAGAGAAATGGTTGCTGACGCAGTTCAATGGATGTGGGGAAGAACCGGAACATGGCGAACAGGATAGGCATCTGCAGGAGCATGGGAAGACACCCTCCCATGGGGCTTACACCAGCCTTCTTGTACAGATCCATTGTAGCCTGTTGCTTTTTCATCGCATCTTCCTGCTTCGGGAACTTTTTGGCCAGTTCGTCCACCTGCGGTTTCATGATCCGCATTTTGGCCTGGGAGAGGAAAGAACGGTGTGTCAGCGGTGCGAGTACTATTTTTATCAGCAGTGTCAGGATGAGAATGATGAGTCCGTAACTGACAATGTAGTTGTCAAGAAAGTTGAAAATCGGAATAATCACATACTGGTTAATCCATCTTATAATATTACGACCCAGGAAAACGAGCTCCTCCAGCCCCATGTCGTACTTTTTCAGACTTGTAAAACTGTTAGGGCCGAAATAGAGTTTCATCTTCACGCCCGGAGTCTCTCCTGCGATAATTGGCACACCAATTTCCGATTCAAAATATCTAAGGAACTTTGAAGTCGGGTCTGTCTTGGTTGAACTAACTGTTGCATTCAGGAAGAAATCGTCAGCGATCACAACTGTAGAAAAAAACTGGTCCTTATATGCTATCCAGTTAAGTTTAAGAAGGTTAGCAGTTTCCGTTCCCTTTTTCTGTCTGAGTGAAAGATCCTCTGCGGCTTCCTGGTATACTTTATATTTGAGCCCGGTATAGGTGTCTTCATTCTGACGTCCCTTCTCCTGCTGAGGGACATACATCTTCCAGTCAAATACAAGAGATGAAGTATTGGGCGGTATTATTGAACCCATCGAGACAAGCTTTGTCTCAAAATCAGTCATATACTCATCAGGATGCAGAGTATAGATGAAGTCGATGGAAGCGCCGTTATCGGCGATGAGCCTCATCTTAAGGCTTTTTGGCGTGTCTGTCACGACAATCGGGCCCTCTGCATTTTCAGCTTCGAAATATAAATCGTTGGTTCGTATTGCCTTGTTGTCAGGGGTAAAAAAGTTATACCCGAATACAGTAGAGTCGCCGTTAAACAGTACAATGGGAAGTGAATCGTGCGTTCTGTAGTCTTTCAGCAGGGCTGAATAGATCCTGCCGCCTTTGGCTGAGATTGTAAGTTTCAGCTTATTATTTTCAATAGTATAGAATTTATTTTCACCCGAGACCTTGCCTGAGAACATTCCAAATGCCCCGATATCATACTGCGGGAGTGACTCTGTTTTCTTCACGGCAGTATCTGCAATTACAGAGTCAGGTATTACGGTCTGAACCTGGGTTGTAAGTCCCAGTTTACCGTTAAGTTCAGTCAGTTTCGCAATAGCTTTCTGATCCTTCGGCCGGTAGCCAAGGGCATTAATATAAGCCTCCCGGGCCTCCTCGTAATTGCCGGCGGCATAGAGTGAGTCTGCAGTTGCAATCTCACTGTTGAAGATCTTCCCGGTTCTTTGGTTATTATATATACTGAACCCGAAGAAGATCGCGAAGATCAGTACGAGTCCTGTGATTGTGTTCTTGTCCATCAGGTATTTTAAATATTTTTATTTATTGTTTATACACGCTTTGACAAAGCCGACGAAAAGCGGATGAGGCATTAAGACGGTACTGCTGTATTCAGGGTGGAACTGCACGCCTACAAACCAGGGGTGAGAAGGAATCTCCATAATCTCCACGAGTCCCGACTGTGGGTTGACACCCGTAGCTATCATCCCGGCATTTCTGAAATCGATAAGGTATTTGTTGTTGAATTCGTACCTGTGTCTGTGCCGTTCTGATATCTCCTCCTTCTGGTAACACTTATAGGATTCTGATCCGTGGAGCACCTCGCATTTGTAGGATCCCAGACGCATTGTTCCGCCCTTCTCGGTCACACTCTTCTGTTCCTCCATTATGTCAATTACCGGATACTTTGCTTTGGGGTTGATCTCGGTCGAGTGAGCCCCTTCAAGATTCAGCACGTTACGGGCGAATTCCACCACGGCACATTGCATACCGAGGCATATTCCGAAGAAGGGGATCTCATGGGTACGTGCGTAATGTGCTGCAAGAATCTTGCCTTCTATGCCCCTTGAGCCGAAACCCGGAGCCACCAGAATACCGTCAAACTTTTTCAGTATCTCTTCATAATTCGATTCAGTGATCTCCTCAGAATGCACATAGACCAGCTCCACGGCAGTCTCGTTCTCAGCTCCCGCATGGATAAAAGATTCAGAAATGGATTTATAGGCATCAGCCAGCTCTACATATTTGCCTACAAGGGCGATCCTGACATTGTGCCGGGGATTTTTAAGCTTATGAAGGAACTCATTCCACTTTTCAAGTGCCGGTTCATGGCCAGGGGGCAGTCCCAGTTTACGTAATACTGTTGTGTCAAGCATTTCCGCCTGCATCCTGACAGGCACTTCGTAAATTGTTGACACATCTATCGATTCCACAACTGCAGAGGCCTCGACATTGCAAAACAAAGCCACTTTTCTCCTGACATCCTCCGTAAGATTCTTCTCTGTTCTGAGAACAAGGACATCAGGCTGTATACCCTCCTCAAGCAGCATCTTCACAGAATGCTGAGTTGGTTTTGTCTTCAGCTCGCCGGATGCTGAGAGGAAAGGGACCAGCGTAAGATGAATCACGAGGCAGTTCTGGGGGCCGAGTTCCCATCTCATCTGACGCACGGCTTCAATATATGGGAGCGATTCGATATCGCCTACCGTACCTCCTATTTCTGTTATTACGATGTCAAATATTCCCTGCGAGCCTACAATCTTAACCCTTCGTTTTATCTCATCGGTAATATGGGGAATAACCTGGACCGTTTTTCCGAGGTAGTCCCCTTTGCGCTCCTTGCTTATAACCGACTGGTAGATCCTTCCGGTGGTTATGTTGTTGGCCTGTGAAGTAGGGACATTTAGAAAACGTTCATAATGTCCAAGATCAAGGTCTGTCTCGGCTCCGTCATTGGTTACGTAGCATTCACCGTGCTCATACGGGTTGAGTGTCCCGGGATCAATGTTGATGTACGGATCCAGCTTCTGAATTGTGACTGAATAGCCGCGCGCCTGAAGCAATTTCGCAAGTGATGCCGAAATGATCCCTTTTCCAAGCGATGATGTTACACCACCGGTTACAAAAACATACTTTACTTCAGCCACAACAGTGAAAATTTGAATTAATTTAATATGAAAAGGATATACTATTCTTCAAGCATCGATTTGTCAATCAGCTTCACCTTTTCTTCAAGTATTTTGATATTTCTTTTTGCATCAGCTATTCTCTCCTCCACCTCTCTGATCATTGTATCGGCATTTGTGGATTTGGCAAAGAACCCAATGTTGTTTTCCCAGAGCACTATATCACTTTCCAGCTGTTTGATCCTGCTGAAGAACTTTTCCCTCTCGTTCCTGACCTTGCGGGCAGCTCTCGGGTCTGATTTTGCACTGTCAACCCTGGTGCGGTATTTCAGGATGTTCTTATCCTCATCGTCAAGCTGAAGCCTGTCAAACTGTTTGTTGAGAGCGTCCTTGTACTTTGTGGCGATCTCCTCTTTCCTGTTGAAAGGCACATAGCCCGTCTCGGTCCATTTTTTCTGAATCTCCTTCAGCTTCTCGAAGCCGGCTTTCATGTCATCACCTGTGTCAAAGGACTCAAGTTCGGCAATCAGGGCCAGTTTGACGGCCAGGTTATCCTCGTAGGAGGTATCCCTTCCTGCAAAGTATTCTGACTTATGGGTAAAGAAGGTATCACATGCTTTCCTGAACCTCTTCCATATCTTTTCCGAATATTTTTTGGGAACCGGACCGATCTCTTTCCATTCCTTCTGCAGTTTGATAAGGATATCGGAGGTTTCCTTCCAGTCAGTGCTTTCCTGGAGAGCTTCAGCCTTCATGCAGAGTTCTGTCTTGGCCTGCATGTTCTTGACCTGCACATCCTTGCTTTCAGCGAAGAACGCACGCTTCTTTTCGAAGAACGTATCGCATGCTGACCGGAACCTCAGGTAAATTTTGTTATTGTACTTTTTGGGTGCGAAGCCCAGTGTCCTCCACATTTTCTGGCATTCGAGAATCGCATCCGACTTCTCCCTGAAATCAGCAAATGTGAGTATTTCGCTTTTGGCTATTTCTTCAGCCTTTTCGCAAAGAGCAGTTTTGGCGTCAAGATTTGTCTTCTGCTCATCCTTCTGCTTTTCGAAAAACTCATGATGTCTCTTGTTTACCTTCGAGGTTGCTTCGCGGAAGCGTTCCCAGACATCATTTTTATTTTCGTGAGGCACAGGTCCTATTTCACGCCACCTGTTATGATATTCCTGCAGAAATTTGAAGGCATTTACTGCATTTGGCTCCATCAGCAGTTCTTCAGCCTTTTCGCACAGAATTATCTTGGCTTCCAGATTCTTCTTCAGATCCAGATCCCTCAGCTCACGGTTAATTTTTATGTAATCGTAGAATATCTCAACGCTGTGATGGTAGCTCTCCCAAAGGTCTTTAAGGGCAGACTGCGGAACTATTCCGGTGGAGTGCCATTCATTCTGGAGATTTCTGAATTCCTGGAATGTCTTGTTTATAGCCTCTTCCCTGTTGACAAGATCCTTTATCTTCTCTATGATTTCGTGCTTACGCCTGAGATTTTCCTGCTTCTCGCTCTCCTGGACCTTATTGAAATCGTTCTTTTTCGTCCTGTATTTTTCAAGAACCGTTTTTATCTGGTTTTCGAGCTCGTCATATTCAGGCTTGTACTCATCAATATTGCCTCCCTCCTTTGCGAAGTTGAGGCGCTTCTCATTAAACTCGACCTTTGTTTTCTTATAGAACAGTTCCTTTATCCTGGTCACATCATCATAAATCTCTGCAGGCGGCCTGTTGTCAACAATCAATATCAGGGTCTCAACGAGTTCTTTTCTCGAGTATCCTGAATAATCCACCTGAGGCAGGATTATTTCATCGTAGTTGACAGGCTCTTCTTCAGGAAGAGTGCCCTCTTCTTCAGGGTCATGATCAGAAGCTCCTTCAGTGACGGTATCAGCTGCAATTTCTTCCCTGGTATCTTTCTCTTCTTCCCCTTCCACACTTTCGGCTGCTGCAGCTTCTATGACAGGTACTTCAGGTACTTCATCCAAAGCAACTTCAGACTCATCAGTGACAACTGCGTCAGCGGCGTCAACAACAGTTTCAGCAAGGGTTTCTTCCGGTTCATTTTTCCCGGATTCAATAGTAGTTTCTTCTCCCGTAGATTCGTTTGCTTTGTCTTCAGCATCGAATTGTTCATCCTGAACAGAGTTTACCGGATTTTTGGTAATCATCTTTAATCCTTTTAGATCAGTGCGTTAAATAACTGAGGCTTCCTGCGTCCTCCCCATTTTTCAAACCACGAAAATAATGGATTATTGGTAAAAGTCAAACCATTAGACCATTTTAATCTCATTGCCGTATGAGCGAACGCACATTTAGTTTATTTTTGGGAAATCATTTCAGATCAAATCACGATGGAAAAGAAAGATATCCTGCTGTTTGCTTTAGTATTTGTTTTCTCTGGCATCAGCCTTTATATGAGATATGTAAAAAAGAAAAATGCGGGTATGACAGGCGGAAAAATGAATTCCGAAAAGAAAACAGGGCTTTCAGGACAGCCTGACGACTATGAACCTTATTCCGGGAAATAAATCACCGGTAAGTTTTACTGCCCAAGTTCCAGCTGGTCTTTAATGAGCCTGTAATAAGTGCCCTTCTTTTCTGCAAGCTGTTCGTGAGTACCCGATTCGGTCACGGCACCTTTTTCAAGCACCAGTATCGTATCGGCGTTACGGACCGTACTAAGACGGTGAGCAACCACTATTACCGTTCTTCCCCTGAAAAACGAAGCCAGGTTTTCGACGATCAGCCTCTCATTTGATGCATCGAGGGCACTTGTTGCCTCATCAAGCAGAACAATCTGAGGCTCTTTGTATACAACCCTTGCAATCAGGATTCGCTGTCTCTGACCCTGGCTCAGACCGTGTCCTCCGGGACCGATCCTGGTTTTCAGACCCGAAGGCAGCGAGTCAATAATATCTCCCAGGTTCGAAAGCGTGATTGCCCGGCTCAGTCTTTGCGGGTCCGGCTCTTCCTCACCGGGTGCAATATTCGCCAGGATAGTGTCCGGAAAGATATAACCCTCCTGCATTACCACCCCGACTGATTTTCTGAGAGCCGAAACCTTTATGTCCCGGAGGCTGACATTTCCGACTACTATCTCTCCTGCCGAAGGTTCGTAGAATCCCATCATCAGCTTCAGCAGGGTGGTCTTACCAGAGCCGCTTTCACCGACAATTGCAGTGACCTTACCGGGGGTGACAGTCAGGTTCAGTTCATTAATAACATAAGGTGAGCCCGGCCCTTCATACCTGAACGAGAGATTGTTTACACTGATAGTCTTGTCTGCCGGCATCTCTTTCTTTGCCACAGAATCGCTCCCCTCCTCGGGCTCCATGGCATGCACCTCCGCCAGCCGTTCGAGGCTTATCCTGGCATCCTGTGTGGCACGCAGAAAGTTGATAATCTGCGAGACTGGTCCGTAAAGCTGACCTATAATGAACTGTACGGCAAGCATCATCCCAAGTGTCATTGTGCCGTTTACAACCGAAGTGGCTGACACAACTGTAATCAGAATATTTGTAGATTCATGAATCAGGGTACCTCCTGCCGCCTGGAACTGGAAAAGCTTCAGGCCCCTTACCCTTGTCCTGTGGAGGTCAAGCTGCAATGCCTCCCACTCCAGCCTGTTGGTCTTCTCATTTCCGGCCAGTTTTATTTCCTGCATTCCGTTGACGATGTTTATCATCTTGTTCCCCGCATCTGCCATCTGCCTGAATCTGATATTGTCAAGAACCTCCCTGGAAGGCATGTAGAGGCTGACATACAACAGGTAGAGCAGGGTCCCGGCTAGGAAAATCAGCAGGACATTAATACTGTAGAAGGCGAGCACGGCTCCGAAAACCAAAAGGTTGAAGAACGAAAAGAGTATGGCAAGGCTTGATGAAGTGAGGTAACTCTCTATCCGGTTGTTGTCGTCAATACGCTGAAGGATGTCACCATTCAGCCTTGTATCAAAGTATGCGATGGGAAGGGCCATAAGCTTCATGAGGAAGTCGGAGACAATTGTGATGTTGAGCCTGGTTCCCAGGTGCAGCAGTATCCATCCGCGCACGAATTCGACAACCAGGCGTCCGCCAATCAATGCCAGCTGCCCGAGGAGTATAAGGTATATCAGCCTGAGGTCCTGATTTGATATACCTTTATCTATAATGGCCTGAGTCAGAAACGGGAAGACCAGCTGAATAAGACTGCCTGCAACAAGGCCGAGTACAAGCAGGGCAATCTTTTTCCCGTGGGGTTTGAGGTATGGAAGAAGGAACCTGAGTCCGTTACCCGGTGAAGGATCATCTTTCAGTTTTGTAAATTCATCCCCCGGTTCCAGGAAGAGGGCCATTCCTGAAGGCGACTCCCCTGAGGTATCCGATGACCATCCCCTGAGAAACTCGCCGGTGGTAAGGCGAATACGGCCCAGAGCCGGATCAGAGACCCATACCTTTCCCTTAGCTATCTTATTTACAACAATAAAATGATTTTGTTCCCAGTGCACAATGCAAGGCAAGGGTGCCATTTCCGAAAGTTTGGAAAAGGGTATCTTCACCCCGATTGCTTTGAATCCAAGGCTTTCGGCGGCTGATTTCAGGCCAAGGAACGACACCCCCTCGCGGGTTATCCAGGCCCTGTTCCTTATTGTTTCAAGTGAAAGATACCTGCCATGCCACCGGGAAATCATACTTATACACGCAGGACCGCAATCCATTGCATCATATTGTCTCACGAAGGGGAAAGGCATAACAGGCTGTAAAACGGTTTGTCAGCGTAAATATATCCATATTTTGCAGACCACTTTCCGCGTACCGGGAGAAAAAGAGATGAAGGGCCTTCTGTGTTAACGGACCGCGGAAATACTATATTTGCCAATTAAACAGTTTGCTTGGGCTTATTCAAGAAGTACTCGGACAACGACATCATTGATGGAATCAGGAGGCAGGACAACAAGATACTGACCTACCTCTACGATGCCTATTATGATATGCTGAGGGATCACCTGAGAAAGAACAGCGGCTCGGATGATGACGTTTATGATGTGCTTCAGGAGACTGTGGTTGTTCTTTTCAAACAGGTCACCGGCGGCGAGTTCACCCTGACTTCCGATCTGAAAGGCTATTTTTTCGGTATTGCCAGAAACATCTGGAACACGCAGCTGAGGCATAAATCGAAGGTCAGCGCCCTGGATTACGATATTTCAGATGAAGGCGACCTGGCAGATGCAGACAATGCAATTCTGGAGCGGATAGTGTCGAGGTCGTTTGCCCTGCTGCAGGAGGACTGTCAGATGGTAATGAACCTGTTTATTGAGGGGCACAGTTATGAAGAGATTGCCCGTAAAATGGGAATGAAAAGCGAAGCCTACGCCCGCCGCAAGAAGTACCTGTGTAAGGAAGCCCTTATGCAGATAATTAAGACAGACCCTGAGTATCAGGATCTTGGACCTCTGTAGACAAGAAGTGTCAGAATTGTTGCTGCAAAAAGAAGTACAATCAGTGCTGAATAGAGTCTGATCCTGCTGAAATACAGAGGAGAATCGTCACCATAAACCACGAGTGTAGCCCAGTAATAAGGATGTGATCTTGCCTGATCCGCATCTCTGAGAAAGTCGAGACGGGCGCTTCGAAGGGCAGCGCTCTTGGCAAGGCCTCTTTTAATATTGTGGTAAAAGGATTTTACGACAGCAGAGCCTGAATAGTCCTCCACCTCCCACATCGACATCACAACTGACCTGCTTCCTGAGAACAGAAAGCCCCTTGCCAGGCTCAGAATTCCTTCTCCTGTCATGAGAATCCCGGACCCTGTGTTGCATGAACTCAGGACCACCATCATTGCATTCAGGGGAATGCCGTAGACTTCGTAAGTATTCAGGAATCCGTCATCCGGTCCTTCGCCGTTCGCTGCAAAGACCATCTTGGAATAAGAGGGACGTTCATCGTCAACCAGGGTGTGCATCGCAAGATGGATAATATCAAAATCTTCAGCATATTCCTTATATGTCTCCTCGGTGGCAGCATCATTCACAAAA
>Ga0209464_10000769_pt1 | contig 10216 bp, 10 predicted proteins | sample DOMMetBare1Fresh_2_FD_187473 | JGI IMG/M metagenome (GOLD analysis project Ga0209464, IMG submission 187473) | Wetland sediment microbial communities from St. Louis River estuary, USA, under dissolved organic matter induced mercury methylation -... | ecosystem: Environmental > Aquatic >... | reverse complement strand
AGGATATCGTCCGTTGAGTGTTTACAACCCGATTCACTACCAGGAAATTCCGGAGTTGTTTATGGATTTTATTTGCAGTCTGACCGGCAAGTCGCCATCAACGACGGGAGCTGGTTCAGAGGGAGCGCTCACCAAAGGGCCATTTAATATGCTGGTTCCGACTACCGACCTGAACAATGCGTTGCTTTCGTATATTCTTACTGAATACCAGGGATTTTCGTCAGCTGCAGGTCATATCGGCCCGGAAAATCGCTTCGACCACGATATCAGCATTCTGGTACCGGAAATATGGGCGCGTTTGGTTCCGGAAGACCGTGATGCAAATCTGCTTATTGAAACCGGGTGTTTGGAAAAGCTTGAAGATTTTGAATACAACGGGCAAAAGGTACTGGCCAGTCGCCTGGGCTACCGCATCACGAAAAATTTTGCATTTCGTTGCATGAACCGATTATTTGATGAACCACTTTCGGTTTTCAACGAACGAATGCTGAAACCTGAGATACAAAATATGGATGATTTTGTTGACGGAATAAATAACATTGTTGAAGCTCAGCAAAAAGTTGCATCAAGCTATTTCGAGGATGGAAGTGTTGTTGCGGCCATTCCTCCACTCCAGATTCTGCTTCATGTTATGGCCTATGGTCATTACAACGGTAAAAGCATAAACGATCTGGAAGTACGTCGGAATTTCACCAGAGAGTTTGTCTTAAACTCCGACTGGTACCATGATCGTTTGCTCCTGAAGCAGCAGAAAGATGTGACTTTTTATATCGAAAGAATTGAATACTTTAATCAGTTCATTGATGATCAGCATAACGCAGGTTTTATTTCTGAATTGCAAATTGGTGAAAAACTTGAAATGGCAAAACAAAAATTGGAATTTTGTAAGTCGGGTGATTATTTAAAAAGCCTGATAGGTACTATTGGTGCCGATCCACTTTTTAGAAAATAATAAACTGATTTTTTGACTGTTATTCTGAGAATAGCATTAGTAGGAATAATTTATAAAATCGATAGAGAAACTGGTTTTCGAAAAGACCAGTTTCTTTTTAATGTCAAATTTTAACTGATTTATGTGGATAATTTTAGCGTTGGCTTCGGCTGTTTTCCTTGGTATTTATGAAGTTTTTAAAAAGCTTTCTGTTCATAAAAACGCAGTAATACCAGTACTTTTTATCTCCACATTAACCAGTTCGATTATTTTTTTACCTGTTACTGTTGGTTCAGCTTTTTATCCGGAGTTTTTCAAATCCATTCAGCTTTTCGTTCCTGAAATTAATCTCGGGCAGCACGGATTCATCTTCCTGAAATCAATTTTGGTTGTGTCAAGCTGGATTCTTGCATTTTACGCGGTTAAACATCTTCCAATCACTATCGTGGCGCCAATCCGGGCCACCGGACCGATCTGGACTTTACTGGGGGCGATCCTGATATACAGCGAGCAACTCAATATTTATCAGTGGATTGGCGTAATAATTACCTTGTTGTTTTTCTATCTGCTTTCAACTACCGGCAAAGCCGAAGGCATTCATTTCAGAACGAATAAATGGGTGTTTTTCATTATTGCCGGCACTTTTCTGGGAGCTGCCAGTGGATTGTACGATAAGTTTCTGATGCGAAGAATCGACCGCATGGCTGTTCAGGCATGGTTCTCTTTTTATCAGGTGGCTATCCTTTTACCTGTTTTGGCTATTAGCCGATGGAATTTGCCCAAAGCTGAGCGGACACCTTTTCATTGGCGTTGGTCCATTCCCCTGATTGGCGTTTTTCTGGTGCTGGCCGATTACCTATATTTTAATTCGTTGAGTCATCCCGAATCAATGATATCCATTGTTTCTGCCTTGCGGCGCGGAGGAGTGGTAATTTCGTTCGTGGTGGGTGCATTGGTTTTTCATGAGAAAAATATCCGATTGAAAGCCATTTTCCTGGCCGGAATATTAATTGGCATTTTGCTTATTTCATTCGGAAGTCATTAAAATATGGTTTTCATATTGCCTGATTAGTCATTCATCCACTTTGACATCAGATATTTACTTTACAGATTTTTATATGATTTTTATTTCAGAATAAAAATCTAATCAGAATTTGTCTTAACTTGTGCCTATCATAAACATATACCAATAAAAACCAACCGATGGAAGCACAAAAAGTCGACATGTTTATCATGACCAATGCCAAGTATTTTGAAAGTTATCAGATTAACGGAATAAGAGAAAGACTCATCGCCATGGACGATTCGAGATGGGCAATGATCTCTACAGTTCAATTAAAAGATCCTACGATAAGTCTTATCATTTCCATTTTAGCCGGGCATTTCGGTATCGACCGGTTTATTTTGGGCGATATTGGTTTAGGGATAGCTAAACTTTTAACCTGTGGTGGCCTTGGCATCTGGACAATCATCGACTGGTTTCTGATTATGGGCGCCACCCGCGAAAAAAACATGCAGAAGATTCAGCAACTACTTTATTAAAAAACATGGCCCGGAACAAGTTGTATTTACTCTTGTTGTCGGCCTGTATGGCTGGATATATCTGGCTTATTTATAATTACAACCGGGTAGTTTCTGAAGGAATGGAACCCGGTGTTTGTTTGATAAAGCGAGTTACTGGCATACCGTGCCCCTCTTGTGGAACAACCAGATCAGTCCTTTCTGTCTTGCATGGAGATTTTACTGGGGCACTGCTCTGGAATCCGTTTGGAATCATCATCGTATCCATTTTACTGATTGGTCCGCTCTGGGTATTTTTTGATATTTTGCTACGGCGCGACAGTTTTTATCAGTTTTATGTCCGTACCGAATTTTTTTTGAAACGAAAATGGATTGCCATACCAGCCATTCTGCTCGTTCTTCTGAATTGGATTTGGAATTTAATAAAAGGTCTATGATTGCAACCTCAACCTTCAAGTATGAACCTAGTGAACACGAGCTTGAGAAAGCTGCAAACAGCTATGTCATGTCGCTGGTCGCCATTATGGGTGGCTTTCCATTACCAATCATTAACCTGATAGCGACTTTCATTTTTTATCTGGGAAACCTCAGGGGAACTTATTTTGTAAGGTGGCACTGCATACAGGCGTTGCTGTCGCAATTCTTTCTGCTGCCATTTAACAGCGTTGGTTTCTGGTGGACTGTTTCCATTATTTTTACTCCTGAAACAATCACTTCAAGATATATAGCCTATATCCTGACAATCTTTATCTTCAATCTTGCTGAATTCATCGGAACAATATATACTGCCATCGCGACCCGTAAAGGCAGGCACATTGAATGGTGGGTCATTGGTGGATTAACTAATTTAATCTGCAAAGACAAATGAAAAAAATACTCACCGAACTGGCCATAACACTTGGAATAATTACCGCTGTTTGGCTGGGATTATCGCAGGTTGACTGGATGAAATTGTTCAGGATTGAACAAGCTACGCGAAATACCGAAGAGAAAATCGGAGATTTATTCTGGAAGATGTTGAAAAATACGGAAACTGAGATTACTTCCGATTCCATTGTTGCACCGGTCGATTCGATGCTTATAAAAATTTGCGCAGCCAACTCCATTGACCGGGGAAAAGTCAAACTGCATCTACTACGGAAAGACGAAATCAATGCATTTGCACTGCCAAACAATCACCTGCTGATATATTCCGGTTTGATTGCTTCCTGCGAAAATGAAGCTGAATTATACGGAGTTATCAGTCACGAACTGGCACATATGGAGAAAAATCACGTCATGAACAAGCTGATCAAAGAAGTTGGCTTGTCGGTACTTATTTCCATGTCGACCGGAAACGGAAATGCTGAAATTATCAAGGAAGCCCTCAAACATTTGTCATCAACCGCTTACGACCGAAGCCTGGAAACCGAAGCCGACCTTACAGCAGTCGATTACCTGGAAAAAGCAGGTATCAATCCCGAACCTTTTGCCAACTTTTTGTATCGGCTGGCTGATGAAACCAAAAATCTCCCTAGCCAGATTTACTGGATCAGTACCCATCCTGAATCAAAAGAAAGGGCCGAAAAAATTATTGAAAACATAAAAGGAAAGAGCTTTCCCAATGTTGAGGCAAAGGATAGCTTGAGGTTTGCCGGATTGAAAACAAATCTAAAGAAAAGTAGTTAGGACAATTTTATCCCAGTTTCTTCATCACCCAGGCCATGTTCTCCCCTAAAGTGCGCATGGTTTTCATGCCTTCCTCGTCTTTTAAAACATCGCCGGGCGCTCCTCCAAAAGCAAAGTTCCAGTAGCTCGATCCGGGAATAATCATCTGACTGATCAGAAAAAAGTTATTAATGGTTTCGAAGGCATGCATGGCACCACCACGCCGTTCCACGATCACGGCAGCGCCCACTTTCCGGCGAAGCAAATGTCCGTTTCCCCGGGTTACATAGCCCGAAACATCAATTAAAGCTTTCATTTCAGGAGTAATGTCGGCAAAATAAACCGGCGAACCTAAGATGATCCCGTCGGCCTCAATCATCTTAGCGATGATTTCGTTCAGCGTGTCATTTTTAATGTGACATCGGCCATCCTGAATTTCGCGACATTTCATACATGCAGTACATCCGTGCACGATTTTGCCGCCCAATTGGATAAATTCGGTTTCAATACTTTCTTTTTCAAGTTCCTCAAACACTGTTTTAAGTATAATTTCAGTGTTTCCACCTCTCCGTGGACTTCCGTTTATTCCTATGACTTTCATAAATACCTACTGATTAAATACAAACGAAATAATATTAGCTCCCATTTGCAGAGCCTTTTGTCTAACATTTTCCGGATCGTTATGTACCGACCGGTCTTCCCAACCATCGCCCAAATCGGATTCGTACGTGTAAAAACACACCAGACGGCCTTTGTAAATCAGTCCGAAACCCTGTGCAGGCTTTCCGTCGTGCTCATGAATTTTAGGCAGACCTTCAGGGAAACGATATTTCTGATTATAAATGGGATGAGTATTTGGCAGTTCAATAAAGTCGAGTTCAGGAAATACCTTTTTCATTTCGCGACGAATAAACAGGTCGATTCCATAATTATCGCCAATATGTAAAAATCCGCCTGCTTCGAGATAGGTTCGGAGATTGGCTGCTTCCGAATCGGTGAAAAAAATATTGCCATGGCCGGTCAGATCTGCAAAGGCATAGTTGAAAAGATCAACGCTGCCAGGTTCAACAGTGCCAGGTTCAGGATTAATATTGGTTTTAAGGTTTTCATTGCAAAAAGCGATCAGGTTTGGCACTGAAGTCGGATTGGAATACCAGTCACCACCTCCATTGTATTTCATCACCGCTATTTTAACTGATGTGGTTTGCGAGAAAACCATCACAGGAAACAGGATAATAAGAAAATAGATAAGTTTTTTCATGTTGAATTCTGAGATTCACCTTTCGGCCAGCCTGGTATAATCGATGCCGGGCTGTCATTCGTTTGCCCAAAGATAAAAATATTGGATGGTTTGAGTGGAAATGGTGAATTGAATTTGTGTCGGCAAAGGAATTTATGAAAATATTGCCAAATTTGCCTGCCTGTTAAGTTCACTGACAAACTAATTGTTAAAACAAGTGTTTTAATGGAACAAATTGAAAAAAAAACTGAAATGAAAAGCTTCACCACGCGCTCATTAAACATACCTTTTCCAAAAAACGATCCGCATCATGCCCTGGCAATGCCCATCTATGAATCGCTGGCTTTTGAATTCGATTCTGCAGAGGATATTGCCGCCAATTTCAGGGGCGAATTGCCTGCGCATACCTATTCACGTACGAGTAATCCAACCGTTGAATACTTTGAAACCAAGGTGAGAAAATTGACCGGTGCCCATCAGGTTCTGGCTCTTTCTTCAGGAATGGCAGCCATTTCAGCAACCATGCTGGCTATCTGCAAACAGGGAGACAATATCATTTCAGGAAAAAACCTTTTTGGTCATACCCTCGCTTTGCTTGATCAAAGCCTTGCGGCTTACGGATTGGAAACCCGCTTTGTAGACACCACAAAGCCCGAACTAATTGAACCTTTAATAGACAAAAATACACGGGCGATTTATTTTGAAACTGTAACCAATCCACAACTTGAAATTTCAGATATAGCCAGAATTGCAGAAATTGCAAACAAGCACCATATTTTACTGATTACCGACAGTACCATAACTCCGCCATCAGTATTTAACTCCAAATCGATGGGTGTGCACATTGAAGTGATGTCGACTACCAAATTTATTTCAGGCGGTGCAACATCTTTTGGAGGCCTGATTATTGACAATGGCTTGTACAACTGGAGTAAAAATCCGAACTGCATGGCTTTCGCCGGAAAATTCGGAAAAGACGCTTTTATCGCACGTCTCCGGAAAAACTATTACCGGAACCTGGGAATGCCGATGACTGCCCATACCGCCAACTATATGATTGCCGGCCTCGACATTCTTGAACTTCGGGTTGACCGGTGTTATCAGAACTGTATGAAGCTGGGTGAATTCCTTCTGGATCATTTAAAAGTTACCAGAGTCGATTATCCCGGACTGAAAGATTCACCTTATTACGAACTTGCGGTGAAACAATTTGATGGCATTCCGGGAGCAGTGATGACTTTTGATCTGGAAAGCCAGGAAGAATGCTTCCGTTTTATGAACAGGCTGCAAATCATTCGTCGTGCCACCAATCTGAATGATAACAAATCACTGATTATTCACCCTTTTTCAACCATTTATGCGGAATTTCCGGAGAGTGAACGCCTTGAAATGGGAATTCGGACCGGAATGATGCGCCTTTCGGTTGGAATTGAAGGAGCCGAAGATTTGATTTCAGATATCGCTCAGGCATTGGATGTTGAAGGTCGTTAATCCTGCGAAATGTATTTAGATACCGTTTAAAAATAGGAATTTTGGTCAAAATCAAAAAAATTACCCCAGCCCTGAAGGGTGATTTTTTGATTTTTCGGTCTCCCTTCAGGGATTGGGGTAATCCGAAAAATCAAAATGAATAATATTTAAACATTTATTTATTTCTGAAAAATTGTTTCCAAAAAGTAGGGTAATCCAAATAGTAGTTGTATCAGGTTAAACGTTGTAAAAAGCGACAAATAGCCGGCATCTAAATTTATTCGGAGGTTCAGGAAAAAAAGGATGAGGATAGGATCGGATAAAAATCAGACTGAAACCGGACTTGATCAAGTTGGTTTTGAAAAGTTATTTGATGCTTATTATGATGAGCTTCAACACTTCATTTTCTTCAAATCAGGAGATGCTGAAGTTGCTGAGGACATTATTCAGGATGCTTTTTTGAAACTTTGGGAAATAAGGTCAACAGTGCGGGTTGAAACCGCTCGTGCACTGCTGTATACCATAGCAGCCAACCTGTTTGCCAACCGGTACAAACGAATGAAACTGAACCTCAAACTTCAGCTTACCATTGTCGAAGACCGGACTTTCGAAACTCCTGAATTTGAAATGGAAATCAAGGAGTTTGATCAAAAGCTGCAGCGGGTGCTTTCCGGACTTAACGAAAACAACCGGACGGTTTTCCTGATGAACAGGATTGACCAGATGACGTACAATGAAATAGCAGCAACCCTTAATTTAAGTGTAAAAGCTGTTGAGAAAAGAATGAAAAAAGCGCTGGAGCACATTCGGAAAGAAATAGAACAAAAATTTTAACTAGTGGAAACGGGAAAAAACAGGCACATTAATTCACAGGTTCTATCAAAAACTACATTTGATAATCTGAGCACGGACGAAAAAATTGAAACTTTCGTTCAGGCCTACCGTGTGCCGCAAAATAAAAGTAAAGCTGAAGCATTCAGGATCTTGCAAACTAAAATGCAAAATCATGAAACTGAAAAACCGGTTCGAAACCTTCGTGTTTACTGGTCGGCAGCTGCTTCTGTTTTGCTTTTGGCCCTTTTAACCACGATTTATTTTTACCAGCAAAAACCCAGTGAGATTGTTGCCGGTTTAGGAAAACATGTAGATTATACTTTACCTGATGGTTCAACGGTGAATATAAATGCAGACTCAAAAATCATTTTTTCGGAATCGCGTTTTGCCAAAAAACGGGTGCTGAAACTGGAAGGCGAAGCATTTTTCTCTGTTCAAAAGGGAATCCCTTTTGAAGTTGAAACCAAACTTGGAAAAATTGGAGTGCTGGGAACTACATTTAATGTCTATTCGCGCAACCAGGATTTTATTGTTACCTGTTTAACCGGCAAAGTGAAAGTTTCTTCCAATGATCAGGATATAATAATAACGGCAGGCGAAAAAGCAGAACTGGTTTCCGGTGCCTTGCAAAAGACCTCCGGTCTACCGGATGAAAAAGTTGCTGGTTGGCGAAACGGTGAATTCCATTTTGAAAGCATACCTTTAATTTCTATTTTTGAAGAAATTGAACGTCAGTTTAACGTCTCCATCACAACAAGCGGCCTCGAAAACCGTTACTTTACCGGGGATTTTACGAATAAAAATCTGACTGAAACCCTGGAAACGGTTTGCTTACCCATGAATCTGGAATATGAAATTACATCTGAAAGTCAAATCAGAATTAAGCAAAAGAAAGAGTAGGGGATTTTTCATCCTTTCCACATTCATTTTTTTGATTTGTATTTTTCATTTCTCGCCCAGTCTGGCCCAAACCTCGACCTTTTCATACAATCACACGAATCTTGCCGATGCCTTGGTGCAGGTTTCCAAAGCTATGAATTTTAAAGTGGCATTCGATTCGAAAGAATTAAGCAACCATCAGGTTTCAGGAACATTTAAAGTGACCACTCCGGAAGAAATTTTAACCGGATTACTTAAAAATACCGGTTTTAAAGCCGAGAAAAAATTCGGGAATTATTTAATTCTATCGGTTTCGTCAGAAAATGTACCTGATGTAAAGGCTTTTAGCCGGATTTCAGGATTGATAACCGATAATGTCACAGGAGAACAACTTCCGCATGCAGGCATTTTTCTTCCCGGCCAAAATTTGTTTCTTTCTTCTTCAACCAACGGGACATTTTCTTTTCGCATTCCGTCATCCAAAACGGTAAAAATTCGGATACAGTATATCGGTTATCAGCCGGTTGACAGTACACTGATCCTGAATGATTCGCTTGCTGTTTTTACTTTCAGGATGAAGCAGAAGAACATGGAATTAACACCTTTCCAGGTCCGGAAGACAAGGCTAAAAATGATTGATCAGAGTAAGGAAGCTGGCCAGTCGACGATCAATGCGGTTGGATTTGTTAATTTGCCCAGCATGGGCGAATCAGATATTTTTCGCATTATTCAGCTTTTACCCGGAGTTGGTTATGCTGAAGGTTCTTCAGGATTAAACATCCGTGGTGGAACTGCCGACCAGAATCTGGTACTTTTTGATGGATTTACCTTATACAACCTCGACCATTTTTTTGGAACTTTTTCATCGGTGAACCCGAACGTGGTGAAAGACATTCAGATTTACAAGGGTGGATTTGATTCGCGTTACGGGGAACGACTTTCAGGAATTATTGACATCACCGGCAAAACAGGTAACAAATACCAGCCAAAAATTTATGGAGGGCTTAACCTGATAAGCGGTAACCTGACTGCAGAACTGCCATTTTCGGAAAAACTGACGCTGGTCGTTGCCGGACGGCGCTCTTATGCCGATATTTATTCCACTTACCTGGTGAATGACATGCTCGAGAATCAGGTTGACGATATGAGTTCGGCAACCACTTCAAACAGTATTGTTCAGATTAAGCCTGGATTCAGCTTCTACGATTATAACGCCAAATTAACGTTCAGCAACACCGAAAAGGAAAAGATGTCGGTAAGTGTTTTTGGTGGGAAGGATTTTTTGTCGAGTCTGGGTGAAGGAAAAATTAAGCAAGATTATTCGAAAACCAGCAATGATGCCGATTGGGGGAATTACGGATTCAGTTATTCGTGGATTAAACAGTGGAGGGAAAAATTCTTCTCCAATCTTCAGATCGGATATTCAGGCTACCAAAACGAATTTAATGAACATACGACTGTAACTACACAAAAAGGGAAAAAAATTACCACTACTATGTTCGATACCGATGAGGTAAATGAACTTAGAGATTTTTCGGCATCGCTTAAAAATGAATTAACGCTTGGTCTGAAAAATTCGGCAGAGTTTGGTTTCCAAACCAAATACAATGAATTTACCTACCTGAAAAATGCCGGAACCGACGCCTATTACACTGATATTGCCAATTCATCGTTGTTGTATTCTTCCTTTTTGC
>Ga0209464_10000768_pt1 | contig 10217 bp, 10 predicted proteins | sample DOMMetBare1Fresh_2_FD_187473 | JGI IMG/M metagenome (GOLD analysis project Ga0209464, IMG submission 187473) | Wetland sediment microbial communities from St. Louis River estuary, USA, under dissolved organic matter induced mercury methylation -... | ecosystem: Environmental > Aquatic >... | reverse complement strand
AGCGCGGCGCGAGCCGATCTTCCGGCGCAAAGATAGGGGTCAAGACCTTCCACTTGACACATGAGCGTCGGCGGGTAGCGTTCGCGTCATGGCGCGTTCGCGACGGCTCGACTGGGAGGGTGCGTGGCATCACGTGATGCACCGCGGAGCGCGGCGCGAGCCGATCTTCCGGCGCGACAACCACTGCCTGCTGTTCCTCGGAAGCGTCGAGGAGGCGGTGGAGCATCACGGGCTCGAGGTGCACGCGTACTCGCTGATGCCGAACCACTACCACCTGCTCGTTCGCAGCCCGTTCGGGAACCTCTCTCGGTGCATGCGGCACGTCAACGCCACCTATACGCAGCGAGTCAACCTGCGCCACGGATGGGACGGCCCGCTGTTTCGCGGTCGCTTCCGGAGTCAGGTCGTTGACGAGGACCGCTACCTCGATCACCTGTTCGCGTACATCCACCTGAACCCGATCCACGCCGGCCTCGCCAAGCGAATCGACGACCCGTGCTGGACGAGCCTGCGCGCCTACCTCGGGAAGGAGCATGCACCGAGGTGGCTCCGGACGGAGCTCTTCACCGAGAGGTTCGGCGGTAGGGCTGGCATCCAGGAGGCGATCCGAGCGCGGCGCAAGGGGCCGGACGCCTGGCCCGAGGAGTTCGATTCGGAGAGTGGTTGGATCCGTCGGGTCGTGCCGCCCGAGGACACCAGGCCGCCGAGCGCGACCAAGCTCCCGCCGGCTGCGCGAGGGAGCATCAACGAGATCCTCGAGGAGGTCGCGCGGGTCGCGGGCTGCAGCGTGGCCGAGGTAAGGAAGCGGGCGATGGGCCCCCGTGCGAACCCGGCGCGGCGGCTTGCGGTGTGGGCGCTCAGCCGCACCCAGATCTACTCGCACCGCGAGATCGCGAGCGCACTGCGCATGAGCGAAGGACAGGTCGCCAAGGTCCTCTGGCGGCTGCGGAACGAGTTCACTCCGGACCCGCTCTCCGCCTGGATGGACCGCATGAAGACGCTAGCCACGCGCCATGTGGAAAGTGGAAGGTCTTGACCCCATCTCCCCCATCTCCCCCGAGCCGCCAGGCCGCCTCCGCCTGGTTGCCGCAGCACTCCTCGATGGCGCGCCGCACGCGGGCCCGATCCCGGGAGTCGCGCGTGGTGCGCAGGTCGGTCCGCGAGGCCGCGTCGGCGCCGTCGAGGATCTCCGGGACGCCCGCGCGTGGGACGCGAGCCGCCCGCCGGCAGACGGGGCCGGGTTTCCCTCAGTGCTTCGTCGGCGGCCCGAGCACCTCGCCGACGGTCCGCTCGAGCTCCTCGAGCGTGAAGGGCTTCCTGACGAAGGCGGCCGGCCGGCAGTCCGGGTCGAGCGCCGCCTCGATCTCCGCGCGCGGCGCCGCCGAGATCATGATGATCTTCGGGCAGCGATCGCCGAGGGTCTCGCGGAGCTCCGCGAAGAAGGCCGCGCCGTCGACGAGCGGCATCTGGAAGTCGAGCAGGGCGAGGTCCGGCGGGTTCTTCTGCGCGAGCGCGAGCGCCTCGACGACGTCGCCGAGCGTCACCGCGACGTGCCCGAGCTCGCGCACGGCGCGCGTGATGGCCGCCCTCACGATCTCCGTGTCGTCGACGATGAGGACCCTTGCCATTCCCCGCTCCGGCCAACCCGCAAGGACCTGTTGATGCTTGGAGCGTGCCGCACCCAAGCCCCCGATATCATGGAGCTCTCCGGCCGGTGACCGGGCACCCTGGGTGGTCGTTCCCGGCCGCGCGACGGTCAGCCGTACCGCGCTAGCGTGAGGCGAACCGCCTCGGCGTAGTGCCGGCGCGCGCTCGCGGGGGCCACCACCTCGGCCTCCCCGCCGAAGGAGAGCGCGAACCGGGTCGCCCACTCCTCGGAGACGCCCGACACCTCCACCACGGCCCCGTCCCGCTCGGACCGCTTCACCACGCGGAGCCCGCCCGGCCGGGCGAGCGCCCACTCGGCGGCGCGCGGCGCGAGCCGGATCCGGATCGGCTCGCCGCCGGCCTGGGAGAAGAGCCGCGCCCGGGACAGCTCGGCGTCGGAGGGCGGCTCGAACCGCACCTCGGTGATCGCGCACTCGCGGATCCGGTCGAGGCGGAACGCGATCGCCCTCCCCCGCTCCTCGTCATGGCCGTACAGGTACCAGTGGCCGAGCCGCTGCGCGAGCGTCCACGGGTGGACGGTCCGGGCGCGGGCCGAGGCCTGTCCGTAGGTCTGGTGCTCGATCCGGACCGCGCGCCGCTCGGCGATCGCCCGCTGGAGCTTGCCGAGGATCGAGTCGCGCGCCGGCGGCGAGCCGGCGTAGATCCGCCCGACCAGCTCGTCGAAGCTGGCGCGGCGGTCGCGGGGGACCGAGTCGCGCAGCGCCTGGACCACGCGCTCGCGCCCCTCGCCGCCGAGCCCCTGGGCCGCGGCGGCCAGCGCGGCCGCCTCGCTCTCGGTGAAGCGCGGGGGGCGCGAGAAGCTCTGGTGGAGCGCGACGTAGACGCGGTCCCCCTCGACGTAGAGGTCGAGGAAGTCGTCCGGCGCGAAGGGCGGGGCGCCGACGCCGAGGAGGAACTCGAGGTCCTCGAGCAGCTCCTTCTCCGTCACGCCGCACTTGCGCGCGAGCTCCCGCACCGGGATGCCGGGGTGGCGGACCGCGTACGGGACGAGGAAGAGGACGCGGCGCAGCCGGTCGCGCGGGTCGGCACGGGCGGGCTCCTGTCCCTTCCCCGCGTGCGGGGCCGGCGCGCGGCGTGGCTTCGCGGGGCTCACGCGAGCCCCTTCGCGAGCGCGCGCAGGATGGCGCGGGCCTTCTCGCGGAGCGCCTTCGGCCCCAGGAGCTCTGCGCGGTCGCCGAGGGAGAGGACGTGGCGGACCAGCGCCTCGCCGTTGGTCGCGTCCACCTCCACCACCGCGCCGTCGGCGTCCTCCTTCACCCGGGCCCGCGGGCCGAACGAGGCGACGAGCTCCGGCGAGACCGGCGCGTCGAGCCGGATCCTGCAGCGCTGCGCCGGGTGGACGGAGAACTCCCACGCCTCCTGCGTGGCGAGGTCCGCCAGCCGGAAGTCCTTCCGCCCGGCGAAGTCCGGGGTGCGCGGGGCGGTCTCGTTCATGGCGAGGGTCCGGATCCGGCCGAGCGAGAAGGTCCGGATCGCCTTGCGAAGGTGGCACCAGCCGACGACGTACCAGGCGCCCGCCTTCTGGTAGAGGCCGTACGGATCGACGTCCCGGTCGGTGCGCGCCTGCCGCTCCGCCCCCTCGTACTCGAGGTGGACGCGCTTCTTCAGGGCCACCGCGCGCGAGAGCTCCTGCAGCCGCGCGCCCACGCCGAGCGCGTCCTCGCCGTCCTCGTCGCCGGCGCCACCGTCGGACTGGGCCGAGAGCCGCCGGCCGACGCTGGCGGCGGCCTCCGCGCCCGGGGCGCGCGCGGCGAAGGAGAGCTTGTTGAGGGCGTGCGCGAGGTCGCGCGCGTAGGGGAAGGTCCCCTTCGCGAGCGCCGCGGAGCCGGCGAGGTAGAGGAGCGCGAGGTCCTCCGGCGGGAGCTTCAGGTCGGGGAGGTAGAACTCGTCGCGGTCGATCAGGTAGCCGGCGGGGAGATCCTCGTCGCCCGCGGCGTACCGGATCGGGATGCCCAGCTCGAGCAGCTCCGCCTTGTCCCGCTCGAACTTGCGGATCGCGGCCTCGCCGCTCGACCGGCCGTAGTCCTCTGGGAACTGCTCCTGGATCTCGCGCCACGACACCGGCTCCGCGGACCGGAGCAGGAACGCGGCGAGATCGAGGAGCCGCTGCGCCTTCTGCATGGCGGCGGAAACCTACCACACGGCCGCACGCTCCCGCGTGGCTCGAGTGCGCGCCCGTCCGTGGGGGGGGCGCGCCGTGGGGCGGCGGGGGCGTGCTAGGATTCGTCCTCTCCCTCGCGCGGGGATCACGCATGGCCTGCCTCGGCTTCGGCCCGGCCGACTTCGAGTTCTTCGAGATCGACGACCCCGACGAGCGGGTCGCCGCGATCGATCTCGAGCTCCAGCCCAAGCTCCGCCGGATCGCCGCCGACTGCCTCCCAGGGCTGGCGCGCATCGCCGGGCGGCCGCTCCACGCCCACGACGGCAAGGCCGCGCGCCGCAAGGGGCAGCCGCCCGAGGAGGCGCTCGTCGTCTTCTGCGACTCCGCACGCGGCTACCGCGGCCTGCCGTTCCTCGCGGTCGTGCTGACGCGCGCGCACCTCCACGCCCGGGTGGGCGTCCGTGGCGAGTCGCCGCGGCGCGCCGCGATGCGCGAGGCGCTCGCCCGCGAGGCGGGGAACCTCTCGCGCAAGGGGAAGCCCTTCCGGAAGCTGCGCGCGTTCGCCGACTGGAACTTCGAGGAGCTGCCGGAGCTCGCGCCGGCCCACTCGGTCGCGTTCTGGCAGGAGATGAGCGAGGCGGTCGGGCCCGGGCGCGACGGCCTCGACCTCGGCGTGGCCCTCACGCGGGAGGAGGCGCGAAGCCTCTCCCTCGGCGACCTGCTGGGCGTGTTCCGGGATCTGGCGCCGCTCTTCAAGCTGCTCGCGAACACTTAGCTCCGGGGTCCATCCCCTCTCGGCGGCGAGACGGCTTCACCCCGGGACACATCCCCTCGAATTCCAGGCCACCTCCTCGGTGACCGTGGTCGCCCCCTCACCCTTCCCTCTCCGCCGGTGGGGGAGAGGGGGGAGTCGTGGAGGAAGCCTTCGCCGCCTCGGAGGCCTTCCGGTCCTCGCGCGCCGCCTGGCGGACGGCGTCGAGCAGCTCGTCGTGATCGCGGCGCAGCCCCTCGTACCGGCGGCGCAGCTCCGCGTACCGATCGGACGCCAGCTCGAGCTCCCCCTTCTGCACCACGAAGACGCGCCGCTCGGTCTCGAGCCGCCCCTTGGCCTTGCGCGCGTCGGCCTCGAGCTCGGCCACCTTCTTGCGCGCCTCGGTCGCCTTCGCCTCCGCCTTCTCGGCCCGCTCGTTCGCCGCGCGCACGGCCTCGGCGTCGGGGCTCGGCTCCGCCCTTGGGACCGGCGCCGGCACCGGCGTGGCCGCCACCCGCAGCCGCTCGGCCTGCTCCTTCGCCTTCTCGAGCTCCTTCTCCGCCGCGCGGACCCGCTCCGCCTGGTGCTCCGCCTCGGCCCTCGCCTCGGCGAGCCGCGAGCTCACCTTGTCGAGCTCCTCGCGGACCGCCTGCGCGCCGCCGAGCCGCTTCGACGTCTCCTGCTGGTCGAAGGCGCGCTTCTTCACGGTCGCGAGCTCCGCGCGAAGGCTCGTCGCCTCCTCGCGCTTCTCCTTCGCCTCGGCGCGGGCCTCCCGCTCGGCCTTGCGGGCGGCCTCGAGCGCCGCCTCCAGCCGCTTCACGTCGGCGGCGCGGGCGGAGAGCGCCACGCGGGCCGCGCGGGCGGAGAGGAAGAAGCCGACCGCGGCGACGATGGCGGCGAGGGCGAGGACGGGAAGGACGGCGCTCATGCTTCGGCGGCTCCGGGAAGGGGGGCCCCAATGGCTATCCCAGGTCCGCCGCCTTGTGAAGCGGGGCGGAGTGAGGGATGGTCTCCCGCGCTTTGCTCCGCAGCCTCGCCACCCGGATCTTCCTCGCGTTCGCCGTCGCGCTCGGCGCCTTCGGCGCGGTGGCCGGCTTCGGCGCCGCGCGGCTCCACGACCTCGGGCGCGAGCTGCGGCTCCTCTCGGGCGGCTACCTCCCCCTGACCCGGATCGCCGCGCAGGTCGAGGTGAAGGAGTGGGCGACGCCCCGCGCGCTGGAGGCGCGGGCCCTCGATCCCGCCGCCCGGCGGGCCTGGCTGCCCGTCGTCCGGGCGCAGTTCCCGGCGCTCGTCCGGGAGAAGATCGAGGAGGGGCACCGCTTCGTGCGGGACGCGCGCCCCTTCGCCGGGGAGGAGGACGCGCGCTTCCTCGACGACGTCTCGGGGCGGCTGGACGCGCTGGCGGCCCGCTGGTCGGAGTACGACCGGGGCGCCGGGGCGCTCTTCGACGCCCTCGAGCGCGGCGCCGCGGCTGCCGAGGTGGACGAGCGGCTCCAGACCGTCCGGACGCTCGAGAAGGGGCTCTCGCTCGACGCGAAGCTCCTCCGCGCCGCGCTGGAGAGCCAGGTCGGCGACCGGTTCGTCGCCGCCGAGCGCGCCGAGGCGCGGACGGTGGCGCTCATCGCGATCTGGTCGCTCGTGGCCCTCGCCATCGGGGTCGGCGCCGCGCTGGTCGCCCACCGGCTGCTCGCGCCGATCCAGAAGCTGACCGAGGGGGTCAAGGCGGTCGCCGCCGGCGACCTCACGCGGGAGGTGGAGGTCCGCGGCGCCGACGAGCTGGGGATCCTGGCGCGCGAGTTCAACGCGATGGCCGCGTCGCTCGACCGGCAGCAGCGCGAGCTGCGGAGCGCCGAGCGGCTCGCGGCGGTCGGGCGGATCTCCGCCCAGATCACCCACGAGATCCGGAACCCGCTCAACGCCATCGGGCTCAACGCGGAGCTCCTCTCCGAGGAGCTGGCGCGCCTCTCCCCCGCGCCGCGCGAGGCGCTCCAGCTCGTCGCCGCCATCTCGCGCGAGACCGACCGGCTGGAGGGGGTCGCCGAGGAGTACCTCAAGTTCGCGCGGCTCCCGCGCGGCGTGCCGGCGGCGCTCGACCTCCACGAGCTGGTGACGTCCCTGCTCGACTTCGTGGGGCCGGAGCTCGCCGCGGCGGGGGTCGAGGTGGTCCGCGACCTCGCGCCCGACCTCCAGGCCATCACGGGGGACGAGGCGCAGCTGCGCGCGGTGATCCACAACCTCGTCCGGAACAGCCGCGAGGCGATGCCGGGCGGCGGGGCGCTGACCGTCCGGACGCGGCAGGCCGGCGAGGGGATCGACCTCCAGGTGGCCGACACCGGCGGGGGGATGCCCCCGGAGGTGCTGGCCCGCGTCTTCGAGCCCTTCTACACCACCAAGGAGCGCGGCACCGGGCTCGGCCTCGCCTACGCGCGCCGAGTGGTCGCCGAGCACGGCGGGACGATCCGATGCGAGAGCTCCCCGGGACGCGGCACCGTCTTCACCCTCCACCTGCCCTCGGGCGCGCCCCGGGCATGAGGGAGCGCCGCTTCGGCGAGGCGGAGCGCGCGCTGCTCCCGAATGGCGTCCGGGTGCTCACCGTGCCCACGCCCGCGCTCCGGACGGCGATGATCGCCATCTACGTCCGCGTCGGCTCGCGCCACGAGCGGCCGGCGGTGAACGGCGTCTCCCACTTCCTCGAGCACCTCTTCTTCCGCGGCTCGGAGGGCTACCCCGACAGCGCCGCGCTGAACGCGCTCGTCGAGGGGGTGGGCGGCAGCCTCAACGGCCTCACCGCCCGGGACCACGGCTGCTACTACACCCCCATCCACCCGCGCAGCGTCGGCACGGGGCTCGCGATCCTCGGCGATCTGCTCCGCCGCCCGCTCCTGCGGGAGATCGAGATCGAGCGGGAGGTGATCCTGGCCGAGATCCTCGACGAGGTCGACGCCGGCGGGCGCGACATCGACCCGGACAACCTCGCCAAGCGGCTCGTGTTCCGCCGCCACCCGCTCGGCCAGAAGATCGCCGGGACGCGGGCGGGGGTCCGCCGGCTGCGCGAGCGCGCGTTCCGGGAGCACCACGCGCGCTGCTACACCGGCGCCAACCTCGTCGTCGCCGTCGCGGGTCCGGTCCGCCCGGGCGAGGTGGCGTCGCTGGCGGAGGAGCACTTCGGCCGCTTCCCGCGCGGCCGGCTCACGTCCGAGTCGCCGCCTCCGCGCTGGCCCGCCGGCCCCGCGCTCGACTGGATCGAGCACGACGACGCGCAGGTCGAGCTGGAGCTCTGCTTCCCCTGCCCCCCGGAGGGCGACCCCGACTTCCCGGTCCACCTCTGCCTGCGCCGGATCCTCGACGACGGGCTCTCCTCGCGCCTCCCGTTCGAGGTGGTGGAGCGGCGCGGGCTCGCCTACTCGCTCCACGCCAGCCTCGACACCTTCGCCGACGCCGGGCTCCACGTGATCGACGGCGCCTGCGCGCCGGGCAAGGCGCGCCGGACCCTCGCGGAGATCCTGAAGGTCCTCGGGCGGCTCGGCGAGGAGCCGGTGCCCGAGGAGGAGCTGCGCCGCGCCCAGCGCCGCCACCGGATCCAGCTCGAGTTCTCGCTCGACAGCGCGGCCGACCTCGTCGGCTGGTGGGGGACCGGCGAGGTGGTCGCCGGGCCGGAGCGGTTCGAGGATCGGTGCCGGCGGGTCGAGGCGGTGACCGCCGCGGACGTGCTGCGCGTCGCCCGGGCCACCTTCCGCCGCTCGCGCCTCGTGGCGGTGATCGTCGGCTCGGCGTCCCGGCGCGAGCGGGCGGCGATCGAGCGGCTGCTCGAGACCGCGGTCGCGCTGCCGCAGTAGCGGGCGCACGCCACGGCACCGGCGAGGTTCAGTCGGCGTCGTGGACGTGGTAGTGCGCGTGCTCCGCCGCACCGTGGCGGTGGAGGTGCCGGTGGGCGAGGCCGCTCTCGACGAGCAGCCGCTCGTCGCGGACCAGCGCCGAGGACGGGCCGTCGAAGAGGAACCCCGGGCGGCCGGGGGCGAGGAGCAGCGCGCGCGCCCCCAGCTCCTCGGCGACCGAGAGGTTCTGGGTCGTGACGACGACCGTCGTGTCGGCGAGCCCCGCGAGGAGGTCCACCAGCCGCGCGGCCCAGGCGGGATCGAGGTTGGCGGTCGGCTCGTCGAGCAGCAGGACGCGCGGCCCCATCGCCATGATCGCGGCGAGCGCCACGCGCTTCTTCTCGCCGCCGGAGAGCTCGAACGGCGGCCGATCGAGCAGGGGCGCCACGTCGAACCGCTCCGCCCACCGCCGCACTCGCACGTCCACGTCGGGGAGGGAGAGCTGGCGGGGCCCAAACGCGATCTCGTCCGCGACGGTCGGGTTGAAGAGCATCGCGTCCACGTTCTGGAAGAGGAGCCCCACCTCGCTCCGGAACCTGCGCCTGAACGCGGCCTCCTCGAGCCGGCCCGGCGCGAGCGGCTCGCCGCGCCAGGCGATGCGCCCCGCGGAGGGGAAGATCAGGCCGTCGAGCGCCTTGAGGAGCGTGGTCTTGCCGCAGCCGTTGACGCCGAGCAGGACCACCCGCTCGCCGGGGGCGATCGAGCAGGTGACGTCGCGGAGCACGGCGCGCCCGCCGAGCTGCAGCGTGACCGCTTCGACGGAGAACATCAGAACCCCCTCGAGCGCATCGCGTCGGAGATCTCCCGGGCGTTCCTCGCCGAGAGCGTGAAGAGCGCGGCGGTGACCGCCCCGGAGCTCCGGAGCATGTCGATCGCCCCCGGCTTCCGTGCCAGCCGGCTCCTGAGCCCGTCGCGCGACTCGGTCGCGAGGAGCCGCAGGGCGTGGGTCTGCGCGAGGGTCACGACGAGCAGGCGGGAGAGCGCCGGGAACGGGGCGAGCGCCGCGAGCAGCCCGACCCGGTCGAGGACGGAGAAGGTGATGACGCCGATCACGCCGGCGCGGAGGGCGAGCGCCGCGAACGGCTCGACGGGGGGCCACGCCCCCCCGACCGCACGCAGCCCGAGGACGCTGGCGAGCGCGAGCCCGGCCGTCACCGGGAGGATCGTGCGGAGCACCCGGGCCAGGGTGCGCCCGAGGCCGCGGTGGAAGAGGAGCCCCGCGACCACCCCGGCGCCCGAGAGGAGGCGCGGCTCCTTGCACGCCGAGATCGCGAAGATCGCCACCAGCCAGGCGGCGAGGAGGAGCCGGCTCCGGCGAGGCTCAAGCCGCGACGCCACGGGGGTTGGCCTTTCTCAGGAGGGAGAGGACGAAGACGGTGTAGAGCCCCTCGACGACGCCGGCCACGGTCAGGCTCGGGACCATCATGGCCGTGAGGTTCACGGCGATCGGCACCGGGAAGTAGGCGGGGTCGAGCCGGTGCTGGAGCGCCAGCGCTCCCGCGAGCAGCAGCGCCGCCGCCTGCGTCGCGACCCAGCCGGCGAGGAAGAGCGCCGCCTTCTCCGAGAAGGGGCGCGCCAGCCTCCAGACGAGCCAGCCGGCCAGCGGCCCGACGAGCCCCATGGCGAGGGCGTTGACGCCCAGCACCGTGATCCCGCCGGCCCCGAAGAAGAGCGCCTGGACGAGCAGGACGAGCGCTTCGCAGACGAAGGCCACGAGCGGGCCGAACAGCAGCGCCAGCACCACCACGCCCACGAGGTGGGTCGAGGTCCCCCCCGGCACCGGGATCATGAGGGTCTGGATGACGAAGGCGAGCGCCGTGAG
>Ga0209464_10000766_pt1 | contig 10226 bp, 4 predicted proteins | sample DOMMetBare1Fresh_2_FD_187473 | JGI IMG/M metagenome (GOLD analysis project Ga0209464, IMG submission 187473) | Wetland sediment microbial communities from St. Louis River estuary, USA, under dissolved organic matter induced mercury methylation -... | ecosystem: Environmental > Aquatic >... | reverse complement strand
GGATCGAGACACCGTACCGGCCCGATTTGTCAGTCAGGTCCATCCACTCTTTAAACGGCACTTCAAACGTTTTCTCGTTATTATTGCCGCGGGCAATGGTGCCGACACCGAGATTATAGGTTGCTTTCTCATTGTTCACCGCCAAGGGGAAGGAGGCTTTAAGACTCACCTCGCGGGATTGCCAGTCTATTTTATTCGACACCTCCAGACGCTTACCGGCTTCCCCGGCAGAAAGGCTGAACAGCTGTACGATTTCTGAATTTCTGCCTTTCCGTTTCACCTGAAGGGTTATCCGAACCGGTCCATTTTCGACGACGGTCAGTTCTGCCTCTTTATCCATAAAGTCCACCGGCGCTTTCTTCCGGTCTGCCCAATCCATATTCCAGGCCGGCCATTCCACCGGACGCTCTTGCTGAAACTCCAGACGGGCCGGAGCAGAAAGCAGTTCCTTATTCGCTTTCTTATCTCTGATACTCTGTATATCTCCGTTAGCTGCAAATTCTACCTTGTAGTAACTGTTTTCCAAAGTGCGGTTCGTCGCAGAAAGGAGACTCTTTCCGGTTTTTGCCGCCGCTGCTTCACGGACATCATACACAGCCATCCCGGCTGAAGGCACCTGCGCAAGGAATAACAGGGTCAACTTATTTCCTGCACGCGAAATCACCTGGGAAGACACTTCCCGTCCGTTGTGGTCAAACACGGCAACATGAGCGGGCATCGCCGGATATTCAAGCGCTGCGGTTACGACGTCTTCCCGCGAATGTGCGACAGGGTTATATACCACAACTGCTTTTCCTTCAGCCAAAGTATTCATACTACCGGCAATGGCGCTTACTCCGTGCTTAAGCACTTCAGTAAAACCGTTGGAGGCGATAAACTCATCGTTCCAGGCGTATTCATACGCTTTGGGGATGCTGGTTCCCGGCAAGATATCATGAAACTGGCTGCCCAGCACCAAATCCCAGGCGTTATTGATCTTTTGCAGGGGATAATCAGCCGCCTTCATCCAATCGGCCATAACCGAAACCTGTTCAGCCGACTGAGCCAACAGCTCGTTCTTACGATTAGCCCGCTTCATATAAGCCTGCGAAGTCATGGACCCGGCACTGTGCTCCGTCAACAAAAGATCACCGGAATAGGTCGGTAGTTTCTTTCTGATTTCGGGCGTAATATCTTTAAACATCTGATCGGACGAAGTGAGCAACACCCTGAAATTACTGTCCGGATTATTCAGGCTTTTCACTGCACGCCGGATATCGTTTTCACGCGGGGAACCTCCCTGATCACCGACTCCGTAGTATCGGAAGTCAAATGCATATCCCGTTTTTTTCTGATTATCATCCAGGCGGTTGATCCACTTCGGACTTTTATCCAGACGCTCCTCCACCCGGCCATTATAATCGCTGGCATTTAAAGCAGCCACCACACCTTTACCGTCAGGTCCATTCCACACGCCGACATTAAAAGGAACTCCTGCAGCAGAATGCCAGGTCAGTTTCTGTGTGGAAAAACCCAATAATCCGCAATGATGAAACACCGTTGGCAAATTGCACAGGAAGCCGAAACAGTCCGGCAGCATATAATCGGCACTCTCTTTGCCAAACTCTCTGCGAAAGAAGTTATTCCCGTATAAAATCTGACGGATCAATGATTCGGAGGATGAGATGTTAACCTCTCCCTCATCGACCGACGAACCGGAAACGTGCCAACGGCCTTTGTGGACATAATCTACCACCTTCCCGAATTGCTCCGGATAGTATTCCTTCATCATATTGTAGCGGCGCGAGCCGGTGAAGTTGAATACATAGTCGGGATACTTCTCAAAAAGGCGGAAGTTTTCCTCCATGGTATTCCGGATACATTGATTGATTGTGAATGGATAATCCCAGTTCCACTCCGAATCCAGGTGGGCATATCCTATCGTATATAGCAGGCGATCTTTGGCAATATCGTATTTTTCAGGTTTCTGAGGAGCCTGTGCTGTTGCCAGTTGAATCGTTGTCATACCCAGCGCTATTAAAGAAAAGAGTCGTTTCATTGTATTCTTAATTTATATAAGCCTAAAGCTTGGGTTTAACGGCAAATGCGCAGAACAACAAATAAACCGCGCTTAACAAAATAACCGTAACCGAGCCCACCTGCGAGCACAAAGCATCCGACGCAACACCCATGATAAACGGAATCACCGCACCGCCAAATACTCCGGTAATCATCAGTCCCGATATTTCATTGCCTTTGTCGGGACGCAACTGGATAGCCATGGAGAAAATGATGGAAAAGACGTTTGCAATCGAAAAACCGATGATGGCAAATAAGGCAAAAACCGCCACCTGTCCCGAAGCAAAAAGAAGAGCAGCCAATGCAACTACGGCGACCACGGTGGTGATCTTAAAGAAACGGGCGGCTGAATAGCGGGACAGCAATATCGCGCCGATAAATGCGCCTGCGGTACGAAAGGCAAAGTACATACTTGGACCATATCCCGCGTCAATGGTATTCATTCCGCAACGTTCCATCAGAATCTTGGGCGCAGCGGTATTTATACCGACATCGACGCCCACCACGAAGACAATTCCCAGAAAAAGCAGGAGCAGAGTCTTGTCTTTCAGTATACCGAATACACTCCCAAATGAGCTTGCGGTATTGACTGAAATCTCTTCATGAATATGAGTTGCCATCAACCAAATCGTAGAAACCAACGTGATCAGGGCATAAATAGGAAAGATATATTGCCAGTTGCCTAACCTTGAAGCGGCGAAAGCGGCAATAAACGGTCCGCTGAAGGAAGAGATGGCTTTCACGAACTGTCCGGCGGTCAGGCTACTGGTCAGCTTATCCCCTTTCACCACATTGGTCAGCAGGGGATTGAGTGACACCTGTAATATCGTGTTGGCAATTCCCAGCAAAACAAATGCAGCCAGCGATGTGGCGAAGGTGTAACTCAACAGAGGAATCAGCATTGCTACCATCGTAACCGCATTACTCAGCAACACGGTGCGCTTGCGACCAATCTTGTTCATCAACATGCCTGTGGGAACGGAAAAGAGAAGAAACATGGAAAAAAGCGCCACCGGTATCATGTTGGACAAGGTGTCGCTCAATCCGAAGTCAGCTTTAACGTGCGTAGAGGTAATGCCTACTACATCACAAAAGCCCATAATAAAGAACCCGAACAGCACGGGTAGAATTGTCAATGTGGATGTTTGTTGTTTCATTTCGTTTAAGGTATGTATTTGTAGTTTCCTTTTCAATTCAATGAGGGAATAAATTATGTCGTGTAATTATATCAAAATGAATAAGATTAGAACGCGGATAAACGCTGATATAGCGGATTTAAAACGGATATAAATTTCGACAAGTCGAAATGATTTTCAATGACTTATGCAAAGTCATGGTTACATGACTTAAATCTATTTTCAATCCTTTCAATTGTTATCTGTTTATATCCGTAAAATCCGCGTTCTATTCTTTTTTACAAATACGACATTCTATTTTGCCCATTACTTATTACGCTTTGAAGATGCTTTTTTCAACCAGCTCATTTCAGAGTTTTATCCCCGCCAATGAGCCATACATCTCCACCATGGCAGCCTGTGTAAGCAGCCACTTTTCTTTATCAGTTCGTTTCAGACTCCAGTCGCCGTAAAAGAGTCCGTCTGCGTCGCGTGCATTATCCCAGGCATAGTCCAGGTTATCCTGATACACTTTCAGGTATTCCGGATTACGATCTGTACTGTACAATTCGACAAAACCACGCAACATAACCGCCACAAACCAGGCGTTCCGGTCAATGAAAAGACGATGTTCTTTCCCGTCCCTTCCCTGAAACGGTTCGGCAAAATAGTTGATGGAAGCTTTCGCTACCGACTCTGCCTCTTCGAGGTAGCTTTTATCTTTGGTGATCTTGTATAGCAAAACGGCAGCCTGTAACATTTGCCCGCTATTGTAGGCAAACTTGGCCTTTCCGATCTTTCCATCCAATGATTTATTGTCAAAGTAAAGCAGATCGGTCGGATCCTGCAGATTGCTTTTCGTCCATGCATAAAGCGATTGACCTGCTATTAGATATTTCTTATTGCGCGTGATTCCATAAAGTTTTAACGCCAACACCGCACCGGGTGCATTGGAACAGGTATTTTTCGAATGCTTTTTTTGTTCGCACCAATAAACGCCCCCACCCAGCTTATCATCAGTTCCGCTGTCAATAAAATGCCAGATCTCCCGTGCTTGTTTCAGATATATTTTAGAGTGAGTGGCATGATACAACTCTGCAAAATCGATACCCAACCACACGTTATCATCATAAAAACGATCCGAATATCCGGCCTCCGCGAGATATGACTGGTAACAGGCGGGAGTCCGTTTTGAATCATAATACATTTTCAGACCGGGAAGAAAACGTTCTTTACACACCCGCGTATATTCCTTTTCACCGGCTTTCATCAGAGCATTAAGCGCAGAAAAGGTACCGGAAAAAGGCCACAGGTATGCAACCTTCTTTTGCGGTGTTTTGTCTTCCCCGGCCAGATAACCGGCCTTATAATCCGCGACAAACGGATAGTTCTCGCGAAGCAACGGGCTATTCCCTACGGCATAGAATCTGTAGATTCGTTCCATCGTCTCTTTTGCCCGTTGCATGTTGCGGTTTTCGGAATGAATAATCCCCGGGGATATGCCAACCAACAGGATCAGGCATAATCCCCTCAACAATACTTTTCTGTTCATCAACTATTTACCTATTGGAATATTTCATTTAAATCGTTCGGGTACTTTGCTAAAGACCGCTTTGATCTTCTTCATGTCAAACTTGGGTGTGCGGTCGTAGTTATAGATGCCATTCTGCTCCTGCTCCACATCGGTAAGCTGGGTATAGCAATAACCCGAAATGTGGTCATACCCCAGAATAACATCGGTCAGCTGAGCCAGGCGGACATAAAACTCATCCAGCGTTTTAGGGGCATTCCCGTATCCCCAGGAGTTGTTGGCAAACTGTTCTCCGGTAATCCATTTGATACCGCCATACTCATCCACGAAATAGGGCTGACCACTGTATGCCACCTCTTTCTTAGGCTCAAACTGAGGAATAACCCCATCTTTCGGTTCGAGTTTTCCACGGAATTCATCTGCCGTTTGCTCGTAATAGTGAACAGACCAGAGATCGGTTTTTACGTGATAAAGGCCGCTCACATCATTTACCGGACGGTAATCGAGCGAATGGGTAAGGTTATAGATATCCGTTACGAAGCGGTCATGCTGTTGCGCACGGTCATTGTCGGGACGATCCCAACTCTCATTGAACGGAACCCAGGCAATAATGGAAGGGTAGTTACGATCCCTCATTACGATCTCGCGCCACTCGGAAAGGAAGTTGCGGGCCGCTTCAATATTGCTCATCCCCATTCCCCAACTGGACGATTCGCCCCAGGTTAAATAGCCCAGCTTGTCAGCCCAGTAGTGGTAGCGTTCTTCAAAGACCTTCTGGTGCAAACGCGCTCCGTTGAATCCGGCCTGCATGGAGAGTTCAATATCGTGTTTCAAATCGGCATCGGTAGGAGCCGTCCAGATACCTTTGGGATAAAAGCCCTGATCAAGCACCAGGCGCAAGAAGTAAGGTTTGTTATTCAGGAAAAAGCGATTTCCTTCGGAGTGAACTTTGCGCATTCCGGCATAAGAACTGACTTTGTCAATCACTGCACCTTTGGCATTGAGCACCTCAAAAGTCACATCATACAAGAACGGAGATTCGGGCGACCAGGTCTTCACCTGCTTTAGCGGAAGAATGGCAAACGAGGGAGTTCCGGCAGGAATCGTTTGCGTTGCCACGGTTGACTTTCCGTCTTTGACGCTGACTCTTAACTTCTGGTCTGCTTGCAGGGAGTAGAATTCGGGATAGATAACAAAACGTTTCTGATCCAGCTCAGGCACGATATAGGCACTTTTCAGTCCCGATTTGTCCACCGGCTCCATCCAGACCGTCTGCCAGATACCGGTAGTGCGGGTATAATCACATCCGCCGGAATAATAATTGCCACACTGCTTGCCTCTTCCCTGTGTTCCGGAGCGTTGATCATCTTCCACCTGTACTACCAGTTGATGTTGTGTCTGTGGTTTTACAAACGGGGTGATATCAAAATCAAACGAAGAGGTCCCTCCCCAGTGACGTCCTACCAGTTTACCATCAATATAAACCGAGGTATAAAAATCGACCGCACCAAAGTGAAGAATTACCTCCTTACCAGTCCAGGCTGCCGGAATTTCGATTACCCGGTGATACCACATCGCATTGATAAAATCAACATATTTCACGCCCGAAAGCTCACTTTCCGGACAAAATGGAACTATAATACTTTTGTCAAATCCTTTGCTCTCCTGGAATCTGCGGTCGAGTCCCGATTTGCCAAAATCAAAGGAGAATGACCATTTACCATTCAGGTTAATCCAGTTTTCCCGCTGAAACTGCGGACGGGGATATTCGGGACGTGGAATGTCTGCTTTGACAGCAAAAGAGGAGAGCCCTATAAATGCAAGGACGAATAAGAAAAGCTGCTTCTTCATAGAAATCTGAGGTATGTTTAAAGATTAATTATTCTTCCGGCCTGCCCGATTACCGATTGGTTTTTCTGGTACGCAATCAGGCCGGTTTCTTTTCCTGTCAAAATTAGATTGAAACGCAATCTCCGGATAATACACAGAAATCAAAAAAGAACATAAACTGACCAATTTGGCGATAATCACCCAAAAGCAGCTGTCTGCCGGTTTTTCACAAAACGAAAACAGACCAGCTATCACACTGTCTTTCAAAACCAAAGCAAACACCCACACCAATCTGGCGACCACGCCAAACGATGAATCTGTACTTCTGGACTGGAGTGCCAGCCCGGAGAGTGATGACTACTGAAGATATCGACCATATCGGGCGGGTAGAACAAAAAAACCGGATTGGCTCCTTAAAAAGGCACCAATCCGGCAACATGTAAAATAACCATCAAAAGTTACCTGATTCTATTCTTTATCGAATAACTTTTTTCGATACTGAAAATTCATCAGAACTAATTTTCACAAGATAAACACCTTTGGGCAATGAAGCGTCGATAATCTGTTTATTATATCCGGCTACACCTGCAAACTTATTTTGGGACAATAATCTGCCCTGCATATCATAAACCGAAACCTCAACATCGGATGCGTCAGACAATTCAAACTCAGAAACGATATTGTTGCCAATGGCATATATCCTTTGACTAAACTGCTTAACCTCATTCACAGCGGAAACAGTGGACAGATCATACATTTCCCAGTTATCAATATAACCGGTTCCGTTGTTAAAGAAAACGCCCTGAGTCGCTTTCAGAGTTGCACCTGTGGTAAATGTAAAATCTACATCCTGCCATAAATTCGGGGTCGTAACCGCGTGATAAATGTCGCCCTGTGCGGCATCATATCCATAAACGCCCACACCTACCGGAGCATTAAAAGTAGGCAATCCGGCATCATCAACAAGCATGGCTTTTGCTATTCTGGCTGTATTTGCTAAAGCCACTTCCTGAACGGCGATGGAACCTAAGTTTGTCACTTCTTCTTTTTGATTGATACCAAAAGGCCAGAAATGCTGTGTATCACCATAAATTAGTCCACCGTTTATGGACTTTATCAACGCGGTTGTCACCGGTCCGGTCCAGACACCGTTTACCATGAGTGCTTCCCATTCATTGGTCGTACCGGAGCCGAAAAAGTGACACATCTCGTGCATAGCCGTTCCTACCCACATATAGCGGGTATTTGCTCCGAAACCTATTGAACCAAGATAACTGGCCTGGGCGGTTGGGATTCCTGCATTGTAATAAGCATGAACATTGTAAACAATGGGAGTATATTTGCTGAAATACATACAGGCACTATCCATCGCAATCTTAATCAGGTTGTATGCTTCCGGAACTGCTGCACTGTCAATGTCTAAGGTGTATGTCACATTTCCCATGTTCTGACCTTTTCGTGAACTGTATTTGTACACCTTGGCTTTCACCCGGTACTGAGTATTGGGCTTCATCACACCGGTCAGATTCCGGTCGAGTGATCCGCTGTCGGTTACTTTTCCGCTTCTGGCTCCGCAATATACATAAGCAGGATCTGTATTGATGCTTCTACCCCCCCAACCGTCAGTTACGTACGTATTACAGGTCGGATCAACGATCAGATTTACAGCATTAGGATAAAGCGGCGTAAAACACTCATCGTTACGGCTGGCAAGAGCTGCCACTTTTGCGGATGCCGTACCGCTGGTCAGGACAATGTCTCCGGACGAATTGGCCGCACCATCGTATGCCACTGTCACCGTTGTGCCACTGACAGTAGAGGGCAAAGAGGAAGGGGTAAGTGTAATGCCGGCAGGTGCACTAAGTGTAACACCATCAGTCAGATTATAGCCGGTCACGGTGAAACTGGCGGTTTTGCTAATTTCGTCCATGGATACTTTCAATACTGATGTAACGAGCGTCGGAGCAACAGATCCGATCACCGGTAAACTATCTTTTACGCTTCCGCTGGTGAAATAAACATAGCCGCTTTTCGAAGTAGCGCTATTGAAAGTAACCGTCAGCAGACTTCCATTTACCCCGGCAGCCAGGGTCGCAGGGGAAACCGTGAACCCGTCCGTAGCGGTGATGGCAATGTCAGAGGAAAGGTTTACTCCACGGACTGTTACTGTTTTAGAACCGGGTGTTATGAAATTCAGTGAAGACAAAGAGGTGTACACTTTGGGAATGGCGTACATTTCCCAGTTATCAATATAACCGGTTGTTCCCGTCTTATTGTAATTGTTGAAAAAGAGTCCCTGAGTGGTTCCTAAAGTAGCTCCCGTAGTGACCGTAAAATCAACATCCTGCCATGAGCCGGTGGTACTGATGGCTTTTACAAAATCAGATTGCGTACCGGACCATCCGAACATCCCAATCTGGAATGTTCCCCCGATGGCATATACTTTGGCTTTCACGCGATAGATTGTATTGGCAAGCAACTTCCCGGTAAGGGTGACATCCAACGAACCGGCATTCGTACCCGTTACTTTCCCGCTGGTAGCTCCGCAATAGACATAAGCCGGATCTGTATTGATACTCCGGGTACCCCATCCGGCGAAGCTGGAAAGGCTACTCAGGTAAGGATCCGCCACTAAATTAGTGATAGACGGATAGAGCTTTGTAAAACACGAGTTTGTATATGATTTTACAGGAATATTTAAGACGGCACTTCCACTTGTCAGGATGACGTTTCCGTTTACAGTCGATGTCCCGTCGTAAGTAACCGTAACAGTCGCACTGCTTGCATCGGAAGCCAGTGTTGTAGGGCTTACGGTAATACCTGCAGGAGCAGAAATCGTGATCGCATTCGCTAAATTCAATCCTGAAACAGTAATAGTTTCGGATTTATACAGGTCATCGAAGGATAAAGTGGTGGCAGAAGAGGATATGATAGGCGATTGCTCCGCTCCTTTCTGATAGAGAAATTTGACTTCACCGGCTGACAATGATTTATTATAAATACTAAACTTGGAAATCGAACCTAACCAGGTAGGATCACTGGTATAACCGCCTTTACCCAGATAAGCCAGGGTTGAACTGATGGTGGATAAGGCAATTGTGTTTGCAGTCCTTGAAACCTGAACTCCGTCAATATACAAGATCACAGAATCGGCGCGCACAATGGATACCATTTGATGTAAAACACCATCATCGTATTCCGTTCCATTAGCTCCGATTTCACTGCTATAGGTCCCATTGGTAATAGCTGTCCGGCTCACATTATCCCCCCGGGCAGCTGAAGTAGAAACATAATTGTAGCCTAAGCCCCCGGATGTGTTTCCAAAATATGAGAGCATAGTATATCCGATATTCCCTCCGGCAACCGATTTAAACCAAATCTCCTGCGAAAGGGCCGTATAGCCTTTAAGGGCCAAAGTTGATCCTGAAAATGTAAGATACTGACCGGCCGCTGACAATTTCAGCGCTTTATTGACAATGGTAGCCCCTCCGGTTAAAACGCCATTGACCGGATTGGTTGTTACGGCATCATTAGCCGTTCCATCATCAAAAGTCCATTGATGAGTCAGATTTGCTGTACCCGGATCAGTTTGCGCATACGCCCCAACGGGCAGCAGCAAAACCAATCCAATCAATAAAGATGGGATAAATGTGTGTTTCATGTGTTATTAATTAATTAATTAATTAATTATT
>Ga0209464_10000765_pt1 | contig 10247 bp, 10 predicted proteins | sample DOMMetBare1Fresh_2_FD_187473 | JGI IMG/M metagenome (GOLD analysis project Ga0209464, IMG submission 187473) | Wetland sediment microbial communities from St. Louis River estuary, USA, under dissolved organic matter induced mercury methylation -... | ecosystem: Environmental > Aquatic >... | reverse complement strand
GAACGCCGGGAGCGCCACCTCCCAGTGCCGGGAGCGGCCTCGCGCCGCAGCGCGCTGGGCAACGCATCGCTCGCTCCAGGCCGGGCCCCACCCGCCCGGCACGCCCTTGGCGGTGGCGGGCCTCCCCCACCACCGTTTGATTCGGCTGAAATGGTCAGGCGGCGGTGGACGACGTGGGGAACTGAATCTGGAGCAAGTAGGCCACACGTTGAGCCAACCGACCACGCGTTCTCTGGAGGCCCCGCCGTCCGTCGTCGTCCGGAGGCCAGGTGATGACGGACCAGGGCGAAGGAATCCCGCGGCACGGCGAAGCGGACCACGGACTGACACCGTCCGGCCCGGGGGCCGCGCTCGAAGCTCGTCTTCACGCCCCGAGGGTGCGCCGCCCACCACGAGGCCGACAGACCGGGCTTGTGCAGCGGTTTCGCTACATGGGAGCGTCAGCGATGGGGGTGGAACAGTGACCATGAGCGACGACGAGGCTGGGGACCGCCTGCGGGAGTTCTACGCGGCATTCGGAACACCCGGTGAAGGTCCGCCCAGAGGCGTCAATGTCTCTGAGTTGATGGGGCCGACCATTCCTCGCGATGACTTCGCGCTCTTGCGTGAAGCCCTGCAGGACCAGCTGCTCAGGACGGAGTTCGACAAGTGTCGTCGCCTAGTGGAGGACCTCGCCAGTCGGCTCACCACAAACGAGCTGCTCAGAGAGTTGTCAGCGCTCCCGGATGTCTCGCAGCACACGATCGATCAACTGGCTGACGGCATCTTCTGGTTCGGGCTCGCAGCCTCGCTCGATCAGCGGCAGGCCGGAATCCCAAGGACACCTTTCGACGACCAGCTTCGCCTTCCTTCCCCTTGCTCTCAAGGTACGGATGAGCATCGCGGGCTCGCTCGTGCTTCGCCTCTACGTCGCCCTGGTCTACATGCGTGAAGGGGTGCTCAACGACCTTGTGAACCAGGGGGCTCGCTCGCGCCGTCCTTGCTGTGTCGTCGTTCGCTCCCTGTTGAACTGCGAGTCCGTACGGCGTCTCAGGAACGCGCTCGCACACGGAACCTTCTCTTCATGCGTGGCAGGACTCGCATTCCGGGATTCGAGGGGGCGAGTCCCTGCGACGCCTGGCTTCCTGAGTCTTCTGTCCACCCAGCTCATGCTCGTACAACTCCAGGCCGTCGCCGCGTGCGGGGGCAGACCCGATGAAGGAGGGGCGGCCTGCGGGCCGTGAGTCAGGTGATGGTGTGGAGGACGTCGCGATGATCGGAAACTTCGGCGACGAGGAGCGCGTCGCGGAGCGTCTCCATCGCGCGCGCCTGGGCGACGGGCTTCTTGTCCTTGCGAGGCGTCACCTTCTCCTCTCTCCGTCCTCCTTCCCTTCTCCATTCCATTCCCACCCCGCTCCCCGACCACACACTCGATTCGTTGGGAGTGTGCGGTCGGGGAGCGGGGCGGGCGGATTCCGCCGCGCTCTTCGGTTCGGAATAGGTACCGTATGCTCGTGACATCGGACCTCCAGGCCCAAGTTCGCGGCCACAGAGGACGGGAAGGCGAGGGGTGGAGCGGCACCGTTGGGACGCCGCCCACGCCCAAAAGGAGCCGCCTCAAGCCGGCCTCGGGGTTCCGCGGCGGCCCGGAGCGGAGCGCGCCCTCGGACCGGCTGCCCGATCGGACCGCGGACTTCTGCGGAGGTCCGAGAGCAGATCGAGCCCAACGCCAGCCCCTCGCACCGGCGCCGAATCGAAGCCTCCGCGGGGTGCGAACGCGAGGTGTCCCTTCGCCCTCGCTCCCGTTACGGGCCGCGCGTAGCGGAGGCCGACGCTGAACCCCGAGGCCGGCACGCGGAGCCGCTCCCTCACCCTGTCCCTCTCCCTCGATGAGGGCGAGGGTAGGTCACCAAGGGTGAAAGCGCGCGTCAACAGCCCGCTGCGTCACCCGCCGCGAGGCCTGCCCAGCACCTCCGCCACCAGGCGATCCAGGTTCTGCTCGTTGGCGGGGACGACGACGTGCTCGACGCGGCTGGCCGTCTCCGCGCTGTCGAAGGCCTGCGCCCACGACACGACCGTACCCGCCGCCGAAGGAGCCAGGGCGATGGTCAGGCGGAACCTCGGCTCACCCACGTGCTGGATCACGACCTTCGTGGGCGGTTCGATCTCCGTGAAGACGAACTCGTTCGGGTAGTTCGTGCCGTCGGGCCCGTGCATGGTGAGAGACCAGCGCCCGTTCTTCTTGAACTCGCAGACGGTGACCGTATTGGTGAAGCCGGCAGGGCCCCACCACCGCGCCAGACGCCCTGGATGGCTGATCGCCGCGAAGACCTGCGCTGGGCTGGCCTGGATCTGACGAGACGTATTGAAGGTGGTCATCGTCGTCACCGCTCCTCGTCGAGCGCCTCGCGCAGCCGCTCGCGCACCGACGCGGGCAGGCTGCCGGGCCGCCCCAGGTGGACGCGCAGCGCGCGGACCGTCGAGCGGAACTCCCCGCCGAAGCGGGCGCAGCCGTCGCAGCCGCGCAGGTGATCCTCGACCTGGCGCCGCGCGTCGACCGCGAGGTCGCCGTCCAGGTAGTCGGAGAGCCGGGCGAGCACCTCGCTGCAGGAGATCCCGGCCACGACCTTCTCGTCGCGGATTCCGCTCATGACTTCGTCTCCCTGAGCGCGTGGCCGAGGATGGCCTCGACGCGCTCCTTCAGCTCGAGCCGGGCCCGGTGGAGCCGGCTCTTCATCGCGGCGAGCCCGATCCCGAGGATCGCCGCCGCCTCCCCGCCGGAGAGCCCCTCGACGTCGCGCAGGAGCAGGACCTCGCTCGACTCCTCCGGCAGCTCCGCGAGCGCCTGCGAGAGCGCCGCCGCCGTCTGGCGCGCCGCCGCCCGCTCGTCGGCGCCCGCCTCGCCGTCGGAGAGCGCCTCCGCCTCCTCCACCGGCGCGTGGAACGCGGGCTCGCCCGCGCGGCGGCGGCTGCGGCGGCGGCAGGCGTGGAGCACGACCTGGAAGAGCCAGGTCCTCGCTGACGCCTCGCCGCGGAAGGTCGCGGCTCCGCGCCACGCGGCGAGCAGCCCGTCCTGCAGCGCGTCCTCGGCGTCCCGCGCGGACCCGCATTGGCGGCTCGCGAACCTGAAGAGGGCGTCCCCGTGCCGATCGACCAGCCTATCGAAGGCCGCCCGGTCGCCGGCGCCGCACGCCACGACCAGGGCCTCGTCGGTCGTCGCCTCGCCTGGCTGCAGGGACGTGACCATCTTCACCTGTGAGTCATGGGGTGCCAGGAAGGGTTCCGCACGGATTTCGGGAACCCTCCGCGGGGCGCCGTGACTCATCAACGGCAACGGAGGAAGTACACATGACCAACGAAGGCACCATCGACCGCATCATCCGCATCGTCCTCGGCCTCGGGATCCTCTCCCTGGCCTTCATCGGCCCCCGGACCCCGTTCGCCTACATCGGCATCGTCCCGCTGGTGACCGGGCTGATCGGGTTCTGTCCCGTCTACCGGCTCTTCGGCCTGAGCACCTGCCCCGTCGCGAAGCGATAGGGCGGCGGGGCTCCCCCGATCGGGACGGGGGAGCCCGCTCGCACCTTCCGCACGTTCGCGCGCGCAACGCGCGTGATGCGCGCGACGTTAGTTGATCCCGACGGCCAGCATTCCGTTAAGAGCCGTTCATGAGTCGCGAGATCGAGGTGTTGGAGGCGAACCAGGCGTTCTACCGCGCGTTCACGGCGCACGACGCCGACGCCATGGACGCGCTGTGGGCACGCCACGCGCCGGTCGCTTGCATCCACCCCGGGTGGGACGCGCTCGACGGGCGCGGCGAGGTGGTCGGGAGCTTCCGCGCCATCCTCGAATCTTCCTCGGCACCGCAGGTGCGCTGCACGGGCGCGGCGGCCCATCTGGTCGGCGACACCGCCTTCGTCACGTGCCACGAGCTGGTCTCCGGAGCGCGGCTGGTGGCCACCAACGTCTTCACCCGTGAGGAGGGGGCCTGGCGAATGGTCCACCACCACTCCTCCCCGCTGGCGCCGGGGCAGGCCCGCGCGCGGACGCCGGAGCCAGAGCTGAGGAGCTGAGCGGCTGACGCGGCCCCACGGGTGTGCCCCACAGGGACGAGCCGCTCGCGCCACAGGGCCATAGACTTCGCGGACCGTGGACGACCTCCTCGCCGCGCGCGCCCTCTTCGGGATGTCGCTCGCCTTCCACATCGTGTTCGCCGCCGTGGGCGTGGCCATGCCGCTCTTCATGGTCCTCGCGGAGTGGCGATGGCGGCGCACCGGGTCGGAGGTCCATCTCGAGCTCGCGCGCCGCTGGGCGAAGGGGACCACGATCCTCTTCGCCGTGGGGGCGGTCTCCGGCACCGTCATCTCCTTCGAGCTGGGGCTCCTCTGGCCGCGGTTCATGGCCTTCGCGGGACCGATCATCGGGATGCCCTTCTCGCTGGAGGGGTTCGCCTTCTTCGCCGAGGCGATCTTCCTGGGCATCTACCTCTACGGCTGGGGGCGCGTCCCTCCGCGGCTGCACCTCGCGAGCGGCGCGGTCGTCGCGGCGAGCGGCGCGCTCTCCGCCTTCTTCGTGACCCTCGCGAACGCCTGGATGAACAAGCCCGCAGGCTTCCAGCTCTTCGCGGGAGGCGCGACCGCCATCCAGCCCTTCGACGCGATGTTCCCGCCGGGGTGGGCCCACGAGGTGATCCACGTGCTCATCTCCTGTTACGCGGCGACCGGCTTCGCGGTGGCGGGGATCCACGCCTGGTTCCTCCTGCGGGAGCCGGGGAGCGCGTTCCACCGCGCGGCGCTCCGGATCGCGCTCGGGGTGGGGGCCGCCGCGGCCCTCCTGCAGCCGCTCTCCGGCGACTTCTCGGCGAGGCAGGTCGCGGCGGAGCAGCCGCTGAAGCTCGCGGCGCTGGAGGGGCAGTTCCGGACCGAGCGGGGCGCGCCGCTCCGCCTCGGTGGCGTCCCGGATCCCGAGCGCCGTGAGACCCGCTTCGCCATCGAGATCCCGTACGGCCTGTCGCTCCTCGCCTTCCACGATCCCGGCGCGGAGGTGAAGGGGCTCGAGGCCTTCCCCCGCGAGCAGTGGCCCAACGTGCGCAACGTCCACCTCGCATTCCAGGTCATGGTCGGGCTCGGGACGCTGCTCGCGTCCGTCTCCGCGGTGGCGCTGTACCTGGGGATCCGGCGGCGGGCTGCGCCCCCCTGGTTCCTGCGGCTCGTCGTCGTGGCCGCGCCGGCCGGGTTCCTCGCGCTCGAGGCCGGCTGGCTCGTGACGGAGTGGGGGCGCCAGCCCTGGTCGGTCTGGGGGGTCCTCAGGACGGCCGAGTCGGTGACCCCCGTCGGCCACCTCGCCGTCCCGCTCGCGCTCTTCATGCTCCTCTTCGCGTTCCTGGCGGTCATCACCGCGGCGCTGCTCTGGAGGCAGATCGTGCCCCGGAGGAGCGGATGAGCCCGGCCGACCTCCTCGGCGGCGCGATCCTGGTCGCGCTGATCCTGTACGTGCTCCTCGCGGGGGCCGACTTCGGCGGCGGCGTCTGGGATCTCCTCGCGTCCGGCCCGCGGAAGCGGGAGCAGCGCGCGCTGGTGGAGCACGCCATCGGCCCGATCTGGGAGGCGAACCACGTCTGGCTCATCCTCGTCGTGGTGCTGCTCTTCACCGGGTTCCCGGCGGCGTTCGCGGGCATCTCCATCGCGCTCTTCGTGCCGCTCGTGCTCCTCCTCTTCGGCATCGTGCTCCGCGGCGCCGCGTTCACCTTCCGGACCTACGACCGGCAGGAGGACGGCGTCCAGGCGCGCTGGGGGCTCCTCTTCTCCGGGTCGTCGGTGCTCGCCCCCCTCGTCCTCGGGGTCGTCGTGGGGGCGGTCGCGTCGGGGCGGCTCCGCGTCTCCGCGCAAGGGGCCGAGCCGTTCGCCTGGCTCGCGCCGTTCCCGCTCGCGGTGGGGCTCCTCGCGGTTGCGCTCTTCGCCTACCTCGCCGCGGCCTACCTCGCGGTCGAGGCGGCGGGGAGCCTCCGGGAGGACTTCCGGCGCCGGGCGACAGGCGCGGGCGTCGCGGTGCTCGTGACGGCGGGGCTCGCCGCTCTGCTCGCCCGCGACCAGGCGCCGCTCGTGTTCGAGGGGCTGACCCGGCGGTGGTGGTCCGCCCCGCTCCTCGCCACGACGGCCGCCGCCGCGGGGGGCGCGTTCGCCGCCCTGTCCCGGGGCCGGGTCCACGTCGCCCGCGCCGCCGCCGTGATCCAGGCGACGCTGATCGTGGCAGGGTGGGGCGCGGCGCAGCACCCGTACCTGGTCGTGCCCGACCTGACGCTCGCGTCGGCGAGCGCGCCGCGCGGCGTGCTGGTCGCGCTGCTCTGGGCGCTCGCGGCGGGCGGCGCCCTGCTCTTCCCCGCCCTCTACCTGCTCTTCCGCGTCTTCAAGGGGGAGCGGCCGTTCTCGGTGCTGGACCGCGGTCTCAATGGACCGTCGACTCCGCCTTCGGAGCGCCCGCCTTCCTCGTGAACGTGATGCTCCCGTCCGGCCCCTCGTCCACCACGATCCGGTCGCCCGCCTTGAACTCGCCCTGGAGCAGCTTCGTCGCCAGCGGGTCCTGGACCATCCGCTGCAGCGCGCGCTTCAGCGGCCGGGCGCCGAAGGCCGGATCGTAGCCGGCGTCGGCGATCGCCTCGCGGGCGCCGTCGGTCAGCTCGATGGCGACGTGGCGCTCGGCGAGCAGCTTCTGGAGCCGGCCCAGCTGGATCCCGACGATCCTGCCGACCTCCTCGCGCCCGAGCGGCTTGAAGACGACGATCTCGTCCACCCGGTTCAGGAACTCCGGGCGGAAGTGGGCCTTCAGCGCCTCGAGCGCCGCGTCGCGGATGGCGCCGACGCCGACGTCCGGGCGGCTCCCGAGCCGCTGGATCTCCGTCGAGCCGACGTTGGAGGTCATGATGATGACGGCGTTCCGGAAGTCGACGGTCCGCCCCTGCCCGTCGGTGAGCCGCCCGTCGTCGAGGATCTGGAGCAGCACGTCGAAGACGTCGTGGTGCGCCTTCTCGATCTCATCGAAGAGGATCACCGCCCAGGGCCGGCGCCGGACCGCCTCGGTGAGCTGGCCGCCCTCCTCGTAGCCGACGTAGCCGGGGGGCGCGCCGATGAGCCGCGCCACCGAGTGCTTCTCCATGTACTCGGACATGTCGATCCGGATCATCGCCTGCTCGTCGTCGAAGAGCTGCTCGGCGAGCGCGCGCGCCGTCTCGGTCTTCCCGACGCCGGTGGGGCCCAGGAAGATGAAGGAGCCGACGGGGCGGTTGGGGTCCTGGAGGCCGGAGCGGGCGCGCCGGACCGCGGCCGAGACCGCCTTGAGCGGCTCCTCCTGGCCGACGACCCGCTGGGCCAGCCGCTCCTCCATGTGGAGCAGCTTCTCCACCTCCCCCTCGAGCAGCCGCGAGACCGGCACGCCGGTCCACTTGGAGACCACCTCGGCGATCTCCTCCGGGGTCACCTCCTCGTGGAGCATCGCGCCGGCCTTCTGCGCCGCGGCCAGCTTCTGCTCGAGCGCCGCGACCTTCGCCAGCGCGCCCGGGAGGTTGCCGAACTTCAGCTCGGCCGCCTTCTGGAAGTCGGCGGCCCGCTCGGCCTGCGCCTGCGCGTGCTTCAGCTCGTCGATCTCGGCGCGGGCGCCGGCCAGCTCCTGGATGACCCCCTTCTCCGCCTCCCACCGGGCCTTGAGCCGCGTGAACTCCTCGTTCCGGGCCCCCAGCTCCTTCTCGGTGGCGGCGAGCCGCGCGCGCGAGCCCTCGTCCTGCTCCTTCATCAACCCCTGGCGCTCGATCTCGAGCTGGCCGATGCGTCGGCGGACCTCGTCCACCTCCGTGGGCATCGAGTCGATCTCGATCCGGAGCCGGCTGGCCGCCTCGTCGATCAGGTCGATCGCCTTGTCGGGCAGGAAGCGGTCGGCGACGTAGCGCTGGGAGAGCCGCGCGGCGTCCACGAGCGCCGCGTCCTGGATCCGGACCTTGTGGTGCAGCTCGTACCGCTCCTTGAGGCCGCGCAGGATGGAGACGGTGTCCGCCACCGACGGCTCGCCGACGAAGACCGGCTGGAAGCGCCGCTCCAGCGCCGGGTCCTTCTCCACGTGCTTGCGGTACTCGTCGACGGTCGTGGCGCCGATCGCGTGCAGCTCCCCGCGGGCGAGCGCGGGCTTGAGCATGTTCCCCGCGTCCATCGCCCCTTCGGCGGCGCCGGCGCCGACGATGGTGTGCAGCTCGTCGATGAAGAGGAGGATCTGCCCCTCGGAGGCGATGACCTCCTTCAGGACCCCCTTGAGCCGCTCCTCGAACTCGCCGCGGAACTTGGCGCCGGCCACCATCGACGCGAGGTCGAGCGCGAGCAGCCGCTTCCCCTTGAGCCCCTCCGGCACGTCCCCGTCGACGATGCGGCGGGCGAGCCCCTCGGCGATCGCCGTCTTGCCGACGCCCGGGTCGCCCACGAGGACCGGGTTGTTCTTGGTCCGGCGCGAGAGGATCTGGATGACGCGCCGGATCTCGTCGTCCCGCCCGATCACCGGGTCGAGCTTCCCGGCGCGGGCGAGCTCGGTGAGGTCCTTCGCGTACTTCTCCAGCGACCGGTACTGGCTCTCGGCCTCGGGGGTCCCGGCGCGGGCGCCGCCCCGCAGCTCCTTGAGCGCCGCGGCGAGCCGCGCCGGGGTCACGCCCGCCGCGCGCAGCGCCTCTCCGGCCGCTCCCTTCTCCCCCGACGCCGCGAGGAGGAGGTGCTCGCTCGAGACGTACTCGTCCTTGAGCCGCTTCGCCTCCTGCTCGGCGGCGTCGAGCAGCTTGAGGAAGCGGTTGCCGGCGTAGGGCTCGCCTCCCGCGACGCGCGGCACGGCCCGCAGCTCGTCCTCGAGCCGCGAGGCGACGGCCGACGGCGTCGCGCCGATCTTCTCCAGGAGCGGGCCGGCGACCCCGTCCTCCTGGTCGAGCAACGCGAGGACGAGGTGCTCCACCTCCACCGCCTGGTGGTCGCGGCGGCGAGCCTGGGTCTGCGCCGACTGGAGGGCTTCCTGGGCCTTCAGCGTGAGCTTCTCGTTTCGCATTCCGCCAAGGTAAGACCGCCAGCGGCGCTGGCAAGGAACCCCGCGCACTCCCGAAGTCCGCTAGACTGCCTCCAAGAGGTGAACCAAATGCGATGCACCGTTCTCGGAGCCGGTTCCTGGGGAACCGCACTCGGCGCCCTCCTCGCGGGGAAGGGCTACACCGTCACCGCGTGGGACAAGGACGGCGCCGTCCTCGACGACATCCAGAAGCACCACCGGAACGAGCGGTACCTCCCCGGCATCGCGCTTCCGGCCAAGCTCCACGCCCACGCCGACATCGCGAGGGCGCTAGAGGGGGCGGAGCTGGTGGTCCTCGCGGTCCCGTCGCACGCCGTGCGCCCCGTGTCGATCGAAATGAAGCGCCACGTCCACTCCGGCACGCCGATCGTCAACGTCGCGAAGGGGATCGAGCTCGACACGCTCATGACCATGAGCGAGGTGCTCGAGGACGTCCTGCCCGTCCCGCTCCACCCCTACCTGCTCGTCCTCTCGGGCCCCTCCTTCGCGAAGGAGGTCGCGAAGGGGCTTCCGACCGCCATCACGATCGCCGCCCACTGGGAGCGGATCGCGCGCCAGGCGCAGGCGGCCTTCCACTCGAAGACCTTCCGCCCCTACACCTCGTCCGACGTGGTCGGCTGCGAGATCGGCGGCTGCGTGAAGAACGTCGTCGCGATCGCCGCGGGCATCGCGGACGGGCTCGGCTTCGGCGCCAACTCGGTCGCCGCGCTCATCACGCGCGGGCTCGCCGAGATCTCGCGGCTCGCCGTCCGCAAGGGGGCGAACCCGCTCACCCTGTCCGGCCTCTCCGGGCTGGGCGACCTGGTGCTCACCTGCACCTCCGACCTCTCCCGGAACCGGACCGTGGGGCGCGGCCTCGCGGTCGGGAAGACGGCCGAGGCGATCCAGCAGGAGCTGGGGCAGGTGGCCGAAGGCGTCCGGAACGCCAAGAGCGTCCGCGACCTCGCGAAGAAGCTGGACGTGGAGATGCCCATCACCGAGACGGTCTACCGGATCCTCTACGAGGGGCTCTCCCCGCGGGACGCCGTCACCGAGCTGATGCTGCGCGAGACCAAGCCGGAGATGTGAGGGCGTCGGGGGGCCCCTACGGCTCCGCCGGTCCGTCGGTCCCCGGACGGCCGGGGAGGGTGAAGCTGAAGGTGCTCCCGACCCCCGGGACCGACTCGCACCAGATCCGCCCCCCG
>Ga0209464_10000763_pt1 | contig 10264 bp, 7 predicted proteins | sample DOMMetBare1Fresh_2_FD_187473 | JGI IMG/M metagenome (GOLD analysis project Ga0209464, IMG submission 187473) | Wetland sediment microbial communities from St. Louis River estuary, USA, under dissolved organic matter induced mercury methylation -... | ecosystem: Environmental > Aquatic >... | reverse complement strand
CCCCGACCCCGACCCCGACCCCGACCCCGACCTCGACCCCGACCTCGACCTCGACCCGGCCCGCGACCCCGCTCCCCCGCCCCGTCGCTGCCCCCACCTTCCGTCTCCCCAGCACCGTCCGTCCCCTGCGCGGCGTGCTCGACCTCGCCGTCGACCCGGCCGTCGAGCGCTTCGCCGGCACCGTCCGCTACGAGATCGCCCTCTCCGAGCCGGCCGCCACCGTCTGGCTCCACGCCGAAGGGCTGGAGATCACCCGCGCCGTGGTGGGGGGCGCCCCGGCCCGGCCCGTGCTCGCCGACGGCGGCCTGCTCGGCCTCACGCTCGACGCGCCCGCGCCGGCGGGGACCGCGCTGGTGGAGCTCGCCTTCTCGGGGTCCATCGACCGCGTGCGCAGCCGCGGCCTCTACGCCGAGCCGGAGGGCGAGCGCTGGTACGCCTACACCACCTTCGAGCCCATCGACGCGCGGCGCGCCTTCCCCTGCTTCGACGAGCCCTGGGCCAAGATCCCGTGGCGGCTCTCGCTGGAGCTGAAGGCCGGCGACCAGGGCTTCGCCACCACGCGCCCGGTGGCCGACGCGCCCACCCCCTCCGGCCACCGCGTCACCTTCGCCGAGACGCGCCCGCTGCCGAGCTACCTGCTGGCCTTCGCGGTGGGACCGTTCGACGTGGTGGAGGGCGGGCGCGCCGGGCGGGCGGGCGTGCCGGTGCGCTACCTGGTGCCGCGCGGCCGGGGCGGCGAGGTGCGCGCCGCGGCCGAGCTGGTGCCGCGCCTGGTGGCCGCGCTGGAGCAGTCCATCGGCCTGCCGTTCCCCTGGGACCAGCTCGACGTGCTGGCCGTCCCGCGCAGCAGCGCCACCATGGAGCACCCGGGGCTCCTGGCCCTCGGGCAGCCGCTCCTCCTCATCCCCCCCGCCGAGGAGACGCGGGAGCGGCGCGAGGCGCTGCTCAGGGTGGCGGCCCACGAGCTGGCGCACCACTGGCACGGCGACCTCGTCACCATGGCCTGGTGGGACGACACCTGGCTCAACGAGGCCTTCGCCACCTGGGAGGAGGCGGGCGCGGCCGGGGCGGCCATGCCGGCCTGGCGCCTCGACTCCGCCGCGCGCTGGACCCGCCGCGCCGAGGCGCTCGCCGCCGACGTGCTCCCCTCGGCGCGCCGCCTGCGCGAGCCGATCAGCTCGAGCCACGAGGTGGAGGGGGCCTTCGACGGCGCCATCACCTACGCCAAGGGGGCCTCGGTGATCGGCGCCTTCGAGGCGGCGGTCGGGCCGGCGCGCTGGCGCGAGGCCGTGAAGGCCCACCTGGCGGCCCGGGCCGACGGCTTCGCCACCGCCGGCGACTTCCTGGCCGCCCTGGCCGGCACGGCGGGGCAGCCGGCCGGCTCGCAGGTGGCGGAGGCCCTGCGCACCTGGCTCGACCAGCCGGGCGTCCCGCTCGTCCACGCCTCGGTCCGCTGCGGCAAGGGCGGCGCGCGCGCCGTGGTGCGCCAGGAGCGCCTCCTCGCCACCGGGGCGAAGGACGCGAAGGCCGCCTGGATCGTGCCGCTCTGCCTGCGGCTCGGCGCGCTCGAGGGCAGGCGGGCCGAGACGGTCTGCGCCCTGGCGGCCGGCCCGAAGGCCGAGGTGGCGCTCCCGTTCTGCCCCGACTGGATCTGGCCCAACGCGGGCGGCGCCGGGTACCACCTGTCGGCCCTGGCGCCGGCCGACCTGCCCTTCCTGCTGCCGCAGCTCTCGGTGGACGAGAAGCTGGCCCTCGCGACCGACGCGGCGGTGCTGGGGCAGCGCGGCAGCCTGCCCATCCCCGACGTCCTCTGGCTGGCGGCGCAGCTCTCGCGCGAGCCGGACCGGCTCCTCGTCGAGGCCTCGGTGCGCCTCCTCCAGGGGATGGGCCCGGAGCGGCTCCCCGAGCACGAGCAGCGCCACTGGCGCGGCTGGCTGCGCCGCACCTACGGCGCGCGGGCGCGGCGGCTCGGCTGGCTGGCGCGCCCCGACGACGACGACGAGGCGCGCGCGCTGCGCCGGCTCCTGGTGCCGCTGGTGGCGGGGGAGGGGGAGGACGCGGTGCTGGCCGGCGAGGCGCTGGCGCTGGGCCGCCGCTTCCTGGCGGATCGGCGGCAGGTGCCGGCCGAGGCGGCCTGGCCGGCGCTGGAGGTGGCCGCGCTCCACGGCGACCGCGAGCTCTTCGACCGGGTGGCGGCCGAGGCGGCCAAGGCGACCGACGTGGCCGAGCGGGCGCGGTGGCGCGCGCTCCTGGGCCGCTTCGGCGACGCGGCGCTGGCGGCGGCGGCGGTGGAGCTGGCCGGGGCCGAGGGGGTCGACCCGCGCGAGGCACTCGCCACGCTCGAGGCGGCGCTCGGCGGCGGCGGGCGCGACGCCGCCTGGAACCTCCTCACCGCCCGCTGGGACGGGCTCGCCGCCCGGCTGCGCCCCGACGAGGCCACCGGGCTGATGGTGGCGGCGGCCTCGGCCTGCGACGCGCGGTCGAGGTCCCAGGCGGCGGCCTTCTTCTCGCCGCGCGCCGCCGCGGTGGACGGCGCGTCGCGCGCCCTGGCGGTGGCGCTGGAGGAGGTCGACGCCTGCCTCGCCGCGCGCGCCCGGGAGGTCGCTGCGCTGGCGCGCTTCCTCGCGCCGCGCTGAGGTGGTTCCAGGTCGGACCCCCGGCGGCTTGACCCGGAGCGGAGGGGCAGGCACAACCAAGGCGCGCGCATGGCAGAGAAGACGCTCTCACTCTCGCAGCCCGAGGCGGACAGGGTGGCGGCCCCGGCCCGCACGGCCCTCTCGCCTGGCGCGCTCCTCGACGGCCGCTACCGCATCCTGCGGCTCATCGCCGAGGGGGGCATGGGCACGGTCTACGAGGCCGAGGCGGTCCGCATCGGGCGGCCGGTGGCGGTGAAGATCCTCAGCCCGGTCTTCGCCGCCAGCCCGCTCGAGGTGGAGCGCTTCCGGCGCGAGGCGCGCGTCGCCGTGCAGATCTCCTCGCCCCACGTGGTCGAGATGCTCGACTTCGGCCAGGCGCCGGGCGGTGAGCTCTTCCTGGTGATGGAGCTGCTCAAGGGAGAGTCGCTGCGCGACCGGCAGGAGCGCGAGGGGGCGCTGCCACCCGCGCTGGTGGCCGAGCTGCTGCGGCAGCTGCTGCGCGGTCTCACCGCCGCCCACGCCGCCGGCGTGGTGCACCGCGATCTCAAGCCCGACAACCTGTGGCTGGTGCCGGAGGGGAACAAGGAGCGCCTCACCATCCTCGACTTCGGCATCGCCAAGTCCGATGGGCCGACCGGCTCGCCCAAGACGCAGGCCGGGCTGGTGGTCGGCACCCCCGAGTTCCTGTCGCCGGAGCAGGCGGTGGGCGGCGAGGTGGACCACCGCGCCGACCTCTACAGCGCCGGCCTCATCGCCTGGGTGCTGCTCACCGGGCGCCACCCCTTCCCCTCGGCCGACACCCGCGCCCTGCTGAAGGCGCAGGCCTTCGATCCCGTCCCCTCGCCGGAGCGGGTGGTGCCGCAGCTGGGGCGCCACCCGGCGCTGCTCCGCTTCGTGGCCCGCGCCACCGTGAAGGACCGGGCCGGGCGGGCCCAGTCGGCCGAGGAGCTGCTCGCCATCCTCGACGGGCGCGAGGGGGGCGGCCGCCGCGAGCCGCGCGACGCCGACGCCAGCGCCGCCTCCGCCTCGCCGGCCGCGCCGCCGCGCAAGAAGCCGCGCCGGTCCCTCACCTCGCTGCTCCGCCCCGTGGTGGCCGGCCTGCCCCGGGGGCGCGCCCTCACGCTGCTCGCCGTCGAGATCGACGGCTGGCCGCTCAAGGGGGCGGGCCGGCCGCCCGAGGTGGCGGCGCGCCTGCTGCTGGAGCACGACCGGCTGGTGGTGCCGGCGGTGCGCGCCTTCGAGGGGCGGCGCGCCCACGTGGCCGGCCCGGCCCTCACCGCCACCTTCGTCTCGCCCACCAACGCCGTGCTCTGCGCCATGGCCGTGCAGGACCGGGTGGCCGCCTGGAACGCCTCGGCGCCGCCCGAGGACCGGCTGGCGCTGCGCCTCGCGCTCCACGCCGGCGAGCTGCCCGAGGGGAAGCTCACGCCGGGGCGCGGCCCGTCGGCGGTGGCGGAGACGGCGCGGGCCCGCACGCCCCCCGGCGCCATCTGGCTGACCCGCACCGTGGCGCTCACCATGAACCAGACCGAGGTGCCGGTGGAGCCGGTGGCCGAGGCGGTGGAGCTGGCGGGCGGCGAGCGGCTCTCGCTCTACCGGGTGCGCCCGGTGGCGGGCGAGCTCCCCTACGGCGGGCGGGAGGCGGCCAGGGTACCGCGCGCCGGCCGCGCCTCGCGCCTCGTCGAGCCGGTCACCGACAGCATCGCCTCCATCGAGGACGGCGGCGAGGGTCGGGCCAGGGCGGTGGCGCGCGTCACCGGCGCCACGGCCTCGCTCCTGGCGCTCGGCGTGGCCGAGGCCGGCGTGCTGGCGGTCGGCGGGGCGGTGGTGGTGGCGGGCCGCGTGACCGGTCGGGGGCGCGAGGCGCCCTGGGCCGGGCGCGCGCTGGGGCGGCTCCAGGCGGCGCGCGGCTGGCTCTCGGCGCGGCGCACGCTGGGGCGGGCGGCGCTGGAGCGGCCCATGGGGCCGGCGGCGACTGCGGCGGGCCGGGGCGGGAGCGGCGCACCGTGAGGACGGCGAACCGCGTCGTCATGCTCACCGACATGAAGGGCTTCACCGCCGCCACCAGCCGGCAGACGCGGGAGGAGAACGCCCGCATGCTGGCGCTCCACGACGCGCTGCTCACGCCGGTCATCGAGGCCTTCGGCGGGCGGCGCGTCAAGAGCCTGGGCGACGCCTACCTGGTCCTCTTCGAGGCCCCCACCGAGGCGCTGCTGTGCGCCGCCGCCATCCAGGACCGGCTGTGGGACCACGGCCGACAGGCCGCCGAGGCCGAGCGGATCGACGTGCGCATCGCCCTCGCCATGGGTGACGTGCGGCTGGAGGAGGGCGACGTCTTCGGCGAGGCGGTCAACCTGGCCTCGCGCATCGAGGGGCTGGCCGAGCCGGGGGAGATCTGGCTCGCCGAGGCGCTCTACTGGTCGGCCGACCGGCAGCGCGCGCCGCTCGAGGAGCTGGGCTGGCGCACCATGCCCGGCCTCGCCGACGAGGTGCGGATCTTCCGCGTGGCGCGCGCCGGCGGCGACGGGCCGCCCTACGGCGGCATGGGGCTCGACCTGGTGGCGGGGCTGCCGCCGCCCGAGCCGGCGCGGCTGGCCAAGGCGGTGACGCGGCGGCGCCCGGCGGTGGCGGCCAGCCGCTCGCCGCTGGCGGGGCTGGTGCTGCGCGGCGGCGTGGCCCTGGTGCTGCTCGCCGCGGCCGGGGCGGGCGGTTGGTGGCTGTCGAAGCCGGCGGCGGAGCGGGCCATCCGGCAAGGGGACTGGGAGGGGGCGCGGCGCGCCCTCGACGCCGAGGCGGCCGAGCGCGGCGAGGACGACCGCGAGGTGCTCTACTGGCGCGGCCGGCTGGAGCTGGCGCGGGCCGACGCCGGGGTGGGCGGTGCGCCGCGTACGGCCTTCCAGCTCTGGACGCGCGCGGTGGCGGCCGGGAGCCGGAAGGCCGCCGAGGCGCTCGGCGAGCAGGGGCGCGCCGAGGACTGCGGCCGGCGCCGCCTGGCGACGCGGGCCCTGGTGGAGACCCGGGTGCGCGAGGCGCTCGGGCCGCTCGAGGCCATCGCCGCGGCCGAGCCACCCGCGCCCGAGGCGAGCGGCACGCTGGAGCGGATCAAGCGGGCCGTGGCCGGCGACGGCCGCTGCGGCGCCGGCGACCTGGCGCGCGAGGGGATCGCCGAGCTGACGGCCATCCACCGGCGGACCATGCGCTGACCGGGCCGCTCCAGATGGGGTCTGCCCCATCCGCGGCTTCTCACCTTGGGTCGATCCGGATAGCTCCGGACGACTCTCCCGCACCCTGGAGGACCCATGCGCTCCCGCATCGCCCCTGCCGCGCGCCGGCTCACCGCCGCGCTCGCGCTCCTGGCCGCTTCCACCCTCGCCTGCACCGGCGCCCCGCCGGCCTCCCCAGCCGCCCCGGCGAGCAGGACCGGCACCTCCACCGACGGCGCCGGGCTCACAGCCGCCGTCGGCCCCGACGGCCGCCTGCGCGCCCCCACCCCCGACGAGGCCCGCGCGCTCTCGCTCCAGTCGGGCCCGGGCGCCCGGGCCGCGGCCGACCGCCCCCTCCAGGCGGTGGTGCTCGCCAACGGCGCCCTGGCGGTGGCCCTCGACGACCGCTTCGAGTCGACGGTGTTGGCCGGCCGGGCGGCGGACGGCACCGGCACGGTCTGCCTCGGCAGCGCCGCCGAGGCTGGCGCCGCGCCTGTCGCCCCGGCCGGCGCGGAGGATCGCTGACATGCGCCTCCTCTCGCTCGCCGCCCTGCTCGCCGTGACCGCCCCCGGCCTGGCCGCGGCCAACGCCCGCATCACCATCCTCAACGCCAACGCGCCCGACGTCGGCTTCAACGATCCCACGCCGGTGGCGCCCCTCCCCACCAACCCCGGCACCACCCTGGGGGAGCAGCGGCTCAACGTCTTCCGCCACGCCGCCGAGCGCTGGGGGGCGGTGCTCGACAGCTCGGTGGAGGTCGTCATCCAGGCCAGCTTCGAGCCGCGCCCCTGCACCGCCACCTCCGGCGTGCTCGGCTCGGCCGGCGCCACCTTCATCTTCTCGGACTTCCCCGGCGCCATCTTCCCGGCCACCTGGTACCCCTCGGCCCTGGCCGACAAGCTGTCGGGGGAGGACCAGGCGCCGGGCCTGCCCGACATCGCGGCCCGCTTCAACAGCGAGGTCGGCACGCCGGGCTGCCTGGAGGGGGCCAGCTGGTACTACGGGCTCGACACCAACCAGACCCCCGCCCAGATCAACCTGGCGGTGGTGCTGCTGCACGAGTTCGCCCACGGCCTCGGCTTCCAGAGCTTCGTCAACACCTCCACCGGCGCCATGCCGCTCGGCCAGATCGACGTCTACTCGCGGTTCTACTTCGACCACCTCGACGGCCTGATGCGCATCGACTACACCACCGACGCGGACCGGGCCGCCTCGGCGCTCCACTACCGCGACGTGGTCTGGGTCGGGCGCCACACCCGCCAGGCGGCGCGCGAGGCGCTGCAGGCCGGCTCGCCCTACCTGGAGCTGGAGCAGCGCCGGCGCGAGACGCGCCTGCCCATCGGCACCGCCCTCTTCGGTCCGGCCCTCGGGGTGCGAGGCGTGGAGGGCGGCGTGGTGCTCGGCCTCGACGCGGCCGGCACCTCGCTGGGCTGCGCGCCGCTCGCCAACGCGGCGGCGCTGCGCGGCCGGGTGGTGCTCCTCGACCGCGGCACCTGCGCCTTCACCGCCAAGGTGCGCAACGCCCAGGACGCCGGCGCCCGCGCCGTCATCATCGCCGACAGCGTGGCCGGCGGCCCGCCGCCCGCGCTGGGCGGCGCCGACCCGCTGGTGACCATCCCGGCCGTGCGCATCACCCAGCGCGACGGCGTCCAGCTCAAGGCGGCGCTGGCGGCCGGGCGCATCCAGGCGCGGCTGGCCGTCGACCCGGGCCAGCGGTTCGGCGCCGACGACGAGCGCCAGGTCTTCCTCAACGCCACCGACCCGGTGCAGCCCGGCTCCTCCATCTCGCACTGGGACCCGCTCGCCACGCCGAACCAGCTCATGGAGCCGGCCATCAACCACGACCTGACGCTGGAGGTGACGCCGCCGCAGGACCTGACGAGCGAGCTGCTGCGGGACATCGGCTGGTTCACCGACCGGAACCTGGACGGCGTGCCGGACTTCCCCGGCGAGATCATCCGCAACCCGAGGCCGGCGCGGTAGGGAAGGCCGATCGCGCGGGCGGATACAGGTTGGGTGGGGCCCCGCCGAAGGCGGGGAGGGTCGAAGACCCTCCCCGGTGGAAGGCCCGCCGAGCGCGGAGCGCGACAGCGGGACCGGGTCCACCGCGGCGGGGTGGGCCCCCGCCGGGCTCTGCCTGGCGGGGCGGGGCGCAGCCCCGTGAAGGAGCGCCGGTGATCAGGCTCCTGCGATCCACTGACGGGGTGCGCCGCTGCTCCTGGTGCGGCGGCGCGCCCGAGTACGTCGCCTACCACGACGACGAGTGGGGCCGGCCCGTGGTGGACGACACCCGGCTCCTCGAGAAGCTCTGCCTGGAGGGGTTCCAGTCGGGCCTCTCCTGGCTCACCATCCTGCGCAAGCGCGCGCACTTCCGGCGCGCCTTCGCCGGCTTCGACGCCGAGCAGGTGGCCCGCTTCGGCGCGCGCGACGTGACCCGGCTGCTCGGCGACGCCGGCATCGTGCGCCACCGCGGCAAGATCGAGGCGACCATCGCCAACGCCCGGGCGGCGCTCTCGGTGCGCGAGGCCGAGGGGTCGCTGGCGGCGCTGGTCTGGCGCTTCGAGCCGTCGCCGGCCTCGCGCCCGGGGAAGGTCACCGGCGCGGCCCTCGCCAAGCTGGCGCAGACGCCGGAGTCGAAGGCCCTCTCCAAGGAGCTGAAGCGGCGCGGCTTCGCCTTCGTCGGGCCGACCACCGTCTACGCCTTCATGCAGGCCATGGGGCTGGTCGACGACCACCTGGAGGGCTGCGCCGCGCGCGCCGAGGTGGAGCGGCTGCGCGGCCGGCTGGTGCGGCCGGCCTGAAGCGCGGTGGCCCCCGGCGCGGGACCGGCGCCGCGCGGCTCAGCGCTCCGGCGGCTGGCGCGCCTCGGCCGGCAGGCCGAAGCGCATGGTGTCGATGGCCAGGAAGACCTCGCGCAGGAAGCAGAGCAGCGCCAGCACGAACCCGGTCATGGCCAGGATGAAGAGGATGGCCATGGCCGTGCCGACCCGGGCGTCGAAGAGGTAGCCGAGGAAGCCGACTGCGATGACCAGGCAGACCAGCAGGGCGGCGCTGGTGCCGGCGGTGAGGGCCCAGTGGATGAGCCGGGCCCGGTAGCCCAGCAGCTTCAGCTCCTGCACCGAGGCGCTCCGGGCCTCCTCGGCCTCGCTGCCGAGCCGCGTCTCGACGCGTCGCGCCCGGTCGACGATGCGCCCGAGCCGGGTGGCGAGGACGCCCAGCGTGGTGGCGAGGGCGGTGAGGAGGAAGACCGGCGCCACCGAGAGCTGGATGGTGTGGGTGATGTCCTGGAGCTGGGTTTCGGCGGACATGGCCGGCGGAGCCTACGGCGGCTGGCGAGCCGTGTCACCGGCGCCGGGACGTCCGCCGGGGCCGCGGGGCCGAAGAGCTGGCCGCGCGGCGCTCCTGGGGCGGACCGTGGGGCGGGGCCCCCCGGAGGCGGGCATCGACCTGGGAGGCGGTCGGTCGGGCACCGGCGCTTCGTGCACGCCAGGCGCGCTGCGATACTCGCGCCCGATGCCGCTCGGCTTCGCGCTGCTCGCGCTCGCGCTCTCCCGGGCGCCGGCTCCCGCCGTCGCACCGGCGCCACCCGCGCAGGCGCCGCTCGCGCCGGCCGAGGTGATGTCGCTCGTTCCCGCGGGCCACGCCCTGGTGGAGGCGCGCCAGGCCGACCTCGACGGCGACGGGTCGCCGGAGTGGATCCTCGTCACCCGCTTCGACCACCCGACGCGGCTCGACCGCGGCCCGCGCTCCGCCGAGTGGCGCGCCGGCCAGCGCATCGAGTCGCGGGTGGCGCACCAGCTCTCGGTGGTGGGGCGCGAGGGAGGCGTCCCGGTGGTCCGATTCAGCGCCGAGATGGGCGGCAACGAGCGGCAGGCCATCTTGGTGCAGCCGCTCCTCGGCGCCGACGGACGCACCGGCCGCTCCCCGGCGCTGGTGACCGGCGTGCGCGCCTGCGCCGGCTCCTGCGGGCCGGTGGAGGCCCACCTGGTGGTCTGGGATCCGCGGCGCCGGGCCTACGCCGACTACGCCTACGTGGGGGCCGAGCTGGTGATCCTGGGGAGCGACGGCGCCGCCGAGCTCTGGTTCGCCGATCGGCGGCCCGGCGACCCCATCTGCTGCGCCAGCGGCTACACGGTGACGCGCGTGGGCATGTACGGCCCGGAGATCGACACGCTCAGCACCACCAGCGTGCCGGCCGACCGGATGCGCCGGGTGCTGCCGCCGGGTGGGCTCATCCTCAGGGCCGATCCGCCGAAGGCGAGGTCGGCGGCTCGCCCCTGAGCGAGGTCGCCTCCACCTCGGCGCGGCAGGCCGGGCAGCGGGTGGCCTCGACGCGGATGGAGGCGCCGCACCGCGGGCAGGGGCGGCGCCAGGCGGCCTCGACGGCGCGGGCCGTGCGGGCGATGGCCAGCCCCAGCAGCGTC
>Ga0209464_10000761_pt1 | contig 10271 bp, 6 predicted proteins | sample DOMMetBare1Fresh_2_FD_187473 | JGI IMG/M metagenome (GOLD analysis project Ga0209464, IMG submission 187473) | Wetland sediment microbial communities from St. Louis River estuary, USA, under dissolved organic matter induced mercury methylation -... | ecosystem: Environmental > Aquatic >... | reverse complement strand
AGCCCTGAACCGCAGAAATGAAGGAATTACCCTGAACGTAAAGGCAACATCGGGATAGAAGTACATGTATGCCTTAAGGTCCCCGCCTGTCAGAGGTTCGGTGTTTTCTCTTATGTCTGCTGCGGCAGTAAAACCGAAACGAAACCTCCATTCGTCATTCCCCTTCGTTATGTATGGAGAGAGTGAAATCAGGTTTCTTGATTTGCTGTCAATGAGATCAGAAAAGAAGTAAAGGTCATAATCCAATTCCGCCCCGCCGTAAAAGCCGAACATCTCTTTTCCGGCCCTGACACTCAGCCCCGGGTTATGCTGAAGACCGTCACCGACTCTCGAAAACAGGTTGTATTTCAAAGAAGCATCCCAGTTAAGATCACTTGAATCGGTCTCCATGGTGAAGTACCTGGCAGTGCCCGTGACATCAAAATAAAGAGACCTGATATCTTTCCGTGACGGATCGTACCCGGTAATGTCAGTGTCATACCCGTAAGCATACCTGTTCATCTGTCTGATATCGATGTCACTGTCAAAACGGCTTTTCCTGAAGTATTTCTTTCCGTATACTATCGCCTGGTTGTCCATGAATCCGCCGAAAACGCGGTTGGCATCCTTAAGTGTAATTTTACCGGCAGAGGCGTAACTGCGTGTATATAAGCCTATGGCACCCTTCTTCGATCTTCCGTTTGATACGCTGACCTCGAGGAATGGTGAAAGCCATGTACCAAGACCGAGACTTACATAACCCTTCTTAAGCTCCGGGAGTGGTTCCGGGGAGAGTGATGCAGCCTTTATTGGAGCGACCTTATACTCGGGAGTAAAACTTCCTTCAGTGAAGGAATAGGTGAATTCGGTTCTGACCTTTGCAGTGTCATCGACGGCAGGCAGTATTGCTCTCTTCGTTGCTTCCTGCAGTGTAGGCTTATACGGATTGTACAACGTTACTGACCTTTTGAAAGTCTCATCCTGGGTTGTCTGGCCCAACACAGCCAGCGGAAGCAGGAGTGCCGCAAAAATTATATATGATCTCATTTTCATCACTGTTCCTTTTTATCTCCTGTTAATTACCTTGTAGCTCCGGATGTGTCTGAAGAATCTGAAGTTGCAGTCTCAGTATTGAGCTTGGAGAGCTTTGCCCGGGCTTCATCGATTATTCCGTCATCCTTGACTGTATAATAGTCGATCAGGCTCTGGAGTGTTGCCTTGGCCTGGAAAGTATCACCCTTTTTCACGGAAATATCCGAAAGCAGTAGGAATACTTTTCCTGTCCAGTATGCGTGCGGCGAATTCAAATCTATAAATGCATTTACAACCTTCTCAGCCTCATCTGTTTTTCCATCGGCATAAAGAAGCTCTGCCACATGGTATTTCGATTCGGCACCGAAGACGGTTCCCACTTCGTAACCTACCCTTGTGTAATCGTCAAGAGCCTCGGCATTGTTCCCGAGCGCCTGATTCGCCTTTGCTGTCAGGAATGTGGCTTCGCGGGCGAGTTCCTCGGTGAGCTTGTCTGACTCCAGAACCTTTTCAGCTGCCGCGATTGTCTTTTCGTAATCTTCTGTCCTGCGCGCCGACCTCATCATTCCAAGGTAAGAGAACATCTGGTTTTCCGGAGTTGACGCCTCCTTACTCAGGTCTTCGTACAACCTGTAAGCCCTGGCAAAGTCTCCCTTACCATAGGTTATGGATGCAGCTCCTAAAAGCGACTGTTCCATAAACTGGTTGTTACCCACACGGATGACACTCTCAAAAAGTTCAAGTGCTTCATCAACACTTCCGGTCCTGTTCAGACAGTCGGCAAGATAGAATCGGGCATTTGTAGCAAAGCTGCCTGAAGGGAAATCATTCAGGTAGCTCCTGAAAGTCTGAGTGGCTTTTTCACAGTTCCCCTTTACATACTGGTTCTCACCTGCAACATAGATCATAGAATCGCGCGTTGATGCCTCAACATCTCCGAAACCTTCAACTGTTTTCATATAGGCGAAGTATCCCTCTACATCATCCATATCGGTGTATGCATTACGCAGTCCTGTCACGGCGTTGCGTGCCTCGGGGGTGGAACGGTAGTTTTCCACAACCTTCCTGAACTGGCTAATCGCCCGCTGATTATCCCCTGCATTGTAATAGATGAGACCGAGCTGTACCATGGCCGGCGGGACATACTGACTGTTACTATACCAGGCAATCAGGTTATTGAAATCTGCCTCGCCTCTCTGCGGCTGCTCCAGCGCCACATATGCCCTTCCTCTTTCAAACAGGGCATTCGGTACGTACGCTGATTTCTTCATCTTTTCAATCAACTCTGTCAGGGTCGTTACCTTCCCTGCATTGTTATTGTTGAGACCCTGGGCAAATCCCTTCTGGAACATTGCATAATCGGCATCCAGCTTTGCATAGTCAATTACCTTGTCATAATATGTTATGGCATTTGGATAGTCGCCGGTAATGTAATAGCAGTCTGCAATCCTGTTCCGGGTGTCAGCAGCAATATCGGACCGGGTTGTCATATCAACCCTCCTGTTAAAGTCGAGGAACAGCGGCAGCGCAGCCTTGTAGTCCTTGCTGTTGTAATAAATGTATCCAAGATTGTAGTCAATCAGATCCTGCTCGGCATCAGCACCTGCTCCAGGCAGCTGCCTGTATAGTTCCCAGTCGTTCCGTGCCGCTTCCCAATTGCTCAGACGGTAATTGGATTCTCCCCGCCAGTACATCGCCCGCGCCCTGATAACCGGATCCATATCCTTGTATTTCAATGATTTGTCAAATGCTGTCACAGCATCTGCAAACTGTTTGTTCCTGAAGAGCTCCAGACCCCTGTAGAAGGCTACCTTTTGATAAGCTTCCTTAAGAGTGCCATCCTTAATGCTGATCCTGTCAAGGGAGTTCATGGCGGCCTGATAGTTCTTGAGCCTCATATAAGCCGAGACGAGGTAGTTATATGCCTCTGTAATATGGCCCGATCCAGGATAAGTCTCTATGTAGTTGTGCAGTGCTTCGATGCCCTCTCCGAACGGAGAATAGGAGTTTTCATATGCCAGCTTTGCGAAATTGAAAAGTGATTCTTCCTGAACTGTCTTGTCAAAACTCATCCCCGACGATGCCGAATATGCAAGCTGAGCCCGCTTCTTGTCTGCTGTCTTCAGATAACTTGAGCCCAGCATGTAATATGCATTTTGAGTCAGTATGTCACTTTTACCTACAACCTCTGTAAAGAGCTTGATGGCCTTCGCATAATCTTCAGTCTGATAGTAGGAGTATGCAAGTTCATACTTGTCATTCCGGTCGCTCAGCCTGGTATTCTGAGTAAATTTTTCAAGGTACGGGATCGCTTCACTGTAATTTCCCTTCTGGAAGTGTGCATCGCCGAGAAAGCGGTAAAGCTCTATCTCACGCATCTTGCCTGCCTGCTCAATAAGAGAGGGGCCCATCGCGAGTATGCCGTCATAATTCTTGTCGAGATAATATATCTGGACTATATAGAAGGGCACGACCGATCCGAACGTCTCATCACCTTTCAGTCTTTCAAAAGCTTCCAGGGCAGTTTTGTGGAAGCCGTTTTCATAAGCAATGCACGCATAATAGTAAAGTGCCGGCGATGAATAGTCCGTATCTACATCCTTTAACTCCTCAAAAAGCATCATGGCTCTCTTCTTGTCGCCCTTGAGATAATGCGAATAACCAAGTTTGAAAAGATACTCCGGCAGACTCTTTCCGGTCAGCTGCAACCTGTCAGTCTGCTCAAGCCACTCAATGGCACCCGGATAATCACGCAGCTGGTAGCGGTACAGACCTGTTTCAAACCTTGCCTGGTTGAGAAGAGGACTCTCGGCATTGGAAGTGATAAAGCGCTGCATGCGGTACTCTGCATCAGGACTCATAAGCCGCATCGAAGAGAGTGCTGCATGATATTCAGCCTCAGATCGTTGCTGGGTGTTTCCCGACTTATCAGCGGCAAGCCATTTGTCAAGCAACTCCACAGCCGGGGCGTACTTGGCCTTGCTGTACATTTCGTAGCCTCTGTTTAAAAGCGACGAAAGCTCTTCTCCTGAAAATGACGACTGACCATTTATTGCGGAACCGGCAGTGAGGGCTCCGGCAATAAGGAAGATCATTATCTTTCTGTTCATAACTTTATCTTTTCATTGGCATTTATTAATGAAAAACCTGCCTGGAGTACTGTCACCTCAGGTAAATATTTCATTAATAATAATTTGCACTCTCAAGTGTGTGCATTTTAATCAGCGGTAAAAATACAACTATATAACAGCTGCGAAATCGCTTTATTGTCCATTTTATCAACATCGCTGCCTCCGATTGTTAATTCTTTTCTTATTTTGCGACAAAAGTAAGTCCCATGAATGACAATGTGCCGCTGGATACAATAATCGAACTGAGGAGCTGCTCAATATTCCAGCAGGATCACCTGGTACTTGAAGACGTAAACCTGAAAGTCGAGAAGGGTGAATTCCTGTACCTTGTGGGCCGGGTTGGCAGCGGGAAGACATCTTTGATCCGCACCCTGAACGCCCAGATCCCCCTGACTGACGGCGAAGGATGGGTAGCAGGCTATGATCTCCGGAAGCTGAAGAAAAGAGACATTCCGGGACTCCGCCGCAAGTTGGGAATTGTGTTCCAGGATTTCCAGCTACTGACCGACAGGAGTGTCCGTGACAACCTTGAGTTTGCTCTGAGGGCTACGGGGTGGACAGTCAAAGGTGCTATCGCAGACAGGATCAACGAGGTTCTGGATAAGGTAGGACTTCAGACCAAAGGCTTTAAGATGCCGCATCAGCTTTCGGGAGGTGAACAGCAGAGAGTTGTGATAGCGAGGGCATTGCTGAATGACCCTGACATAATACTGGCGGATGAACCTACAGGTAATCTTGATCCTGAGACATCCGATGAAATTCACCGGCTGCTCAGAGGGATCAGTGACAACGGCCGGGCCGTGGTTATGTCAACACACAAACATTCACTGATTAAGAAATACCCCGCAAGAACCCTGCGCTGTGAGAACGGAAAGATCTATGAAACAGGCGGTTCTGATGAGGTGATCGAGCTGTTGAAGTAATTCTTATTTCAGTAGCCTTGCCGGCCACGGCAGGGTGTTCCGGTAGAGCCGGTAATATGCAATTTTGGTGCCTCCGAATGATTTCATGAAAAGTGCGATTGAAGGCACTGAGGAACCGGCGAAGTCCAGAGTCTTGCCGCTGCCTGCATTTGCACTGATAATGCTGTCAATAACATGGTATGCCGTGCGGAGTTCCCTGCTTTTCCGGCTTCCGGCAGTAAAAAGAAGTGTAATGCGGTTCATGGTGTCTATGACGAAGATTCCCCATAGCAGCTTTCCTTTCGGAGACCGTACACCCAGAAGCTTTCCGATTCCTGTCGAGGTACAATAATCCATGAGCTGCTGCAGGCGTCGATAGTTAACATCACGGATCACCCCCGCCCTTCTCCCGATATTGTTCCGGAATAGTGAGACCAGCTCATGCGGGCTGACATTATCAACAATCTCCTGCGAATACCTGTGTGCAATGTTAATGTTGCGCCTGCAGTCCGAATCGTAACTGAACCATAGCGAATCATAAGGCTCTCTGAGGCTGAGTTCATAATTTGTTCTTTCTGTCAGTGTGTAACCCTCCGCGCGGGCTGCCTGTCCGACCGAGAGATCTATCAGCCTGAAAAATTCAGGCATGAATCCGAGGAATTCTTCAGCCTTTACCTGTTTGTCACTGTCAGGTGTAAATGACCCCAGTTGCTGCATGAACAGCGGAGTCGCCACATACCGGTAACCGTATTTACGGAAAGCCGGTAAGGGGAAGAGCGAGTCATAGTCATCATCAACCAAAGCCTCCCAGTCCGGTGCCATAATATCGAGATACCATGACCACGCATAGGGTCTCACTCCCGGTATCACTGCCAGGCACCCGTCCCATTTTTTACGGTCGATATCTCCATTCCGAAGGTATACAATCATGTTCGCTGTTTTGTCAACATCATCTCGAAAACCGCCCGCCATCCTTCCCACCCGTCACGTTCCGTCAAAGAGGTGTTATGCCACACCGAAACAAATAACCCACCTGCCTTTCTGGTGGCAGAGATAAGTTCGGAAATAGTCTCTATGGATTCTGCAACAGAAAGATTAAGGTACTTCTTCAGTGTGCCGTCCATCACCTGGAACGGGACCACTGTAATTCCGGTCACCCTGTCATGTAAAAGATCATAAAATCTGAACGGCCGGGCTATCCCTGCCCTGAATCCAGGCTCATCGGCAAAACCCATGCTGTAGTCGGTTTTGAAGCCCGCCTCCTCATAGAGTCGGTATGTCTCAGGCATCCTGAGCAACAGCCAGTGCTGCCTCACACGGTCGGGAGAGTGACCGGTTATTGTCCTGTAGCGTTCTGCCTCGGTGTTCAATACCTTCAGCCTACCTGATGAACGGTATGAAGGATGCAGTCCAGAGCCGTAACCAGCATCGTATTTCCTGATTATATCGACATAATCATGATCCCTGTGAGAAGGATTATGGTCATTTTCACTGCGGTCTCCGGTAGGGAAAAAGAAGAGCAGGTCGCTTCCGTATCTGGCAGCTGTCTCTTCGATGTATTTGAAATTGTCATATGGGTCCTGCTCTTCCCCGGTCATTGTATGAAATCTCTCTGCCGGAGTCGCTGAATGGCCGGTAAAACCCTTTACAAATCCCCCTACAGTACGAAGGAATCCTCTGCTCCGGTATGCGAACGGCTGGTCAATATCGACTGTCAGGAGGGCGCTGTATTCATTGTGACGGATCGTGAGAACGGGGAAATACCTGATAAGTGCTGTTGCAAGAAAACGGGTCCAGATTTCGACCACTGGCAGCCTGAGAAACCCCTCGCGGCAGGCAAGTGAGGCTTTTCCCGGAAATCTCCCCTGAGAATCAGGCACAAAAGACTGGTACTCCTCATACCTGCTGAGCATATAAAATGCGGCAGAAAACAGATCGAAAGGAAAAGATTCTTCCCCGGAGAAAAAAAGAACAGGCATTTCACCTATACGGTGAACTTCAGGAACCGGTGATTCAACGCCTTTTGATGACAACAGCCCTGCAGGCTTTATTACAAAGTGACCCTTGACACTCTCGTCGGTATAGAGAATGGCAGGGTTCCCACCTATTTTCCTTCGGTCAGTTGTCAGCTCAAAATCAAGTCCGAGAACTGTGTTGAAGATAATATCCGTCACATATGCCAGCCGGGGATAAATGACCGGGGAGTATATTTTGAGGACTTTTGTTCCCATAATGGCAAATTTAGATAATTAGCTGTCAGGCAGCAATATCTGAATCTTCTATTTATTAACATAATATCTTAAACAATTGAGTTATTTTTTTCTAATTTTGTAAACAATTCAAAATTGCTTTAACTAAATATTGTTTTGTTATGGGTAAAGGTGATAAAAAATCAAAAAGAGGTAAGATAATCAGAGGCTCATTCGGAGTACGCCGGAGCCGTAGGGCAAAACATGCTGCTCCTGCCGCCGCCCCGTTAAAGGTGGTAACAGAAAAACACAAAGCAGTAAAGGCAGCATCAAAACCTGAAAAAGCAAAGGTCGAGACCGTTGAAGCCGTAAAGACAGAAGTAATGCCTGAAACCCATACTGAACCCAAAGTAGCAGCAAAAGCAAAACCAAAAACACCAGTTAAGGCTAAGGTTGAGGCTGAGGTTAAGGCTGAGGTTGAGGCTAAGGTTGAGGCTAAGGCTAAGCCGGCCGCAAAGGCCGCTCCCAAAACGGTAAAAAAAGCGGCACCGAAAAAGAAAGAGTAGGACTCAGACTTTTACAACCAGATCCACATATTCAGCAGGGTCTACAGCAACCTCCAGAATCACAGAACTGTCAGAGAGCACAGCCTCCCTGACAGCTTTTCTCATTTTGTCAGCACCTGAGACAGGCACGACTTTCGCTCCCAGGAAACTTTCAGAACCGAAAAGGGATCCGCTGTAAAGATTTACCCCGTAAGGATCAACACCTTTCCATCCCTCTTTGAGTCTGATCAGGTTCAGTTCGCCGTCGGCGATCACTACTACGATAACCTTGATCCCGTACCTGCGGGCTGTCATCATCTCTCCTGCATTCATCATCATGCCTCCGTCACCTGTAATGCATACAACAGGAACATCCCTGCGGCACATTGCCGCCGCAATGGCAGCCGGAAGACCGAATCCCATTGAAGACCATCCGTTAGTCATAATAAGTTTACCCGGTTCAGAGGCATCCCATAGCTGACCCAGAAGATGGAGGTGTGATCCTACATCCGAGGTCACAACTGCATTGGCAGGAAGTTCTTCGCGTAAAATACGCAGGGCCGTGACAGGACCAAAGCCCTTTGACATGCCGGAGAGAGTGACTGCCATTTCACTCCGCAACTCAGCTGCCAGTGACACCATTCCCGGGGAACTTCTGAGCGGTTCCAGTATCCCGAACCATTTTTCAGCAGGGGAAACTATCCGGAGACTGCCCCTGCCCGGAATATCGCTCATCACAGTGTCAAAATGTACCAGCGGCACATCGGGCATCCATGACTCATAGTTATATTCCACAGGGTCATACCCTATACCTATTACAAGGTCAGCCTCCCTGATCAGCCTCTGAAGCCTGTCGCTCATGGCGTGAAACAGGACTCCGGCATAACAGGGATTGTCATCTGACACAATTCCTTTAGCCATCGGGGTTACAACAACGGGCACGCTGTGAGTTTCAAGAAAGGCTGTAAGCTCTTTTCCAATACCGTGCCTCACTGCTGTCAGCCCCAGCGCCAGCAAAGGTCTGCGGGAAGAAGCGATCAACACACGGATCTTTTCGGAGCTCAGATCCTCTGCGGGTTCCGGTAACTTCTCCCTCCTTTTGGCCCCTTCATTCGCAGTTTTGCCGTGAAGATCCGACGGCAACCCGATATGTACCGGCCCCGGATATTCGGCGTTGGCAATTGCGAGAGCCTCATCCGTGACCGAGGCTATATTTTCTTCACTTAAACGGAATGTGGATTTAGTGAGGGGTCTGTAAAGAGCCTGGTGATCAATATTCATCTGAGCCGTACGTTTCAGCCACTCATCCGGCATTTCTGAGGTAAGAGCCAGCAGAGGGGATCGGTCCAGCAGCGCCCCTCCCACCCCTGTAGAGAGATTGGTCGCGCCGGGACCGAAGGTACCATGGCATACACCTGTTACCCCGGTCAGCCTGGCAGTCACGTCAGCCATGACGGATGCAGCCGATTCGTGGGATGTAAGAATGAACTCTATCCCCTTCTTCCTGAAGGCCTCCATGTAAGGAATTGACGGTCCTCCGGGAATACCGAAGAACCTTCTGACACCGTGGTCTCTGAGTCTTGAAGCAAGATACTCTGCAATTGTCATTGTCTCCGCTGTGTTTAATTTCGGTTGTCCAAAAGTAGTCATTAGGTTAATAAATCGGAAAACAGCCGAAGAACATAAATTTAGTGTACTATTGACACGTAAAAATTTATTAACTATGTACCTGTAATTTAACAACCTGATTCCGTCATGAAGAACAAAGCCAGTCTTAAAACAATCCTCTCATTGCTTCTTGTATTCATCACAGTTAGCCTCGTTGCCCAGGTGACTGAGAAGGACTATGAACGTGCCACATCCCTTGACAGAAAGCTGTCAGGAAAAGTATTTCACAGTGACATCGCTCCTGTATGGATAGGATCAACCCACCTGTTTCTTTACGAGAATCTGACTCCTGACGGCAGGGAGTATATAATCATTGATGCCGATAAAAAAACCCGGCGGCAGGCTTTTGACACGAAAAAAGTTGCAGCAGGCATGCTTAAGGCATCGGGTGATACCCTGAAGGCTGACAATCTTCAGATCAGGAATATCAGGATGACTGATGACCTTAAGAAAATGACATTTGATTACGAAGGCACAACATACACCTGCGACCTGAAAAGCTACCTCATTACAAAAGGTGAAGCATCAAGGCGCCCTGCCCAGTTCGGGGCTGGCGCGACTGCCAACAGGTGGCCCTGGGGTTTTCAGAATGAGCTTGAAGGCCGCCCTGTGACATCGCCGGACAAAAAGATGACCGCATTCATCCGTGATTATAACGTGTGGATCAGAAATGAGTCAGACAAAAAAGAGTCACAGCTAAGCTTTGACGGTGGAATCGGCAAGTATTACTCAGCCTCGATTGTATGGTCTCCCGATTCAAAGAAACTCATGGCCAGTAAAGTTCAGCCGGCTGAGAAGCACATGATCTCTTATATTGAATCGTCA
>Ga0209464_10000760_pt1 | contig 10296 bp, 4 predicted proteins | sample DOMMetBare1Fresh_2_FD_187473 | JGI IMG/M metagenome (GOLD analysis project Ga0209464, IMG submission 187473) | Wetland sediment microbial communities from St. Louis River estuary, USA, under dissolved organic matter induced mercury methylation -... | ecosystem: Environmental > Aquatic >... | reverse complement strand
TCCTCCCGCGGCGAGTGGACCGAGCCTTCCGGACGAGGCCACGACGCGCGGCGGCGCATCCAGCGCCAGCGGCGCCCCCTTCGCGTCCCGCGCGTCGAAGCGGAGTCGAACGCGGCGGTCGCGCCCCTTCACCGGGGCCTCGGGATCTACCGCGATGAGGATCCTCCCCGCGAGCGGGCCCGCGGGAACCGTGACCGACTCGCTCCCCGCGCGCAGGACGACCGCCGGCTGGCCGGGCAGAGGGATCACCCGCCAGAGCCTGCCGGTGGCGTGCTCGACCCGCGCGCCCTCCGCGTCGAGCGGCGCGTCGCCGAAGAGGGCCACCTGCTCGCCGTCCGGGGAGAGCGGCCACGGGGGGATGCCGAGCCCCGCACCGAGCGCGACGGCGAGCGCGAGCGCGGGGATCATCTCCGGCCCGCCCCCGCCGGCACTGGGCGCGAGCCCTCAGGCCCGTGCGCGCCGCCGCGGCGGACGGAGCGCGAGGAGCCCGGTGAAGAGGAGCGACGCGAGCGATCCGAACCCTCCAGCGGTGCCGCAGCCGGAGGTGGCCTTCCGCACCAGCCCCCTCGGCGTCGGTGGGCAGTCTCCCCCCGCGCTGCACGTCGTGCCGTCCGGCGCCCCATTTCCGCCCCCTCCCGGATCGGCGAGGACCCGCACTCGCAGGGTGCAGCCCCGCTTGCCGGCGATCACCGCGCCGACGCGCCCGTCGCCGGCCGGCACCGTGAGACGGGCCTCGAGGGTGACGGGGCCCACCCGGAAGTCGGAGGGGGCTGCGACGACCGCGCTGCCGACCCCGACCCAGGCGGACGCGACGTCCATCGATTCGATGCAGACCAGCACCCGCGTCGCGACCTCTGCGGGGAAGCGCATCCCGCCGGCGGCACGCCACCTCCACGCCGCGTGCCAGCGCCCGTCGTGAGCCCCCTTCTGCGCGAGGTGCCAGCCGTCGCTCCGGTGGCGGGAGTCCCCGTCGTCCTCGCGATCGTGGTGATCCAGGCCATCATGGTCGTCGTTCCCCTCGCCCCGCTCGCCGCGGCCGTGGTGAGGCCACGGAGCCGTGGCGGCGCCCTGCACCGTGAAGTCGGCCAGGACGGTCGCCGCCGCGTCGGTGCACCTCACGGGCTCGACGCCCGGCGGCGGGAGCGGCACCTCGTCGACGGGCAGCGTCGCCACGTACTCGTAGATGTCGAAGTCGCCGCCGCGCCGGTCGGCCCAGACGACGCGGAGGCCGGCGTCCGCCGAGACGAGGTCGTGGAGCTCCTGCGGCAACCCCGTCGGCGCCGGGATTGCCAGCCCCTTCGCGGGCCGATCCCAGAGCACGACCTGCGACACGCCGGTCGAGAGATCCTCGAACCCGACCCAGTCGCCGACGATCTGGGCGTGGGCCTTTCCGCCCGGAATCGTGAGGCGATCGATCTCCCGGTACACCCCTCCGACCGGCGAGGCGATCGCGATCTCCGCTCCCGACGTCCCCGCGACGGTGACCGCCACGAGCGGCAGGGTCTTCGAGTCGGGCGCCCAGAGCGACACGTCCAGCAGCGCCCGCGAGCTGCCGTTGGCCCCGGCGAACACGACCACGTCCGTCCCGACGCGGGTGTCCACCAGGTGGACCTCCCCGGCGCCGCCGTCGTCGATGTAGGCGAGCCAGTCGAAGATCGCGGCGACCGAGTGCTGGCGGCCGGGCAGCTCGAGCACCTCGGGCTGCGCGGATGGCCGAAGCTCCTGCCACCCCACGTCCTCGCCACCCGCGGCGTCCTGGTCCCAGGCCACGACGCTGCCGGTGAGCGCGATCCGCCCCGTTCCGGCCGCGGGGATCGAGAACATCTCGGCGGAAGACTGCGCGTCGTACACCCCGACGCTGCCGTCGCGCCGGAGCGCGACGACCGTGCCGGCGGCCGCCGGCCCGCCGACGGCGAGCCCGTCGAAGGTGATGGGGGAGATCGCGCCGGAGAGCAGCGCCTGCACGAAGACGTTCGGAGCGCCACCCAGGTCATCCACGAAGGCGAGGTACGAGGCCGCCATCGACGGCGCCGTCTGATTGCCGGGGCCACCGATCCGCAGGATGGGCTCGGCGCCGCTCCCGATACCGGGGACGGCGAGTGCGAACGCGAAGAAGAGTGTGACCAGGCTCCTCAAAGCTGCACCTCGAGCGCGCTCCTACACGAGCCCCCGCCCGCGATGGCGCCACATCACTGGATACTCGACGCTCGCGAATTGGTGGTCAAGCGCGCCGGGCTGCGTCAGCGGCCGCCCGATGTAGCCTCATTGCGCTGCTTTCCCCACAGGTTGCGCGTATCGAAATGGGTGTCCGGAGCCCGCGTGTCGAGCACCACCGGAGGGCTCCTCGCCGCCTCCCGGCGCCCCGTGACGTCGATCGCCTTCGCCTCGACGACCTGCCGCCCCTCGCGCAAGAAGAGGACGTGCGTAAACAGGCCATCAGGGCCCACGCGGACGCGTTCCCCGCCGACCGAGACGAGCGCTCCGGGAGACGTCCGGCCCTTGACCACGATTCGCCGCCGATTGGTCTGGGTCTCGTTCGGCCAATCGACCTTCAGCAGCAGCGACCGTGGCAGCGGGACCGGCGCCGCGGGAGCCTTTCCCCGCTCGGCGATCGCGAACTGGCCCGCGCGGACTGCGACGATCTGCCCGCCTGACCCCAATTGGGCCTCACCTTCGGTGACACCCACGGCGACCCTTCCGCCGGCGGCGGCCACGCCGACGCGCCCGCCGCGGGTCCTCACCGAGGTGTCGTCCGAAGACTCGATGACGACGACGCGGCGCGAGTCGGCCTTCACCCTCGCCTCCACGAACCCTTCCTCGAGATGGAACCGGGAGAGCTCCGCGGCGATCTCCTTCACGCCGAAGCGAGCGGCGCCGTCGAGGACCACCAGGTAGCTCTCGCCGGCGCCGAGCTCGATCGAACTCCCGTCCGTCGTCTCGATCGCGTCGGACTCCTGGAGCACCGCGCCCGGGACCAGGCGGACGCGCGCCCCGCCCCCGCGGGTGAGCCACGCCTCCCCGGTGGCGCGCGTGACCTCGAGCCGCGTGACGGTGGTCTCGGCTTCGGGCGGATCGGGGGGCGCGTCGACCCCGGCGGCCGGCCCGCGCCCGAAGAGGAGCCAGTAGGCGAGCGCGACCGCGGCGCCCATGACCAGCAGGGCGCCGACGAAGAGGGTCCGATCCGGCAGCCGCGCCATCGTCCATTCCTACGCCGGCGCCGGCGACGCCGGCAAGCGGACGAGGAAGGTGCTCCCCACGCCCACGCGGCTCTCCACGTCGATCCGCCCGCCGTGCTCGGCGACGATCCGGTAGGAGACCGAGAGGCCGAGCCCGACGTTGCTCCAGAGCTCCTTCGTCGTGAAGAAGGGCTCGAAGATCCGCGCCAGGTTCTCGGGCGCGATCCCCTTCCCCTCGTCCCGGACCTCGATCACCGCGTCGGCGCCGTCGCGCCGGGTCGCGATCCGCACGCGCGCTCCCGGCTTCCCGAGGCAGGCGGCGTGCGCGTTGAAGAGGAGGTGGAGCGTCACCTGGCCCAGGTGACCCGCGTCCCCCCGGGCCCGCGGCCCCGGCTCCGCGAGCTCCGTCTCGACGACGACGCCGGCGGACCGCGCCTGCTCGGTGGAGAGCGCGACCGCCTCCACCACGACCCGGTTCAGGTCGACCGTCCGGAATTCGGGCTCCCGCCGCTGCTGGCTGAAGCGGAGGAGGTTCTGGGTGACGTCCCGGCAGCGGCGCGCGAGCGCCTCGATCTTCTCGATGAGATCCCGCCCCTCGGCCCCGGAAGGCAGGGCGGCGAGGAGCAGCTGCGCGTTCCCCAGGATGCCGGTGAGCGGGTTGTTGATCTCATGGGCCACCCCGCCGCCGAGCTGTCCGAGGGCCGCGAGCTTCTGCGCCTCGACCAGCTGCGCCTGCGCGGCCTTCAGCTCGCGCGTCCGCTCCTCCACCTGCCGGCGAAGCTCCTCGTTCCATCCCTCCAGCCGCGCGCGGGCCGCCTGGAGCTCCCCGGCCATGCCGTTGAAGGCCCTCGCCACCTGCCCGAGCTCGTCCGCGCCGCGCTCGTCGACGCGCACCGCCAGATCCCCGGCGCCGAACGAGCCGGCCGCCGACTGGAGCGACGCGAGCCGGCGCGTGAGCCCTCGCGAGAGGAGGAGCGCCAGGAGGAGCGCCACGGCCGCCACCGCCGCGCTCGCGCCGACGACCCCCCTCCGCAGCGCCGCGACCTCGCGGAAGGCGACCGCGGCCGGCAGCCTCACCGCCACCGACCAGGACGCGATCTCCGGCAGCGGCGCCACCCCGGCCAGCGCCGTCGCGCCGCTCGCCGTCACGGTCCCGGCCGGAGCACCCGACCGCTGGAGCCCCAGCAGCGCCTCCTGATCCGCGGTGGGCAGCGCCGGGGCTCCGGTCGCGGAGACGAGCGGCCTCCCGGCCCCGTCGAGCAGCCACGCGCCCCTGCCGTTCCCCGCGAGCTCGTCGAGGCGCCTCCGGATCGACGTCGGCTCCAGCCGGACCGCGACCACCCACCTCCCTCCCCGCGCCGAGCGGACCTCCCGGAGCGCCGCGACCGCCTCGTCGCCGCGGCCGAAGAGGCCGAAGGCGGTCCCCTCCCAGCGAGCGGTCCGGTGGGCCTCCCGCGCGTGGGCGACGAACGGCACCAGCCCCGGGTCGTCGGGGCCGCGGGCGCTCCAGACGTGGGCGCTCCCCGCCCCGTCGATCGCGGCGGCCGCGCTCGCGTCCGGGATCTGGCGGGTCAGGAGGAAGAGGAGCGCGCGGATCTCCTCCTCGTCGAGGTGGCTCGGGTTCCACGCGTCGAGCGCCCGCCCCAGATCCTCCTGGATCCGCAGGAGGTCCCGCGCGATCGCCTCGGCCCCCGCGCGGGCCGCCGCGGCCTGCTCGTCGAGGGCGCGCCGCGCGAGCGCCCGCTCCGAGCGCGCCACCACGGAGAAGGCGACCCCGAGCAGCGGGAGGACCGCCGCCGCGACGAGGAAGAGCGCGACCCGCCGCGCGAGGGTCACGGCCCCGCCCGCCCCGCGCCCTCGCCGGCGTCGGTGAGGTGGACGCTCCCGGGCACCCTCTTCGCCTGCTGCTTGAGCTCCGCCGCCGCGCGCGCGAGCTCGGCGTGGCCGCGGAAGCGCCCGGGCGCCGCGACGACGGTGGCCGCCGAGAGGGCGAGCAGCGGGAACTGCCGCCGCGCGCCGAAGCGATCGAGGGCCTCGATGAAGCCGCGCTCCCGATCCTCCCGCTCGTAGTAGAGGGGGATGACCCGGTCGAACGCGGCGATCGCCTCGGCGCAGAGGGCGGCGGCCCGCTCCGGCGCGGTGAGCACGACGAAGTCGTCCCCGCCGACGTGGCCGAGGAACGCCTCCGCCCCGCCGTGGGCGCCGAGCGTCTCCCGGAGGATCGCCGCGAGCTGGATCAGGACGCCGTCCGCCTTCGCGTAGCCGTAGGTGTCGTTGTAGGCCTTCAGGTTGTCGAGATCGAGGTACGAGAGCGCGAACGGGATCCCCGCCTCGAGCCGCCGGGCGACCTCCTGGTCGATGGCGCGGCCGCCCGGGAGGCGCGTCATCGGGGACGCGAGGAGCGCGCGCTCGCGCCGGCGGATGACGGCGTCGACCCGCGCGATCAGCTCCTGCGCGTCGAACGGCTTCGTCACGTAGTCGTCCGCGCCCAGCCGGAGCCCGCGCACCTTGTCCGCCGTCTCGCCGCGCGCCGTCAGGAAGACGAGGCCGAAGGGGTTGGCGGCGCGCTCGGAGGCGACCGACTCGGCGAGCTCGAAGCCGTCCCCGTCAGGGAGCTGCACGTCGAGCAGCAGCAGGTCCGGACGGCCGCGCCGGATCGCCTCGCGCGCGCCCTGGCAGTCGCCCGCCTCGAGCACGGCGAAGCCGTGGCCGGCCAGCACCTCGGCGCAGATGGCGCGGATCGAGGGATCGTCGTCCACCACCAGGACGCGGGCGCCCGCGGAGCGGGCCGGCCGCACGAGCTGGGCCGCGGCCGCGGAGAGCTCGCCCCCGGCGAGCGGCTTCGGGACGAACCGGTCCGTCCCCGCCTGCAGCGCCGCGTCGCGAGCCTCGGGGCGGGAGACGGCGAGCAGCGCGGTCCGGCGCGTCTCCACGTCGCTGCGGAAGATCTCCGGAAGGCGGAGGTCGCGGAGGGCGGGGAGCTCCGGATCGTAGACGAGCAACGCCGGCGGAGCCCGGCGCGCGACCGTCAGCGCGTCCTCGACGGCGGGGGCGACGCGCACCCGCCAGCCTGCCCGGGCGAGGATCCAGCGGAGGAACGTCGCCGCGTCCGGATCGTCCACGACGAGCGCGAGCGGCGCGTCGATGCCCGCGCGGCCGGTCCCCTCCTCCCCCTTGCGGACGGGCGGCTCGCTCGGGAGCACCGCCACGAAGCGCGTCCCCTCGCCGGCCGCGCTCTCCGCCCAGATCGCGCCGCCGTGCGCCTCGACGATGCCCCGGCAGATGGCGAGCCCCAGCCCCGTCCCGCGGACGCGGCGCGTCCGTTCGTTCCGGGCCTGCTCGAACTTGTCGAAGATCCGCTCGAGATCGGCCTCCTCCACGGCCTCCCCCGAGTTCCAGACGCTCAGGGCGAAGGCGGCCGGGACGTCGGGGGACTCGAAGAGCCGGACGCGGACGACGCCGCCCGCGGGGGTGAACTTCACGGCGTTCGTGAGCAGGTTCGCGACGACCTGGCCGAGCCGCTCGCCGTCCACCACGGCCCGCAGCGCCGGCAGCGGGCTCTGGAGCTGCAGGTCGATCCCCTTCTCCGCGGCCGCTCCCTGGAACCGCTCCACCGCCCCCCGGAGCAGCTCGTCGAGCGGGGTCGGCTCGACCTCCATCCTCAGCTTGTCCTTGGCGAGGCGGGAGAGGTCGAGCAGATCGTCGACCATCGCGTTGAGCTTCTCGGCGGAGCCGCGGGCCATCTGGAGGTAGCGCGCCTGCTTCGGCTGGAGCGGTCCGGCGAGCCCCTGCAGGAGCAGGTCGAGCGCGCCGGTGATGGACGTGAGCGGCGTGCGGATCTCGTGGCTCACCACCTGGACGAACTCCTCCTTCCGCTCGTCGAGCCGCTTCTGCTCGGTCACGTCGCGGAGCACCACGGCGACGCCGCCGAGCCGATCGTCCCCCTCGGCGACGCGCGTCAGCGCCCACGACAGGGCGCGGTCGAGCACGCGCAGCTCGCCGGCGGCGCTCTCCGAGCCGTCGAAGCCCTGCGCGAGGTCGCGGGCGCGGTCCCTCGGGTCGAACCCCAGCGCCACCGCGAGCCAGCGCGTCATCACCGGGCCCGCCGGGGGAGCGCCGAGCATGCGGCGCGCCGCCGGGTTCACGATCGAGTCGTCGGTCCCGCTGCGGACCACGACGAGCCCGTCCGCCATGCTCTCGACGACCCGCTCCAGGCGGCGCCGCTCCCCCTTCGCGGAGGCGGCGAAGGCCGCGAGCGCCTCCCCCATCTCGTTCACCAGGAGGTCCAGCACGCGCCCGTCCCCTTCGCCGAAGGAGTCCGCGCCGGCGGACTCCACGACGATGACGCCGGCCGGGCGCCCGTCGACGTGGACCGGCACGGTGAGGCGCGAGGAGAAGCCCGCGGCGGCGCCGTCGCCGCCCTGACCGGTGACGCGAACGAGCAGCTCCTTCTGGGACACCGCGTGCCCGGAGCACTCGGCCCACGCCTTCAGGGCGTCCTCCCGGATCTGGAGCAGCGCCCGGTCCGAGAGGGCGGCCACCGGCCGCAGGACCAGCACCGGATCGGCGGCCTCGGAGACGAGCAGCGCCGCCGCCGCGTCGCAGCGAACCACCCTGGGCAGCCGCTCCAGGAGCCGCTCCAGCAGGGCCTGCCGGCTCTCTGCCAGCCCGACGTCGCGCGCGATCTCCGCGGCGACCTCCAGCGCCGCGATGCGCCGCTCCAGCTCGGCGTCCAGCCGCGCCTGCTCCCGCCTCAGCTTCACCTGCTCGAGCGCGCGAAGGACCGCCTGCCTGAGGTCGACGTACTCCCAGGGCTTCGTGAGGTAGCGGTAGACCTCCCCCTTGTTGATCGCGTCGATGAGATCGCGCGGATCGGTGTACGCGGTGAGGAGGATGACGGTGAGCCCGGGGTGGAGCCGGCGCGCTCGCTCCGCGAGCTCGATCCCGCTCATGCCGGGCATCCGCTGGTCGGTGACCAGGAGGTCGACCGGCCGCGCCTTGAGGATCTCGAGCGCCTCGTCGCCGCCCGAGGCGGTCAGCGTGAGGTACCCGTCCCGGTCGGTGAAGCTCCTCCTCAGGATGGCGAGCACCTCCGGCTCGTCGTCGACGAAGAGTATGACGTCGGGCATCGAATCCCTCACCCGCCACCCCCACGGCGGCCCGCGCGGAACATAGCACGCACGTTCCGGGCCGGGCCCGGGACCCGGAGACCTGGCCGGTCCCCTTGCGGGATCGCTCGTTGCGGGACTATAACGACCGGCCTTTTTCGAAGGATTACCAAATGATCGCCCGCGAACAGATCCGCAACGTCGCCATCGTAGCCCACGTCGACCACGGCAAGACCACGCTGGTCGACTTCATGCTGCGGCAGGCGGGCATCTTCCGCGCCAACGAGCAGCTCGTCGAGCGGGTGATGGACTCGAACGACCTCGAGCGCGAGAAGGGGATCACGATCCTCGCGAAGAACACCGCGGTCACCTGGAACGGGGTGAAGATCAACATCGTCGACACCCCCGGCCACGCGGACTTCGGCGGCGAGGTGGAGCGCGCGCTCCGGCTGGTCGACGGCGTCCTGCTGCTGGTCGACGCCGCCGAGGGCCCCCTCCCCCAGACCCGCTTCGTCCTCTCCAAGGCGCTCGCCCTCGGGCTGCCGAGCGTGCTCGTCATCAACAAGGTCGATCGGCAGGACGCGCGGGCGAAGGAGGTCCTCGACCTCGTCTACTCGCTCTACATCGACCTCGGGGCGAACGAGCACCAGATCGACTTCCCGGTGATCTACACGATCGCCCGCGAGGGGAAGGCCGCGCACACCGTGAAGGACGCCTTCGAGGCCCAGAGCCTCAAGCCGCTCTTCGACGCGATCCTCACGCACATCCCCGCGCCGCCGGCGGGTGAGCGCGAGACCCTCCAGATGCTGGTCGACAACCTCGACTACGACGACTACGTCGGCCGCCTCGCCATCGGGCGCGTCGCCTCCGGCGTCCTGCGCGAGGGGCAGTCGATCGCGGTCGTCCGCGACGAGGGGAAGATCGTCCAGGCCAAGGTGGTCAGGCTCTACGTCTACGACGGCCTGAAGCGGACCGAGGTGAAGGACGCCGGCCCCGGCGAGATCGTCTGCATCGCGGGCGCCGAGGAGATCGGCATCGGCGACACCATCGCCTCGCCCGAGGCGCCGATCGCGCTCCCGCGCATCAGCGTCGAGGAGCCGACCATGTCGATGGTCTTCAAGGTGAACGACGGCCCCTTCGCGGGGAAGGAGGGGAAGTACGTCACCAGCCGGAACATCCGCGAGCGGCTCTACCGCGAGGCCTACCGGAACGTCTCGATCCGCGTCGAGGACACCGAGAGCCCCGACTCCTTCAAGGTCGTCGGCCGCGGCGAGCTGCAGCTCGCGGTCATCGTCGAGAACATGCGGCGCGACGGGTACGAGCTGACGGTCTCGAACCCCGAGCCGATCCTCAAGGAGATCGGCGGCGAGACGCACGAGCCGATGGAGATCCTGGTCTGCGACCTGCCCGAGGACGCGGTCGGCGGCGTGACGCAGAACATGGGGCCGCGCAAGGGGCGGATGATCGACATGCAGCCGATGGGCTCCAGGCGCACGCGCCTCCAGTTCCGGGTGCCCGCGCGCGGGCTGATCGGCTTCCGCGGCGAGTTCCTCACGCTGACCCGCGGCGAGGGGATCATGTCGTCCTACTTCGACGGCTACGAGCCGTGGCAGGGGCGGATCGAGAAGCGGAAGAACGGCGCCATCGTCGCCGACCGCGTGGGCGAGGTCGTCGCCTACGCCGCCAACTACTGCCAGGAGCGCGGCGCCCTCTTCGTGAAGCCGGGCGACGCGGTCTACCCGGGCATGATCGTGGGCGAGCACAGCCACGAGGGCGATCTCGACTACAACATCTGCAAGGAGAAGAAGCTCACCAACATCCGGGCCGCGGGGCGCGACGAGAACGTGATGCTCACCCCGCCCCGCGAGATGGGGCTCGAGATCGCGCTCGAGTGGATCGCCGAGGACGAGCTGGTCGAGGTCACGCCGCAGTCCGTCCGGCTCCGGAAGAAGTTCCTCGACCCGACCGCCCGCTACAAGATCGAGCGGGAGCGCAAGAAGGGGGCGGCGGCG
>Ga0209464_10000759_pt1 | contig 10301 bp, 8 predicted proteins | sample DOMMetBare1Fresh_2_FD_187473 | JGI IMG/M metagenome (GOLD analysis project Ga0209464, IMG submission 187473) | Wetland sediment microbial communities from St. Louis River estuary, USA, under dissolved organic matter induced mercury methylation -... | ecosystem: Environmental > Aquatic >... | reverse complement strand
ATAAATTAAATTGATTATAAATTAAAATGTAATGTTACTTTTAGGCTTTACAATCAAAAACAATGAATCCACTCCGAAAAGTCTAAGTTCAAAATTTTCAATGATAGAAATCTGACTTCATAAGGAAAATCAGATGAAAATCACTGAACTTCAAAAGTCCATTAAAGGAATTTTGTGGTTTTTGACTTTTCGAAGCAGACTCAATTTTCTATCTCATACAAGTACTTCTATAACTTTCATTAGTAAAATCACTCATGCAATTTGGGCACCTTCTTTTCAAAAAAGGGAAAGTTGGGCTTTCGTCCCACCCAACCACACATGTATGCTCAGTGATATTTTCATCATCTTCTGCATTAGCAGTAGGTAGCTGGTAAATTGCTTCTAGGTTGATATATTTTTGAGAATTTCTAATTTCTTTGAAATTGTAACTCCCCACTATTGAAACGACAATAACTGCAAATACTGTAAATAATACTTTTTTCATTATGATATTTTTATAAATAATTACTACTCCTTTTTTATTTATTCTATTTGTATTTTACAAAAATAAAACTTTGCCTTGCCTTATCATTCGTAAAATATAACAGGTTAATTTAATCTCTATATCTTTGCTCCTCGGAGGGAGCTACCACTTCTGAAGCAAAAACTTGCCAGTTATCACTATGGAGCGATAGACTCCCTCCTTTGTTCCCATATAAATCTGGTTTATATCATTGTATGTCTACATTTTGCTTTTATTCAGCATTTCGGCATTGCCCTTTTCAATCATCTTTTCCATCTCCTCTTTTATTTCTTCAACTGCTGTCTATTCAATTTTCAGTATTTTTTACCACTTTCTTAGACATTGCCTATCACTTTTCGGTTTGCCCGGCTTCATGGTTAATTTAGTCGGCATATTAAGGTGTTCGTCAATAATTCCTGGTGTCTCACTGCGGGAACGACCAAAGTGTTATAGAGGCTAACATCTCAATGATTAGCGCAAACATAACTAAGATGAAGCAAATAGCTGATTTTTGCAGGGGTGTAAAAGGGTGCATTTTCAATTTATTGAAAACATTTCTAATAAACTCCATTCTTTTTAAATCGAATGAACAATGGCAAATAGAACAGGATAGCTGTTACCGAAAAAATAAGGCCACCCATCGCCCCGGCTGCAAAAGCAAACCAGAAAACTTCTTTTTGTCCTGTCCAAACAAACGGAACCAGACCCAATACTGTCGAGATGATGGTCAGGAAGATAGGGATAATTTTATGGTTAAATGCTTTAAGATAAATGTGCAAGCTATTTTCAACACCTTTTGCCCGACAGAAGTTATTGTAATCGTTTATAATATACAATCCGGCATTTACAACGATACCACACAAAAGGATAAACGAAGCGAATCCTCCCTGGTCGAAATTAAAGTCGAACAAATAGAAGGTTAGAAAAACCCCGATAAATGAGACCGGTATCATGAAAATAATGGCAAATGGTTGCAGCAATGATTCGAGTAGGATAGCGCATAAAAAGTAAATAATCACAATAATAAGCAAAATCAGGAAATATTGTTTTTTGTCCTTTTTGTCCCAGCCACCCCACTGGTTTTGCCTTACCGAGTATCCCAGGGGTAATATCTGAGACATCTCTTTCTCGTGTTCCTCCCTCACCATGGTCGAAAGTGACCCGGGGCCTATAAAGTTGTAGGCCACTACCAATTGGTATTGCTGGTTAGTCTTGTAAATATCGTTGCCCGACTTTTGTTTGGCGACCTTTCCAAAGCTGGTTAACTTAAATTGTTTTCCGCCGATGGAAACCGGCCGGTTGTTTAAATCCCAAACATTAAAAATGCTATATGCATCAGACACAAGTGATACCGGTTGAAGTTCGTTGTTGGCATACACGGGCGAAAGATTGGCTTTGTAAACTTTGTCCTTCAGGAATGAATAAAACTGGCCGATTCCAACATTGTTCAACCCAAGTCCTTTCTGGTTGAAATTAATGTTGTATTCATACATGGTTTTGGCATTCCAACTCGTTGAACCTGTAATCTCTGCATCCTTCACCCGCTCATTTTTCTCAAGGTGGCTCTTGAGTTGTTCGGCATAACTGTATAGCTGATCGTAATTGTAACCTTCCAGAATAATCCGGCTGTCTTTGGATCCTGTGTTCAGCGCATTGGAGAATCCCCTTCCAACCCCGTATACATCCCAGTCCATCCCCCCGAGACTAATCGCTTTCGAGGTAATTTCTTCCTTTAAAAAGTAGGGAAAGGAGCCAAACTCGTATTCAGGCTTAAACTGAATGGAAATGGATGAATTGTTATAGGCAGTTATCGAAGTTTGGAAGAGTTCTATTTCATCGAATTTGCTCAGGAAGTTTTCCATCAGCGCCACAGCGTCGTTCAATTGCTGGACGGTGCAACCCTCCGGCATTGTCCCCCGTGCATAAAGTGTTGTGCGCGAAGGTTCCGAATAAAACGAGTTTTCAAATACAAATTCAGAAAAAAGGCGTAATGATCCGCCCAGTACTTTTTCCGCAGTGGGCCTTATATTTTCTAAAAACCAGGAACTACCCAACGATTTGTTGTACCATTCGGCCCAGGTCCCTTCCTGTTCAATTTTCGCCGGAAGCCATTGTACAGGGATTCCAAAACCGAGAATAAAAATCAACAGGTATGCCCACTTGTAGCGCTTGCTGAACCCAATCGCCAGTTCGTAAAATCGTGTGATGCGCAAAGCCCTCCTTTTTCTGCGTAAAAAGCCCCGATTGATTTTCTTTCGGAGTTTTATTTTCTCCATGAGCGCCGGAATAAGTATCAGGGCGATGCCCATTGATACCGTGAGATTGACAATAATGACCTGCGCAAACTCAATCAGATTGATCTTTTGCTCTTCTTTCAGGAAAAAGATGACACACAATGCGCCAATAGTTGACAAGGTGGCCGCCAATATTGCCAGAAATGCCTTACGGTCGCCCTGATGCCGAAAATGGTCGATCATGATGATGCTGTTATCAATCACCATTCCGAATGAAATGGTAATGCCAGCAAGGGTATATAAATGGATTTCGATGCTCAGAACGAAATAGAAAATACAGGCGATCACCAGGTTGGCCACCAAGCTGATTGTGATCAGCAACAGATATTTAACCTGGCGGCTGATGAGCAAAACGAAGGTTAGCAGGATTAACAGCGAAAAGAATGTACGTTCTCCAATTTTTGTTAGCTCTTCGTTAAGGTATTGCGTAGTATCGTTTGCCAGAAGGAGAGAATATCCCATTGGGAGCGAGGTTCGCAAATTTTCTACCTCTTTTTTTACCCGATTTCCCAAACTCAGGTTATTGACCTTGTCATCGGGGTAAACAACCAAATTGATCGTATTCAGACCATTAATCCTGAAATACGACGAAGGCTGCTGCTCTTTGTAAGCGATTTTCGCGATATCGCCCAGTAAAACCATCCGTCCTTTTACTTTTTTTACAGGTATTGAACGCCACGCTATGCTATCGGTCGGGCTGTTGCTCAGGTAAAATCCGGTAATGGTTTCCGAATTGGATGCCGAAACAGTTCCCTGTCCCAGAAAATTGTTGCTAAAATAATCGGATATACTTTGGGCAATGTTTTCGGATCGAATGCCCAACTCCTGGATTTGTTGACTGTTAAAACGGATTTCCCATTCGTAGGGTGTAGACCCGTAAACTTTAACGCCGCTTACCCCCGGGATAACCGACAATTTGGGCACCAAATGCTCCTCTGCATATTTCTGGATAAAAAACGGGCTGGCGCTGGCATTCAGAGTGTAGGTCAATATCGGGCTACTGTTTTCGCCGCTGGCGCTCATCGAAAGCTCAGGGAAAGAAACCTGCTCGGGCAGTGTATTGTAGGTTTGCCTGATCAGCGAGGCCACCTCGAAACGCGCGGCATCTAAATTCACCGTTTTTTTGAATGATAGGTTAATTCTCCCGTACCCTTTCGACGAGACCGACGAAACCTCTCTGATGCCCTTAACCCCACTAAACAAACCCTCCAATTTCGAAGTCACTTCCTGCTCAATAACCCTGGCTGAGGCATCAGCCCATCGGTAACTTACCGATAATCCCGGTAACGACCTCGAAGGCGTTAACTGTACATTCAGCAAGGGCAACACGCTTATCCCCACAATCATCAACAACACGAAGATGATCAGGACGGAGAAGGAGGAGAAGTGATACTTGGGTGTTGGGTTCAATTAATTATATTTGGTTTTGCGCTAAATTATAGAATTAAACAGTTGTGAAAATCATTTGGGACTGCAATCTGCACAAGCAACTATTTCTAAAAAGCCGCATGTAAAGCAGAGTTCTTGCTCTTCCATTGAGTCGATAGTTTCATCTCGTGCGTTTTGCAACAAATCTAATGTCAATAGTATTCTTTTCTGTGTTATATGTAGTGTCATTACTACAAACAAGTTCAACTAATTACAAAGATTTTGCATTTATACTTTCCTTTATATGCAATAAGTATTCAACTAAAAATTTTCGATTTTCAGGTTTATATACGTACATGCTTTTAATGGTCAATGTTGAGTCGCATATAAAGGCTACCGATCTATTCATTTTATCCAATTCACTATCCAGATTTATAGAAAGTATATCATAGATTGGAATTTTTGTATAGTTGTTTTTTAATGAATAAAACTTTATATCTCTTAAAGAATAAAATCTTGATAGGATAATAATGTCATTTTCCATCTCTGGTAAAACATTAGTTACCTCGGTAACCATAGAATCGAGACATGGCTGGCAGCTAACTTTGGGATTGTAGATTATAAATTTTCCATGCTCTATTATCTTTTTTAAAGAAAGTGTATCATCGTTAATATTCCTCAGAAAAAAATTATTAATTTTTCCTCCATTAGTTTTTATCTCAAACAAATAACTATCTTTATTTATAGTTATTAAATCTGAATCTTGTAAAGGTGGTTTTCTAAACCAAGTTATACTGGAGAAAAGAATAGAAACGAATCCTATTAGAAAGAATGCATAGATAGATATCTTTTTCATTCTTCTTCATTTTTAGAATTCCAGATTATTAAGCATGGATTATCCGTAATTTTCAAATTCTTTCGAAGCATTTCAATCGCAGGAATCTTATCGCCAATATTATATTGAAGTGCATATTGTGGATCTTTTTTATGAAGATTTACTGAGGTAGGGTGAATTATTCCAATAAGTTTATTGTTATAGGAAAATTGGGGAGTTCCAAATGCAAAATCATAATTGTTAATTACTTTATAGTAGATTGGGTTATTCAAAGTTGGGCTAAAAAACATATATTTAGGATTCGAATTTCGACTATATTTAATAATCAATTTGTTATCCTGAAACATTGGAGAGCCTTTTTTAATTGAATATTTATTTGCAGTAGCATTAAGGGTGTTAATATCCAGACGATTTTCAAAAGGCATCCCATCTTTTCCTAAGTTGATATAACAAAGTGGATATATCTCTTTTCTTGTAATTTGAAAGATTGTGTCACATGTTTGTTCAGAGAAGATGTATTTATCTATGCCTATCTGAACAAATGGACTTTGAACGGTTTGATATGTCTTTGATGAAAATGTAATATCCTTGGAAATTAATTTTCCCTTTTTGTCAACCCTTACTAATTTAAAAGGCATTTTTTTTTCATTTCTCTTATTTGTATAAATCAAATACGATTCATCCTCAAATTTGATGAAATAATCTCCCTGAACTGGAACGCGAATGCTTTTCAAATACTTTCCATTGAAATCATAAATCAAGATTTGATCTCTAAATCCATCATACAGTTCAATTAGTTTATTTTTTGTGTCTAAAATAAAGTCGGTTGGGTGGTAAAATTCCCCAGGTCCATTTCCCTTCCGTCCAATGGTCTGAACAAATTGTCCTTCATCGCTAAAAATTGCAAATATTGGCCTTTGATCATCTAAAATGAAAATCCTATTCTCAAATACGATAACCTTTTTTATATATTGAATTAAGGATTCATCGTTTGTTTCTAATGATACGATTGTAAAATCTGGAATTATTTCTTGCATTTTAGCGGTTTTTTGAGCTATTCTATCAACCTCAAAAGTGGTTATTGCGGAAGTAGGTTTTCTCTCATGACATCCGATAAAAATAAATAGGAAGATTGCAATAATTACCAGCTTCCTCGTTGCAGTAAAATTGATTATCTGGTTCCGGTGATTCCAATATTTAATATTATTTTTCATAATTTAATTTGAATGCATCTGCATTTTTTATATTTATATTTCAATTTTTATTTTTTTAAACGAGCACTTGTAGATGCTAATACAAATGCTCGTAAAATATAAACTAGCCTAATTCTCAATTAGCATAAAATGTCAAAGCAACTTGGAGAACCTTCTACCACTTTTAAACAGCTTCTTCCCATAGTTCTTATGGAACCTTCTGGGCATTCAAATTCATGTGCAGTCCACTCGTCCATAGGTTCTAGCTCTCCTTGAGCCATGGCTTGTAGATTTAAAATTTTTAAATCAAACTCACCAAATTCATTTTTAGTCTGAACCATTACATTAACACTAATTGCTGCCATAAGCATAACAGCGCTTAATATTGAAATTATTTTTTTCATTTTGAGTAATTTAAATATTTACGATATATTGTTTTCTTTTGTCTTTTTACAAGAATTAAAGCCTAGCCTTGCTCTTCTCATGCGTAAAACACAACGGTTTAATCTATTTTTTTACCTTTGTCACCACACCTCTCTTTCTTTTTTTAGAAAAGGTGCCGGGCAGGAAGCGAATAACTTTTGTGGGTTAATCTTCCTGCCCCTTTCCTTTAGGATTTATCTATTCATTAATTATCATTTTCATTTCGTCGCGTATTTCACGAATAGCAGTCGATTCAATTTTTATTTCTTTCTCCATTACTCTATTTGCCATTGCCACGGCCTTTTCTTGTTGTCCGGTCTCATCGTATAGTTTCGCCAATAAGTATAAAGGGTAAAGCCGAGCGGGAGCCATGAGCCAGGCGTGCAAGTAGGCTTGTTCAGCTTCGATATTTTTACCCAAAGCGTTGTCGTTGTTGCCCAAACAGGTATAAAGTATAGTATTGTTTAAATACTGTTTGGCCTCGTTTAAAATGGTATTGGATTTTTCATATTTTTTTGCCATTTCGAGCCCTTTGCCAAATTGTATCAAAAAAATTCCATTCGCTTTCAGGTTAGGATATGCCATTTCAAAATCTTCGAGGCACTCGGGATAAGCGCCCACATTGTAAATATCTGAGGCCTCTTTCCATGTTTTGTAGGCTTGATATTGTCGTGTAAGGTATTGCGAGGCAGGATATAGGGTAAGGAATGCATCAATCACCGCGTAACAAATCACTTTATCTGTAAAAGTAGCTTTTAAGGTGGGCATCAATGATGTTTTCTGAATTCCTCCCAAAAAATCGATTGTTTTGCAACTTTGGGTAAGCAATACTAATTCTCGTTTATTTGACAGCGAAACACTAAAAAGGATAGAGGCCAACAATAATGATGGAGTTAGTATCGAAATATTTTTTAGCAATTTTCCCATCAAGTATGGCGTTGGTTGAAAGACAACAATATGCAACTTATTCAACTTATTCAAAAAATCTGTAGGCAAAAAAAACATCTATGATTTGCACAAACATAATAAAGATACTATGAGTAGTTGAGTTTTTGTAGGGGTGTAAAAGGGTGCATTAAAAAAAAAATGGTTTTTTTTGTTCGTCATTTACCAAACAGAACTATCCTAATCTTTAACTTTTTACCGGTAATAACGCCAAGTATGCTATCGGTCATCCTGTTGCTCAGATAAAACCCGGCAATTGCATCCGAATTGCAGTTCCCAGTACCAGAAAATCTTGCTGAAATAATCGGATATGATTTGGTAAATATCTCCGGATCAGATGCCTAGTTCCCTGAATCTGATCACTGTTAAAACGGATTATCCATTCGTAAGGTGTTGAACCATATACCTTAACGCCACTAGCCCCTGGAATAACCGATAATTTGGGAACCAAATGCTCCTCTGCATATTTCTGAATAAAAAACGGGCTGGCGCTGGCATTCAGAGTGTAGGTCAATATCGGGCTACTGTTTTCGCCGCTGGCGCTCATCGAAAGCTCAGGGAAAGAAACCTGCTCGGGCAGTGTATTGTAGTTTTGCCTGATCAGCGAGGCCACCTCGAAACGCGCGGCATCTAAATTCACCGTTTTTTTGAATGATAGGTTAATTCTCCCGTACCCTTTCGATGAGACCGACGAAACCTCTTTAATCCCTTTAACTGAACTAAACAGACCCTCCAGTTTCGAGGTAACCTCCTGCTCTATTACCCGCGCCGAAGCATCCGCCCATCGGTAACTCACCGACAAGCCCGGAAACGACCGCGAAGGCGTTAACTGTATATTCAGCAAGGGCAACACGCTTATCCCCACGATCATCAACAACACGAAGATGATCAGGATGGAGAAGGAGGAGGGGTGATATTTGGGTGTTGGGTTCAATAAATTAGTATTTGGTTTTACATTGATTGATTTAGATGTTTAAAAATAGCCTGTAAACTTTGCTCCAATAAACTATTCCGTTTTTCGGCTATATGCAGGTCGAATAGCTCACACTTATGGCAGAGTTGTTCTTTTTTCTTAACTTTTTTGTTATATCCTCATATCAGCAAAAAATTGATCACAATAAAATACTCAATCGTAATTGCTTGACCATCTTTTTTCGCCGGAAACCAATTCTTATCAAGAATTTTCATTGCTCTTAATGCTTCTGCATCTATATCGTTATATACTCCTTTTATTACTTTAAAATCACATGCACTTCCATCTTTATCTACAATAAATGAAATCAATACTCGTCCAGAAATGCGTTTTTCGAACGCTCCCTCTGGGTATCTCAAATTACGAGAAACTAATTGCGCAGGGTTTTCTATTCCAATAATTAATGGAGGACTATCAATATCGCCCACTGTCCAGGCTGTATCAAACAAAATTGGGAATTTATTTGGCGTTTCATACCAGTTATAAACAACCACATCATATTTCGAATAATCAAATTTGTATCTTACTCTGCATTGGTTATCATAGATAGTCCATTCCCCATTTGGTTTATCGTCAGTATAACAACCAATCGATGTCGTATCAATACCATTAGAAGCATAGAAAATCCAGATGCTGTCTTTTTTATTTTTTGAATAATATCCTCTTATTGATAAAATATTGTCATAGAGTCGTTTTTCATATAAACCTTGCCTTATATTTTCATCTGTCTTTAAAGCATAATATCTTTCTGTCGTATTTGGATTCTTCGTCTGTTTAGTAATCAATTCAATATCTTGCGAATATGTTTGTATTACTCCCCCTAGAATTAAAATGGTAATTAACGCTAATCTCATGTCTTAATATTTTTGATTTGAGTCACCAGTGGATTCTGTGTCAAGCGGCAATACTCTCTTAAAAAACGAAAACCTGTCAAACCCAGAAAACCTAAAACCCACTTTTAAAGACCGCTCAAATAACATCGCTCAGTCGAAACCCGAAGTGCTTTCAGACAGCTACTAACCAATTTCTAGACCTATCTGCACAAACTTTCACAGTGCAACTACAATTGGCCATAACTGCAGAATATAAATATAAAACAACATTTTTTAGATTAAATAGTTGGAAAATAAATTTGGGAAAGATTTTTTCCCAATCATATATTCTATAAATTATGATCATCAAAATAATTTCTTTTAATAAACTCCAAATATTTATCTGTATATACAGGTAATGAATGATCTGGAATAAAAATCATTTCAACTTTCCCATTTTTATCTATAATAAAAAAGAAAGGAATTCCTCCTTTTTCAAGTGATAATCCTAAGTTAGTTCTTGAAAAACTATAAATTTGCTTTCCATAAAAATTGTCATTTAACCTAGGATCAGTTTCAGAACCAATTAGAATAATTTTATTGGAATAAAATAAATCAGGGAAATATTGTTTTATTCTATCTATAGCAAACATATTACAAGCACTACAGAATTTTCCCGAGAATCTAAAAACTAATGTCTTTTGTTTTAATAGGCTAAAAAGCTTTTGACACTTGGTAGAATCATTACCCAAAAACAAGAAAGCATTATCAACTTTTTTTTGAGAATAGTTATTATTTATTTTATAATTTTTAAAAAAATAATCAATATTTAGATCATCACTAATATCTATAGTATATTCTGTATTGTTTTCTAGAATATCGTTTATTGATTTGTTATACTTATTATTTATGAAAATCCAAGTGTATAAATTAAGAGATCCAATAACCATTAAAAT
>Ga0209464_10000757_pt1 | contig 10306 bp, 10 predicted proteins | sample DOMMetBare1Fresh_2_FD_187473 | JGI IMG/M metagenome (GOLD analysis project Ga0209464, IMG submission 187473) | Wetland sediment microbial communities from St. Louis River estuary, USA, under dissolved organic matter induced mercury methylation -... | ecosystem: Environmental > Aquatic >... | reverse complement strand
GGGTACAACAAAAAAGCACCTACAAATTGCTTTGCAGGTGCTTTGCTCCTCAACTAGGACTTGAACCTAGGACCCCCTGATTAACAGTCAGGTGCTCTAACCGACTGAGCTATTGAGGAATATGAATACTTGATTTCTCAAGTGCGGTGCAAATATAGCTGCTTAGTTTGAATCTCACAACACCCTGTTCTATTTTTTTGACTCAAAACCACAAAAAAAGCCTGCAAATGCAGGCTTTGATCTAGTATAGCAAGTCTATTACAGAATTAGCATTGCATCCCCATAGGTTCCAAAACGATACTTTTCTTTTAGAGCCTGCTCATAAGCCTCAAAAAGGAAATCGTAACCAGCAAATGCCGACACCATCATAAGAAGAGTCGAAAGAGGCAGGTGAAAGTTCGTAATCATGCTAGTTGGAACGGAAAAATCGTAGGGAGGGAAGATAAACTTGTTAGTCCAACCACTATAAGGCTTTAGATGGCCATTGGTAGCAACTGAGCTTTCGAGAGTACGAAGAACGGTAGTTCCAACAGCACAAACATTACGCTTAGCATCTTTTGCCTTGTTAACAGTTTCAACCGCATCATTAGGAATAATAATTTGCTCAGAATCCATTTTATGCTTGGTAAGATCTTCCACATCTACAGTACGGAAGTTGCCAAGTCCAACGTGTAGCGTTATCTCAGCAAAATCGACACCCTTTATTTCCATACGTTTTAGCAGCTCTCTACTAAAATGAAGCCCAGCAGTAGGAGCAGCAACAGCACCTTCGTGCTTAGCAAAGATAGTTTGGTAGCGCTCTGCATCTTCTGGAACCACCTCTTTTCGCACCCACTTAGGAAGAGGAGTTTCACCCATTTTGTAAAGAGCCTCCTTAAACTCTTCGTAGCTACCATCGAATAGGAAACGCAAAGTACGTCCCCTAGAAGTAGTGTTGTCGATAACCTCAGCAACTAGCAGATCGTCATCGCCAAAATAAAGCTTATTTCCAATACGAATTTTACGAGCAGGATCAACAAGCACATCCCACAAGCGCTGTTCGCGATTAAGCTCACGGAGCAAAAACACTTCGATCTGAGCGCCAGTCTTCTCCTTATTACCGTATAGACGAGCAGGAAAAACCTTGGTGTTATTAAACACCATTACATCACCATCATCAAAGTAGTCGATAAGATCTTTAAATACGCGATGTTCGATTGTCTTGTCTTTTCTGTTTAGAACCATCAGCCTTGATTCGTCGCGATTTGGGGCTGGAAACTTGGCGATTAGCTCGGCCGGAAGGTCAAATTTGTATTGCGAAAGCTTCATTTGTGATACAATATATGAAATAATGAGTGTCCTTTATACGTGCTAGATTTTACTTTGTTTCAGCTCTTCGAAAATATTTTCGATTTTTTCCATCGAATAGGCATCATCAGCTCTGAAACTTCCGCTTGCAGTACGTCGCAAGCCTACCAAATGCGCACCACTATCGAGAGCCTGTCCAAGATCGCGAGCAAGCGAACGAATGTAGGTTCCTTTGCTGCATCGAACCAAGAAATCGGCCACAGGAGCATCGTAGCGTAAAAGCGTAAGTTCGTTTATGGTAATTCTATTTGGCTTCAGCTCCATATCTGAACCTTCGCGAGCAAGCTCATACGCCCTAACCCCATCAACCATTTTAGCAGAAAAGAGCGGAGGAACCTGATCAATATCACCAGTAAACGAAGGAATTACGGCATTGATAGCATCAGCATTGATGTGTTCAAAAGGAAACTCGGCATCAATAGGTTTTTCGAGATCGAAGCAAGGTGTAGTAGCCCCAAATCTAACATTGGCAACATACTCCTTTTCCTCAGCCTGAAGGCTCTCGATTTGCTTAGTAGCCTTTCCAATACAAACGATCAGCAAGCCAGTAGCCAACGGATCGAGAGTGCCAGCATGACCCACCTTAATCTTCTTATAGCCCAGCTTATACCTCAAAAGCGACTGAATCTTACGAATTACATCAAACGATGTCCATTTATAAGGCTTATCAATCGTAATTACTACACCATCTTCAAACTTAGTTGAAGCATCTATCTGATTTATGACCATTAACGAACTTATTAGAAGCTAAACAACCTGCAAATCGACGCCCATTGCAAGCAGCAAAAGAATTACAGCACCAACAACTATACGATACCAACCAAACACACGAAAACCGTGGTTGGTTAGGTACTTCATCAGGTACTTGATGGATATCATAGCTACAATGAATGAAGCGACATTGCCGACAACAAGTATGTACAGGTTGTTCCCCTCAAAAAGAATCTGGTAGTCTTTTAGGAGCTTGTAAGCAGAGGCAGCAAACATTGTTGGAACGGCAAGGAAGAACGAGAATTCGGCAGCATTTTGGCGAGATAGCTTAGAAGCCATACCACCAATTATAGTTGCAGCAGAACGAGAAACCCCAGGAATCATGGCAATACACTGAAAGAAGCCAATTTTAAAAGCAGACTTGTAAGAAATTTCCTGATTTTCGGAAGGTTCACCAAACATACTGTCGATAAACAGCAGCACAACACCTCCAACGATAAGAGAAACTGCTACCACCACTACATTTTCGAGCATGGAGTCCACTATATCGCTAAAGAGGAAACCAATAACAGCAGCAGGGATAAACGCGACAAGCAGCTTAGAATAAAAGAGGAGCATGGGAATTAAACCTTGCCTATCACTTTTATTCCCTACAAGACCAACAGCGTTTTCTTTAAGTGTAGGGATAAACTTTTTCCAGTAAAGCACCACCACCGAAAGAATTGCACCAAACTGAATATTAACCGTAAACGCCTTAATAAACTCAGTGCTTTCAATCCCCAGCAGCTTCTGGGTGATTATCATATGGCCTGTTGACGAAATAGGAAGGAACTCGGTTATACCTTCGACAATTGAGATGATTATTGCCTGTAATGTATCCATAGTGCTACTTTAAAACAATGCCATACCAGCTTTCTACTAAACTAGCAGTAAGCTGGTATGACAACTTTAATTTGGTAAATATTATGTAAAAGCCCAAAGCAGGTGCGCCACCTTACTCTTTAGGACGTTTCATTATTGCAAATATTACAAATGCAAAACCTCCTAAAACAACAATCGGAGCAAGAGTAATACGTCGGAAGCTGAAGATACTCTCGTCGAAAACGTTAGGATCAGTAGAGCCACCACCAGACATAAGGCAAAAGCCTAGGATTACAATTGCAAAGCCAATGAGCATTAACTTTAGATTTTGTTTGCCAAGCGCAAAACCTTTTTGTTCGTTATTTGGTTCGATAGACATAGCATTACGTATTAGTAGTACATCTCTTCCGATTTGAGGCGGAGAAATTTATTGACTGCAAAGAAAGTGCAAATAAAGTTTATAACAACACCCATTGCTATAATAGCAGCAAAAAGCATAATGAGCCACTGCATGTTATTAAGGTAAACAACATCGCCAATTTCCTCTTTTGCTACAAAGAAAAGACCAATAAGCATAGCCACAGAGAATAGGCCAGCATACAAGCCATGAGCGATTCCACGTAGAAGAAAAGGTTTACGAATAAACCCAGGCGTTGCACCAACCAGCTTCATGGTATTTATAATCTGACGACGCGCATATACCGCCAATCGGATTGTATTGTTAATAAGTACGATGGACACAAAAAGCAGCAACCCAGTAAAGACAATAATAATTATGCTCACCTTCTGAACATTGGAGTTTATTGCCTCAACAAGGTTATCCTGAAAAACAATTTCTTGAACCTGAGGCATACGCTCAATCTCTGCTCTTACTTTCTTTAGATTTGCATCTACCATATACTGAGCCTTTAGCTGAACAGTAATAGAAGCAGGGAGAGGGTTTGTACCTAGAAAGCTAACAAAATCCTCGCCAAGCTCTTCGGAGAACTGCTTAGCAGCCTCGCTTTTGGTTGTCAGCTTAGTATCATAAACGTAAGGCTTGCTCTTTAAAGCTTTATTAAACAGGTGAACCTGAGCTTCGGTAAGCGAATCCTTTAGAAAAATATTAAACCCAACATTTTCCTTGACGTTATCGGAGAGCTGCTTGGCATTGAGGATTATAAGCCCCATAGTGCCAAGAAGAAATAGCACCAAGGTTACGCTCACAATCGAAGAGAGGTATGAGTTCCGTATCCCTCGACGTATAGATTTTGTTTCACTTTTACCCATTGCTACTGTATCTGGTTTTTGCGTGGATTAACAACTTTGTAGAGCTCGAGACCAATGAGTGAGAATGCTAAGATAAGGATTGATAGTGAGCAAGCCAAATCTATAAAGCGCCCAACTTTGAACATTTTAGGCTCGAACTTAAACTCCACCGTATTTTCACCAGCAGGAATAACCATTGCTCTAAGCACGTAGTTGGCACGAAGATAAGGAGCACTCTTACCATTAACGTATGCATCCCATCCCTTGCCATAGTATATTTCAGAGAAAACGGCCAGCTGCGGCGTTTTATTGTTCGATCTATAAACTAAATGGTTTGGCTTATAGCTTACAAGCTCTATTGACGATGAAGTATCGGCATTAGCTTTGAAACCCTGAAGTTCGGAAGTAAAACGCTGATCGACTACAGCAAGATGCTTAGGATCGAACCCCTTAAGAGCTGCTATTTCGGCATCGGCATTAGGAACAACCTTGACCCCATTTACAAACCAAGCATTTCCAAGAGCATCAGGATTAAGCTGAACCTCTGGAGTTTGACTCTTCTCGTTTGCTACAATTATATACTTAGTATTAAGCATATTGAAAGCAGCCATATTGTTTTGTGAAAGATGAAAATCAATCAGCTCCTGATAGCGCTTCATTTTTGCCCCATGGTATCCACCAACAGACTTGTGGAAGTAGGATGTTGAAGCATCGTTGAAAGGACTAACAGTAAGGTTAAGAACCCTGAAATTTGTAGTATCCTTAAGTATTTGCTCATCAGCAGATGTAGGAGCAAAAGGAATCTGAGCCTGCATAGCAGGAACCCAATTTTTTTCGTTTAAGTATCGACGATTAATTGGCCACATATCCACAACAATAAGCAACCCTACACCAAGAAGGAAGTATGCAGGCTTAACCTTTTGAGCAATAAAAAGCCATACAAGAACAGCAGCAACAGCAACAAAAGCAAACGTACGCCAAGCATCCGCAGAAAGTAAAGCAGCTCGGTCGGCAGCAATAGCGTTTGCAAGCATCCCGAAAGCCTCCTGTGGCATCATTTGCCTATCGTTATCCGATATAAACGAGAAAACGGAGCTACCGAACAGCGCAAAGAAAAGCGCAACACCGCCAGCAATCCCAGCCGACCACTTAAGCGCCTTAATTGCTTTTTCTTTAGAGATAGCTCCATCATACAGACTCTTCAAGCCAAGTAGAGCAACAAGAGGAATGGTAATTTCGGCAATTATAAGAATCATTGATACCGTTCGGAACTTGTTGTACATCGGTACATACTTGAGGAAAAGCTCCGAAAAGAATGACAGATTGCTTCCCCACGCAAGCAGTACAGAAAGGATAGTAACACCACAAAGCCACCAGCGAGAAATGCCATCAATAAAGAAAAGACCGAGAATAAAGAGGAAGATAACAACAGCCCCAATATAAACGGGCCCCATCGTCATAGGCTGTGGCCCCCAGTAGGAAGGAATTTGTGATGCAATTTCGCTAGAAGCACCTATCGAAGTAAGAGTTTTAGCAGTTTCACCTTCAGGATTAAGCCCCTCAACCGACGAACCACCCATGAGGTTAGGTATAAAAATATCGAAAGTTTCGGCAACACCATAACTCCAGCTAAGAGCATAATCTTTATCTAAGCCTGAGGTTTTATTCTCAAGGTTGTGGGTAAGCTCGCTCTTACCTCTAATAGAATCCTTACCATAATCCCACACCAAGTACAGGTGTGAGAAATTAGCCCCAATCCCAAGCACAAGAGCAATACCTAGAGCAGCAGAAACCTTAACAAAGCGAGGCAGAAGCTTTTCGCGATAAGCCCTAAACGCCTCCGCCACGATAAAGAAAAGGATAATAAAAGCGCCGTAGTAGGTAATCTGAGGATGACCAGCATACAGTTCGAGAGCAAGGAATAGACCAGCCAGCGCAACCCCAAGCCATAGCTTTTGGCGGTATGCAAGCACAATGCCCCCAATTAGCGGAACTAGGTATGCAATAGCTATCATTTTGGAGTTATGCCCAACTGCAATAATAATAAAGTAGTACGAGGAAAGCGACAAAGCTAATGCCCCAATAATACCAAGCCAAGGATTCATTCCAAAAGCAAGCATCAGAATATAGCTCCCTAGAAGCATGATGAATATAAAGCTCGCAGGACGAGAATGACCAAGCTGCAAAGCGCTATCCACATACCTTATATAGTTTGTTTTATATACCGTAGAAATAAGATACGAAGGCATCCCTCCGAACATACTATTTGTCCATAGAGCTTCCTCGCCAGTTTTTTCACGATAGTCGTTTAGCTCTTTAGACATGCCCAAAAACTGCTGGTTATCGCTTTGCTGAAGCTGCATATCCTGAAGCTGAGGCAAGAAAAAGACGTACGATAATCCGATAAAAAACAGAACAGCCGCAATATGTGGCAACGACTTTTTAAGTAGTGGATGCATTGGCTCTAATCTTTTCTTTATGATGAAAAATACGCAGCAGCACATAGGCTACCACGATAAACTAAGCTGTAAAAGTATAAAACATTTCGCTAAGAGACTTTGAATTAAAGTCAAAACCTCTAAAACCTTTCGATTTCGGCAGCAACCACTTCCGAAGCCTTACCGTTACCATACAGGTTAATGGCAAAGCTATGCTGCCTTGCGATAGCATTATGGTAGGCTTCAACCATTAGGTTAGCGTTCGATCCGACCAACGTATTGAAGCCATGATCGACAAGCTCGACCCACTCGGTTTGCTCGCGAGCAGTTATGCAAGGCTTAGCAAAGAAGAAGGCCTCCTTTTGCACCCCTCCGCTATCGGTAACAACAAGCGAGCAATGCTTTAGCAGCTCAACCATATCGAAGTAACCAACAGGATCAATCAGAAGAAAGTTAGGCTTAATACCCTGCTTATCGAGAATAGCACGGGTGCGAGGATGAATAGGTACGACAACCTTTTGCTCGGCATTTATCGCATTTAACCCATTGACAATAGAGCGCAGCTTTTCAGGATCGTCGGTGTTTTCTTGACGATGGATCGTAGCAAGCACAAAGCCCTCCACGAGACTATTGCTTGCAATTACGCGCGACCTCTGAGCCGAACGAGCAGCATAGTATATAGCCGCATCCTGCATAACATCGCCATTCTTAACAACTTTAGCAGAGTACCCATCAAAACCCTCGTTATGCAGATTCTGAATGGCTGCATCAGTTGGACAAAACAGGAGGCTAGATATCCGATCGGTAAGAATACGATTTACCTCTTCGGGCATTAGCATATTAAAAGAACGCAACCCAGCTTCAACATGAATGATTGGAATATGCAGCTTAGAAGCCGCAATAGCACCCGCTAGAGTGGAGTTTGTATCCCCAAAAACCATAAGACCGTCGGGCTTTTCGGCAACCAAAACCTCCTCTATTTTCTCAAGCATTCGGCCCGTCATTGCCCCATGTGAGAGGCTATGGATATCGAGCATATAGTGAGGCTTAGGAATCTCCATCTCTTCGAAAAAGACATCCGACATATTCTTATCAAAATGCTGACCAGTATGAACTATTACCTCACGAACAGAGGTAGCAGCAAGAGCACGAGATACAGCCGCAGCCTTAACAAACTGAGGTCTAGCACCTACTATCGTTACAATCCTTTTCACTTGCGAAATTTTACATTAAAATTAGTCCTTACAAAACCACCCCACCTGTGAAGAAGCCCCTACGCAAGCATAGAATCGAGCACAGCAGCAAGCTGAGCCGTTAAGCTTCGTCTGGAAAACTGGGAAGCACCAGAAGACGTAGAAGCACAATCACCCTGTTCCTTATACTGCAAGTAGAGAGCCTCAATATTTTTAGCAAGCCTATCAGCATCGTCAAAATCAGTGCAGTAGCCAGCATTAGCCTCGGCTAGCACGGCAGCAACCTCGCCATCGATTGGACCAATTGCCACAACAGGGCGTCCTGTAGCCAAGTACTCGAAGAACTTACCCGTTAAGATGCCCTTTGCATTAGGCGTATTATTTACGAGCAGAAGCAATGCACGCGACTGCAGCTGCTGCCTAACAGCATCAGCATGAGGAAGGTAGTCAATAAAAATAACATTATCGCCCAAGCCATACTTACCAATCATTTCGCGAACCGACACATCCACCTTACCAACAAGCTTAAGCCTGAAAGAAGCCGCAAAATCGGGGTTTGCCACAAGCAGCGAAGAAAGAGCTTTCCACAGCACCTCTGGATTTCGAGAAGGAGGAATCGTACCAACATGCGAAAGCGTAAACTCACGATCAAGCACCACATCCCTCACCTTAAAATCATCATCATCGTACCCATTGGTAATTGTAATAGCATTCTTAGCGCCCATCCTTAGGTAGTCGTCTCTATCCTGCTTAGTAACAGTCACCACATAGTCGGCATTACGAATAACCCTGCGCTCCATGCTATGATGCCTACAATCAGCAATAGGAGTAAGCATTAGGTCCTTGTAAAAGTCGATATTAGTCCAAGGATCCCGAAAGTCGGCTAACCAAGGAATATCAAAACGCTTCTTAATTCCTAGGCCGATCATATGCATAGTATGAGGAGGCCCCGTAGAGATGACAACATCAACCGGATTCTCTTGCAGATAGCTGGTAAGAAACTTAACCGAAGGGCTAATCCAAAAGCAGCGAGCATCTGGAATAAAAAAGTTGCCCCGAATCCAGACCCCAAGCTTTTGAGCCAGCTTAGGCTTGCTCGTTTCGGAAAGAAAGCCAGGATTAACCTTCTCCTTAGACTTAACACCCTGCAGCTTACGATAAAGGTGGTAAGGCTCCCATATTTCGGTACGAATAACCTCAACACCGTTGGGAATATCGCCAGCAAGCGTAGGATCAAAAACCGGCATTTCGCCATTTGATGCAGTATAGACTACCGGCTCGTAGCCAAACTCCCTAAGGTACTTCACAAACTTTAGCCAGCGTTGAACTCCTGCCCCTCCGCTTGGAGGCCAGTAGTAGGTGAGGATAAGCGCTTTTTTCAAGATCTCCGTAATTTTCTATACGTTGCGAAGGTATGAAAAAAGAGCCAATGTAAGCTAGCCGACACGCATGAAGGCATTGAGAGAAGCATCAGAATGCAGAGCGCATTCATACACATTTTTATGAAATAATTAACCATTGAACGGTTAGCCATCTCTACAATGTTTTAGTAATTTTGAAGTCTATTCAACCAAAAAAAACGAAGCACTATGCTAGAGCAAGGAGCGGATCAAGTAGAACAAAACTTAGCTACCGAAGAAGGAAAAACAACTGTAGATGAAGCCATTAGCTTAATCATCAATTCAAACCCAGAACTCAAAGCTTTTTGGGATAACAGCATTGAAGAAGAGTACGAAGGAAGCTACGCAGAAAACAGGGAAGACCTCATCGATATAATTACAGTAGTAGATTACATCATTGAGAAGTACAAGAGCAACGACACCGAGCTGCTAAGCACCATCTTCGAAAATATTGAGAAGGCCTTTGCCGATCCAAACATCGAAGCAAAAGAGCTGATAGTAACAGGAATTCTAGAAGGAATACAGAACGCCTGTGATATGGAACAGCTAGACTTTAGAGGTGGCTTTGACAGCTGGCTTGGAGCAAAAAGCAAGAAAGCGTGGGACGGACTTGTTTACCTTCATGACAGCAACGACCCATACGAAGTGAAGATGGAGAGAATAAAAACATTTATAGATTAAGCACAAACGAGGACTCTGACGAGTCCTTTTTTATTACATCATCCCACAAAAACAGCCTAACGAGCAGCAACACAAGAGCGCACACCAGGATTATAAGGCCCTGCAGCCACGAGTTGGGGCTATCTATGTTATTGAACATGTTAGGGGCTCTTTGTACTGTTATTCAATTCACCCTATTCCTTTTTTTTCATACTTTTGGCGCAACTTTAACAAAATAGTTTAGTTATGGCAGAAGATAAAGATGTTAAGTTATTTGCCGAATTTCCACCGGTAACAACAGCGCAGTGGGACGAGGTAATTAACGTTGACCTAAAGGGTGCCGACTACGAAAAGAAGCTGGTGTGGAAACCAATGGAAGGCTTCAGCGTACGTCCGTATTACCGTGCTGAGGATTTAAAAAACCTCAATCACCTACAATACCTTCCAG
>Ga0209464_10000756_pt1 | contig 10310 bp, 8 predicted proteins | sample DOMMetBare1Fresh_2_FD_187473 | JGI IMG/M metagenome (GOLD analysis project Ga0209464, IMG submission 187473) | Wetland sediment microbial communities from St. Louis River estuary, USA, under dissolved organic matter induced mercury methylation -... | ecosystem: Environmental > Aquatic >... | reverse complement strand
TTGGTTTACCGGTGATAAAAAGGAAAGCCGCGCCAGCCATCATCAAAAAGATGCCGAAATAAACGACTGGCAGCCACGGATCGCGCACCAGTTCCAGCACACTCAGGTTCGACCAGCGACCCATTTCGGTATTGTAGCTCAGTTGGTAAATCGTCCAGCCTTCTATCTTGAATGGCCGGTTAACTTCGATAGTTGTGGTGACCTGTTTCCCGCTTTTGGTCTGAATGTTCAACTCGGAGCTGAATTTACGAGGTTCGGCAGGTAGCATCACCAGCGAATGCGTTTCGTTCAGTTTCAGCGCTTCGGGCTGATTGACGTAACTTCCACTACATACCCAACCCGAAATTTCGGTGCCGTCTTTAGTAACTTTCACTTTGGCTGATGGTGCCGAACCGGGTTCATTCACAGGGAAATAAGCCTCACCTACTTTTCCTGAAGATTCCAGAAACTGCTCCACTTCAACGTGATATCCGAACAAATCCAGCGAGTTCCTATCCAGCAACTCGAATTGATTTTTGCCTTTATTGAGTACGATTTGTCCTGACTGGTTGTTGATGATGGTTACTTTCGGACGAAATTCGTCGATGTTGAAATTCAGCAATTTGATGGCAACAGGCAATTCAAAAGTCTTTCCTGAAGTATCTACAGCGCGCCATACGGTTTGGTCTTCGTAGCAATTCATTCGTAAACGCTGCATGTCGCTGCTGCCCAAAGCGGTTGAAAACAGCACCAGAAATAATCCAAAATGGTTGAGGAAAAAACCAGCATTTTTCAGGCTGAAAGGAGTCAACCGTTTCAGGGTGACAATTCCAAGCAGAATCATCAAATACAGGTTTATCAGGATAAATGGCCAGGTTTTGACCAGATGAGTTAAGCCCAAAAGCCTGACCAGTGCAGATTTCGGTTCCACATCCTGTTTCACAAAACCCATGAGCAAAACCAGGAAGGTGAAGCCGAGAATGGCAGGCAAAGCCGCTTTAACACCGCCCAGCCATTTCATGGCCGGATACTTCTGCCACAACACAAATGCTGAAATGAGTAAAACCAGGAAAACGAGCCCGGCAATCAGATTCCACGGAAATGCTGCTACCTTCAAAACCATGCCACCACCCGCAGCCTGAAGGGCAAAGCCAAGCAAAAGAATTGCTGCAGTAACAATCGTTCCTTCACGGTACGACCACGGCTGTTTCCAGGTTTTTCGGTTGTTTTCGTTGCTCATAGCTGAATGCGTATTTAAGGGCGAAGATACAAAAAGCTTATTTGACCGAATGACCTTAGTGAAAGATGTTGATCTATGTAGAAATTTGGCTTGAAAATAAAGCGATTTATTCTTCGACTTATTGTTTAGTATATCAAAAAAATGGTTTAATTTTAATGAAGGCCTGACAACCTAAATGTACCTAGTAAAACAACTTATTTGAATGGCAATGTGCAATTTAAGTAGACTTCTAAAAATAGGAATAACATGAAAAAGATTACTGGAATTTCAGCTGCATTCATTCTATCATTAATGTTTTTATTTTTGAGTAATTGCGAAAATGAAAGCAATTCCCCATTGGTACAAAATATTAAGGGAAATGTGCAGAAAGGTCCATTTATTAGTGGAAGTTCGATTATTGTATATGATATGCAATCTGACTTAATCCCTAGTGGCAAATCCTTTAATGGTATAATTACTGATAACAGCGGCACATTTCTTTTGGACAATATAGCATTGAGCTCAAATTACATCGGTTTAAGAGCTGATGGCTTTTATTTTAATGAAATATCGGGTAAGCAATCTCTTGCTCAAATTACATTATATGCCTTATGTGACTTGTCTGGGAAAAGCTCTGTAAATGTTAATCTGTTGACTCATCTAGAAAAAGCCAGAGTTGAATATTTAATGAAAAGCGGATTGACTTTTTCTGTTTCTAAAAGTCAAGCTCAAAAGGAAATATTAAAAATATTTGGCTTTCAAAATACAAGTTCAAAATCTTCTGAAGAATTAAATATTGCTAAAGTTGGTGCGGATAATGGAATGTTATTAGCCATAACATCCATATTACAAGGGAACCACACCGAAGGTGCACTTACCGAATTACTATCAAATATTAGTGAAGATATTAAGGAGGATGGTATTTTGAATAATGAAACTCTGGGATCGGAATTAATAAATCAAGCCAGATTTTTGGATACAACTGCTATTAAAACAAATTTAAATAAAAGGTATAATGATTTAGGCCAAAGTCCCAATATTCCGAATTTTGGAAAGTATGTTAGTCTATTTAACTCTACCACCAAATACAAGTATACGAATGGGATTGAATATCCTGAGAATGGGAAAGCAGGATCAAACATATTGATGGAAAACAAAACTGATTATTCACGGGGTATAGTAGAGGGAATAAAGTACAGCGTATCAGCAAAACTACCTAAGGGAGCTTCGTTAAAAGTAAAACTTATTCCAGATTCTATTGGAGGAGGAGGTTTTGACAAAGTAAAAAATATGCCAATACCGGTCATTTATTCAGAATGGGGATTGCACTTAGTCTATGGGGAAGATTCTGGTTGGAAAGGTAATTACGACAGTTCAATTCATGGCCCAGTTATAGAAAACTCAGGTTCTGACAGATTGCTCGATACTCAAATTGATTTACTTTCTCATGGAGCTGGAACTATTGAAATATATGAGAATAACCAAATAATCCCAACGAGAACAAAGCGAATTATATGGTAATGATATTCCAACGGCACATCATATGTCCATTTATAGCTCATTAATTCCAGATTTTGAACCTCAAATAGCCAGATTTGAACTACAGTTTATTTTCTGCACAATTGGGAATCTGCCAATTTGTAAAATCGCTATATTTATTCAGTAAAATGTAATCTTCAACATTGGACTAGCGATGAAATTGTCAGATTTTGGATATAACGAAACCCTTGAGAAGTTCAGGATTGAGAACAATCTCCTTAGTTTTGAGGTTGGCCGTGTGATAACCGAACACAAGGAGCGGTACATGGTGTGGACTGAAAAAGGCGAATTGGAAGCGGAGATAACCGGGAATATGCGCTTTACGGCAAAAAGCCGGGAGGATTTTCCCGCTGTTGGCGACTGGGTTTCCCTGATCATTTATGATGGTGACTCGGCAATTATTCATGATATTCTTCCCCGCTTTTCGGTGATTAAAAGGCAGGCCATTGGCCAGTTTGGCGAGGTGCAGATTATTGCAACAAACATCGATTTTGCTTTCCTGGTGCAGGCTGCCGACCGCGATTTTAACATCAATCGGCTGGAACGTTACCTGACAATTTGCAATACTTCAGGAGTAAAACCGGTGATTGTATTGAGTAAGACTGATTTAATCGACGAGTCTGCACTAAATGTCCTCACCGAAAGTATAAAAGCACGAATCAAACACGTTCCGGTTTTAGCCATCAGCAACGAAACAAAAGATGGATACGAAACTGTAATTGCCGTAATTGAAAAAGGGAAAACCTATTGTATGCTTGGTTCTTCGGGTGTCGGGAAATCGTCGCTTGTAAATAATCTTTCAGGAAAAACATTGATGCGAACCGAAGCGATAAGCCAGAGCACGCATAAAGGCCGACATGTAACCAGCAACCGGGAGTTGGTGGTTCTCGAAAACGGCGGAATTTTAATCGACAATCCAGGCATGCGGGAAGTTGGTATTGCTGATGCCGGAAGCGGTTTGGAAATCACTTTTGACCTGATCTTTCAACTTTCCGGAGATTGTAAATTCAAGGATTGCACACATACCAACGAAGTGGGGTGCGCTGTTTTAAAGGCCGTTGAAAATGGGGAAATCGATCCGGCTTCGTACGAAAATTACCGGAAAATGGAAAGGGAGAAAGCCCATTTTGAAGCATCAATTGCGGAGAAGCGGAAAAGAGAAAAGGAGTTTGGGAAAATAATGAAGAACTACAAAAAAGATATTCGCAGAAATGAACAATAGCTCTGTAAGCCAACCTTTACCAATGACCAACCTAATTTCTGCCAGCCACTCTGCCCTTGCTCTCTGGGCTGCCACTTGTGCCGAACATGTACTTCCGATTTTTGAGAATATTTATCCGGAAGACGACCGCCCAAGACAAGCCATTGAAGCTGCCCGTGAGTGGGTGCGTGGTGAACTGACTGTGAGTGAAGCCCGCCGTTTTGCATTTGCGGCCCATGATGCGGCCCGTGATGCCAAAGATGCCAAAGCCATTGCTGCGGCAAGGGCTGCCGGACATGCTGCTGCCACAGCTCATGTTGCTGGTCATTCACAATATGCAGCACGATATGCGCAAAAGGCATCAGAAAATCCGGAAGTAGAAAAGGATTGGCAGGAGCAATTTTTTCACTAACTGCACTCCGATAATTCATGGGTTAAACAAATAGCTTTCCCAACTTTTTTAAAGACCAAACGTTTCATTTTCGTCACATAAACAGAATGTTATGAACCGCACACGACTTGAAGCATTTAGTGATGGTGTATTGGCCATCATCATCACCATCATGGTTTTGGAAATTAAAGTGCCGCACGGCAACGACTTTGCAGCCTTGCAACCATTAATTCCGGTGGTAATCAGTTATATCCTGAGTTTCATTTACATCGGTATTTACTGGAATAATCACCACCACATGATGCACACCGTGAAACACGTTTCCGGGAGCATTTTGTGGGCAAACCTGCATTTGCTGTTTTGGCTGTCGCTGGTGCCTTTTACCACCGGATGGATTGGCGAAACCCATTTTGCACCGGGCCCGATGGCTGTTTACGGAATGGTTTTACTGATGGCCGCCATTGCCTATTTCGTCCTGCAAACCACAATAATCAGGGCACAGGGCGAAAGCTCACTGTTGGCTCGTGCAGTAGGAAACGATATTAAAGGAAAAATATCGCCAATCCTTTATTCACTAGCCATTGGCTCCAATTTTATCAGTCAGTGGATTTCGGGCGCATTGTATGTTTTGGTCGCCCTAATTTGGTTAATCCCTGACAAAAGAATTGAATTCATTTTAAGGAACGAGCCTGATCAGCATAAAAAATAACCTCCCGAATTCATTCCGTTAAAATATACCGACGATTTTTACCATAAAATTCAAGAGAAGTAAAATAATTTACCAAATTTACCATGCGATTCGGATGGCTCTCATCCTCAACCCAAAAATGCACGTATGGAAACCAAGATCAATCTAACAGGACTCCTGTTTATTTTGCTATGTTTATTCACTTCTACCGGATATTCTCAGGATAAATCCATCCAGCAATGGCCATCTTTTCGAGGTCCGTCAGGATTAGGATTTATTGAAAATGCCAATCCTCCGAGCACATGGAATGCTGAAACCGGCGAACACATCAAATGGAAAACAGCTATACCCGGACTCGGACATTCTTCTCCTGTCATCTGGGATGATTACATTTTTGTAACTACAGCGGTAAACCTTGCCAGCGAAGAATCTCTTAAAGTTGGCTTATACGGCGACATCGGCGAGGCGAACGACAGTGCTGTTCATGAATTTAAAGTGTATTGCCTCGATAAAAACTCCGGAAAAATTCTCTGGGAAAAACTCGCACATAAAGGGATTCCGAAATCGAAACGGCATACCAAAGCCTCTCAGGCAAATTGCACACCGTGTACCGATGGTCAGTATGTGGTTGTGAATTTTGGTTCGGAAGGAATCTATTGCTATGATTTTAATGGTACCCTAATCTGGAAACAGGATTTGGGGTTATTAAATCCCGGATTTTTCGCGGTCCCGGGCATCGAATGGGGTTATTCAAGTTCTCCGGTTATTTTTAAAAACCGGATAATCGTTCAGGGCGACATACCCAAAACGCCATACCTCACCTTACTCGATCTGGCTACCGGAAATGAGATCTGGAGAACATCACGTGGCGACGAGGTGGAAACCTTTTCTACTCCAGCTCTTATTACCCAAAACGGAAAAACCCAGATCGTAGTGAACGGCTTCAGACATGCGGGAGGATACGACTTTGAGACCGGTCAGGAAATCTGGAAACTTTCAAATGGCGGCGACATCCCTACTCCCACTCCGGTGTTTGCCAACGACCTGATTTACCTGAACAGCGCCCATGGCAAATTCTCTCCAATTTTTGCAGTCCGTCCAAATGCAACAGGTGATATTACTTTAGCTCCGGACAGTACCAAAAACCAATTTATTGCCTGGAGTGTAAAACGTGGCGGAGCATATATGCAAACACCGCTGGTTTACAATGCATATTTATACAACCTCCAGGTAAATGGCCAGCTAACCTGTTACGATGCGATTACCGGGCAGGAGAAATACCGCGACAGTTTAAAAGAAGCCTTTTCGGCATCAGGAATTGCCGCCGACGGAAAACTCTATTTTAGTTCTGAAGATGGCAATATTTATGTGGTTCAGGCAGGGCCGGTATTCAAAGTGCTTGCTAAAAACGCGTTAAACGACGTTTGCATGGCTACTCCGGCGATTTCCGGAAACACACTGTTTTTCAGAACACAGCACTATTTGATTGCCGTGGAATAGTTAAAATTCAAGTTGATAATGGAATATATTGCATCAGGAAAAATCAGCAGTGAATTGTTGTATACTGAAAAGATTAAAAACATTGAAGAATAATCCAATCATCAGCATCAAGCCACTCAGTTTTATGTGGCCGGTTTCCAATCCGTTTTTGTTTTGTGTACATCATCTCGACGATTTCCCGGAAGGAAATAAAGAGATGGGTCCTGAAAAATCGATGCTGAGAGGTCGGCAAATTGGCTCTGATTTTAACCTAAAAGATGGCTGGCGAATGTACCATGGCGAAACCATTCCCGGATTTCCGGCGCATCCCCACCGCGGATTTGAGACAGTAACCGTGGTCACAAAGGGATTGGTAGATCATGCCGATTCGCATGGTCAGGCAGGTCGTTATGGCGGGGGCGATGTGCAGTGGATGACTGCCGGAGCCGGACTTCAGCATAGTGAAATGTTTCCATTGCTGAACGAGGACAGCCGGAATCCTGCTGAATTGTTCCAGGTTTGGCTCAACCTGCCCAAGGCTAAAAAGTTTGTCAGGCCACATTTCAAAATGCTTTGGTCTGAAGATATTCCGCTGGTCCGGTTTCAGGATGAGAATGGCAAATCGGTTGAAATCAATGTGATTGCCGGAAGGGTCGGAAATGTATACGCACTTGAGCCGGCGCCCGATTCATGGGCGGCAGAACCGGAAAATGAGGTGGCCATCTGGACCATCAAAATGGAAGCCGGGGCGCAGTGGAAAATTGAGGCAGCCGGCGATCAGGCCAATCGAACACTCTATTTTTATCGTGGCTCTTCCATCCAAATTGACAGAGAAGAAATTCCGGTTGAAAAGGCTATTCAATTGAAGGCGGATCAGGAACTGATTGTTGAAAATGGCCATGCCGACGGGTATTTCCTGTTGCTTCAGGGGAACCCAATTAATGAATCCGTGGTGCAATACGGGCCGTTTGTGATGAATACCCAAGCCGAAATTCAGCAAGCCATGCACGATTATCAGCGAACCGGATTTGGTGGCTGGCCGTGGCCTCGCCGCGATCAGGTTCATCCGCGCGAAAAAGGTAGGTTTGCCCGCCATGCCGATGGAACAGAAGAAATCCAGTAAAACTTATGCTGTATTTGCTTGTTTATTGTGACTGGAAACAATAACCGATCAAACATGAAACGCCGGTCTTTTCTTGGATCAGTCTTTACATTACCCTTTGCTGTAAAAGCCATGAAATCAGAATCAATTAAACATTTGTTGACATTCGGCGAAAATACTCCCCGGATGCCTGTATTGTTTGTCGGGCATGGAAGCCCAATGAACGCCATCGAAGAAAATGAGTTTGTTCAGGCTTGGCGGAACCTCGGTAAAACGCTTCCACGACCCAAAGCCATCCTAGTAGTTTCGGCGCATTGGGAAACGAAAGGCACATTTGTGACTGCCGTTCAGAAACCACAGACTATTCACGATTTTGGCGGTTTCCCGAAAGCTTTGTTCGATGTGCAGTATCCGGCACCCGGAAGTCCTGAACTAGCCAGTGAAACCAAGCGAATCGTCACCAAAACTACGGTTGGCCTCGACGAAAAATGGGGCCTTGATCATGGTGCATGGAGCGTTATCCGGAGAATTTATCCTGAAGCTGATGTTCCGGTTATTGAAATGAGTATGGACTATAGTCAGGGCCCTCAATATCATTACGATCTGGCCAAACAATTGGCTGCGCTCCGGAACAAAGGTGTTTTGATCATTGGTAGCGGAAATATGGTGCACAATCTTCAGATGGTTGCCTGGGACAAAATGAACGAACCGGAATTTGGATTCGATTGGGCCATTCAGGCTAACGACAAGTTTAAGCAACTGATTAAATCCGGGAACCACAAGGATCTGATCAATTACACAGCGCTGGGTCGTGAGGTTCAACTGGCAGTTCCCACTCCGGATCATTATTTGCCATTGCTCTATATTTTGGCTTTGAAAGAAGAAAACGAAGCTGTTTCGTTCTTCAACGATAAAGCGGTGATGGGTTCGCTTACAATGACTTCGGTACGGATTGGATAAATAAAAATAACCGCAAAGTATTTCAACGTTTTCGCAAAGCATCGCTAAGCAAATTTTCATTTTTTAACTTAGCGATGCTTTGTGTTTTTTCTTTGTGGAACTTTGCGGTTAAAATTCTTCCAGAGTTTGACTTATAAAAACTTCGGAGTTACCGAAATCATCACATATGCCCAGTTATTAAATGCATTGCTTGAACCACCTTTCAGGATTTCAAGGCTCTTGCTACCAAACATCTGCGAATAACCCAATGCAATTTTGGTTACCGGATTGAGTGTTTGTGTCAAGGTTAAATCCAATTCTGTTCCTAAATAATTATCGGCTGTTTCCGAGATTTTTGCCGCACTTGAAAAGAAATGAACATCGGCATTGAAAACTGTTTTGTTTCTAATGTTAGTGAATTTTACATAGCCGTCGGATAATCCAACATTATTCAGGTGATTTCCAACATAGAAATAATCCATGAACCCATTGAATTTGTGGTTGGTTCCATAAATTGGCGTAAAGGAATTATTTTTCTCCGTTTGGTTGTAGTCTGATCCTGAAAGGATCTCATAACCCACGATCATTTGAGATTTATCTGAGATTTTATAAGTGGCTTCGGCCATCAGATTATAGGCATTCAGCGATTTATTTGCACCATCCTCCCCTGTTTGGAAATAAAGGTTTCCGGAAAATGCAACTTTATCAACCGGAACTTCAGCATGAGCTCCGAAGGTCTGACTGTATTTTGATTTCTGTTCGGTTCCTGACAATACCGGTTTTCCATTATTCAGGAATAGCAAACTCACGTTATACTTCTCAGTTTTTTTATTAATCCATAAAAACTGCAAATCTTTATAAGCATCTGGCCCATCATACAAATTGTTTTTGCGATTGGTGTTCTCATGGTGAGCGATCCCGAAATGAACATTTAGTTTTTTGGCATATTTAAACAGCGCAACATCGTGCGAACGGCCTTGCTGGTTCCATCCACCATGACCAAATATCCGGGCATCGTCGTATGCCAGTTCCTGTCGGCCAACTTTCAAAGTCAGGCTTTTGGCTAAGTTCATTTCGGCCCAGGCCTGATGCACAGAAACTGCAAAATCCTCGTTGGCAACTTGCTGTGCCTGATTTCCCCAAATTCGGACATCCTGCAATACCAGACCCACTTTCAGCAAGTCCATTTTATAATCGAAGTTTAAACGGGTGCGCTGTGATGTAAAAACCGATGGGTTCTGATCTTCGGCAGCCAGTGTGCCAAAACCGTGACTGTATTCCGTTCTGGGCCTTAGTTCTCCGGAAAGACTGAATTGCGCTTTCACCTGAATGACCGATAACAGGCAAATAATCGACACGAATAGTGTTCGTTTCATAATTCAAAATAGATTAGGTGTTAGAATCAACATTCCTCATCAACAAAGCCTCAGTTGTCTTGTTCATCAGACAGGCTTATTTTAATCGCTTTTTAATTCAAAATAAATGAGCGTTTTAACCTTGCATTCTGCATTCATAAACTATGGTTTGTCAGTCAGAGCGTTTTCATGAGGCACTCTATGGCTGTTTTTACCCGTTTGTATATGAATGCTATTGAACGTTCAGAAAGAAAGATCCATTTTCCGTATAGACATTAAACAGATTGCACTAATTCCCTACAGGAAATTGATTTTGCTTTTGGTTTGTTTCTATTGACATCAATCTCCAACGGAGAAATAATTTTCAATTATTTCTTTACATTTCCACCTTTTTACCGTATCCGGTTTCACGTTTCTG
>Ga0209464_10000755_pt1 | contig 10311 bp, 7 predicted proteins | sample DOMMetBare1Fresh_2_FD_187473 | JGI IMG/M metagenome (GOLD analysis project Ga0209464, IMG submission 187473) | Wetland sediment microbial communities from St. Louis River estuary, USA, under dissolved organic matter induced mercury methylation -... | ecosystem: Environmental > Aquatic >... | reverse complement strand
GACGTCCCGAAGTGATGGCGGCCGTCGATAGCGGCGAGGCTGTTTCAAGCCGTTTTTCCCAAACGCTTAAAACCGACTTGGTGTATGCGGCGGTCAAGTTGGATGATGGCAGCGTAATTCGCCTTGCTCAGGTTCGTGATTCCTATCTTTCGTTCATCGGCGGTTTGGCTGTGCCCCTTGCAGCTCTGCTGCTCGTTGTTGTGCTGGTTGATTGGTGGCTTGCGCGCATGCTCACCCACCGTATCATGCAGCCTATCAATGCCATCGACGTCGATAACCCTCTCGGCAACGATATCTATGAGGAAGTAAGCCCCTTGCTTGTCCGCGTCGACGACCAGCGTGCCCGTATGCAGGAGCAAAACGAGGCCTTGGCGCAAGCGGAAGGCATGCGTAGGGAGTTTTCTGCAAATGTCAGCCATGAAATGAAAACGCCGCTGACTGTCATCTCGGGATACGCCGAGCTTTTGAAGAACGACATGGTGAAGCCCGAGGACAGAACGCGTTTCGCCAAGCTCATCTACGATGAGGCGCAGGAGATGAGGTCCCTCATCGACGATGTCTTGGTTGTTTCCCGCCTCGAGGAATCGTTCGATGCTCCTCGTGATGATGCGCCTGTCGAACTGGAAGAGGTGGCTGAAGCGGTTGTCGAGCGTCTTGAACCGTTGGCGCGGGATCATGGCATTGACGTGAGCATCGAAGGAGACGGTACATGCATCTTGGGATCCCGTACGTACTGCGAGCAGATGCTGTACAACTTGATTGACAATGGGATCAGGTACAATGCCCCCGGCGGACATGTCATAGTGGATGTCGGCACAGACGGCGAAGGCCGTCCGGTTGTGCGGGTGTCCGACGACGGAGCGGGTATTCCACCCGAGTCCCATGAAAAGATATTCGAGCGGTTCTACCGCGTTGACGTTTCTCGTTCGAAATCAACAGGTGGTACCGGGCTCGGTTTGGCTATCGTCAAGCATGCAGTGCAGTACCAAGGAGGAACGATAGAAGTCCATTCGTCGGAAGGGAAGGGCGCCGTGTTCGAGTTGACATTCCCCAAAGTCGAAGACCGACGGATTGCTTTGGGGCGCAGAAGGCGATCATGATGGTGCACACGGATGACTAAGGTGTGCGGTTCGCAAAAAGCGCACGCATGCGAATCGGCCGCATGCGTGCGATAGCCCCACCCCCGACCGAAGGATGAACCCACCTCGATAGGTGGGTGCTCGCAGCCTGCTTCCTGGCTTTCGCATCAACGGATGCGAATTCCCATTCCACCGGCAATACTAGAGCTCCCTGGCTAAATGCATCGGTCCATCGCGTATGCAGTGCGAAGGTGGAGCATGCCCAGAGTATAGGCGAGAAATGAGCAAAAAGAAAAGTCTTGACTATCAAGGGTTTTCAGGCGTGAGCGGGACTGTAGAAGGAAGGAATGCAAGAGGGGATTTTCTTGCAATTTTCCGGCGACATTCCTGCATGGTATGTTCACGGTTCCTGCAATCCTGCTCCCTCGAAACACCATCCTCGCACGTACAGGTGTTCCCCTGTGGTAGAGTGGACGCTATGGAAAACCTATTCAGTGAAATAGAGGATCAAGCCCGAAGCAGCGTTGCACCGCTGGCTGTGCGCATGCGGCCGCGCACGTTCGACGAATTAGTGGGCCAGCGCACGGCTGCCGGCCCGGCAAGCTGGCTGCGCACGGCTGTTCAGCATGACGATTTGACCAGCGTCATACTCTTCGGCCCCGCTGGTACGGGCAAAACATCGATTGCGCGCATCATCGCCGAAGCGTCGACGGCCACCTTCGTAGAAGTGTCGGCGATAGGCGGTACGGTTTCCGACCTGCGGCGTGAAATCGATGCGGCAGAAAAACGCCTTATCTCCCAGAACATGCGCACTATCCTTTTCGTTGACGAAATCCACCGTTTCAATCGCAGCCAGCAGGATGCTCTGCTCCATGCTGTCGAGAACCGTATCGTCGTACTGGTGGGGGCTACCACCGAAAATCCGTTTTTCGAAGTGAATTCGGCACTCATCTCACGCAGCCGTATCGTCGAGCTGTCCCCGCTCACCGACGACGATATCATGTCCATGCTCGATAGGGCTCTGGTAGACACGCGCGGCTTCGGCGGCCGATACGCTATGGACCCTCCGGCGCGCGAAGCCGTAGCGCTTTTAGCCGGGGGCGATGGCCGGACGGCCCTCACCACATTGGAATTGGCGGCTGCGCTTCTCGACCCGGGTACGCCCGATCATCCGGCTGTTATCACGGAGGATCAGGTTCGTACGGCGACGCCGTATCGCGTCCTTCCCTACGACAAGGGCCGGGATATGCATTACGATGTGATCTCCGCGTTCATCAAATCCATGCGGGGCTCCGACCCCGATGCGGCACTGTACTGGCTTGCCCGCATGATCGATGGAGGCGAGGATCCGAAGTTCATAGCCCGCCGCATGCTCATCGCCGCATCCGAAGATATAGGCAACGCCGATCCCCAGGCCTTTCTAGTGGCAGCGGCGGCATTCAAGTCGGCCGAGGTGATCGGGTATCCGGAATGCCGTATCAATCTGGCTCAAGCTGCCATATACTTGGCATTGGCGCCAAAAAGCAATGCAGTCGAAGCGGGCATCGATGCGGCTCTGGCGGAAGTACGCAACGGCCCCGTCCGCGATGTACCCGATTATCTGCGCGACCGTCACCGTCCGGGCTCTGAAGGCTATGGCTCCTATCGGTATCCCCATAACTATCCGGAAGGGTGGGTCGATCAGCGTTATCTACCCGAGGGGCTCGAACGTGGATGTTTCTTCAAACCGACCGAGCGCGGGTGGGAATCCTATCGTGTAGATGCTGCGTCTCGCGATCGAAATCCTTGATGAACGTGGTAGAATTTCTTGTTTGTAAATGTAGAAGGGAGCTCCAGCATGGATGCCACATCGATAGTGAATCTGGTCTTGCCCATCGTGTTCGTCCTCGTGGGCGTCGTGCTCATATGGTTCCTTGTCGAGTTGGTGCGGACGGTCCGTTCTGCGCGTCGTTTCGTGGTGGATGTTCAAAAGCAGATTACCCCCACGCTCGACCACGTTCAGAAAATCACGGACGACCTGCAGCCTGCTGTGGCTAAAATCGATCCGCTGGTCGAACGGGTTTCCCTTACGGTCGACGCGGCCAACCTCGAGCTTATGCGGTGCGACCAGATCCTCGAAGACGTGGGCGATGTGACGGGTACGATCAGCGACGCTTCAAAGGCTGTCGACAATATGACCCAAGCACCTCTCGAACTGGTAAACATCGTGTCCGATAAGGTGCGTTCGCTATTGAAGGGCAGCCATGCCAACGCCGAATCGAGTGCGCTTGCAGATCGTCAAACGCCGACTGCGCGTCCCCAAGATGATCCAACACCCCGTGGTGCTCATTCCAAGGTTTCGGAAGCTGCTGCTACCGGGCAAGGGACGCAGCCCGATTTCGAAGCAGAAGACCAATCGGCGCATGAATCGAAGTACTTTACATACCGTCCTTCCGGGAAAGTCGAAGGTTCTGTGCCATCCGACTCTTCTTCTGCCGGTTCGCACGAATAGGCTGCAGGGGAGATACATTGCAGGAAGTCGGCATGAACCACGACGCACAGGAATCGAACGATCTTAAGCATAAGGTGACGGTGTGGCGCTACCGTGGGTTGGTGGCATGGTCCCTTATCGGCTGCGCCATCCTGCTGTTCGTGTTCGGCGTCGTGCTCAATGTGCTGGCCATTCCGGTCGGCATTATGATCTGGGCCCTTATCATCGTCTTCTGCCTGCGCGGCCAGGTAAGCCGTATGGAACGCCGCGGCATCAGCCGCGCGGTGGGAACGTTCATCGCCTATGCCTGTATGCTGGTTGTCTTCGTGCTTATTATCGCCCTTATGTTCTCGCCGATCTTCGGCGTCGTCGATCAATTCCAGAACCTCAGTGCCAGCATTCCGACGTATATCCAGCAGGTGTCCGATTTCGTGCAAGGCCTGTACCAGCGGTATCCTCAGGTCATGCAGGATCCCACCGTCACTTCATGGATATCCGAAGCTCAGAATTCATTCAATTCGTGGGTGAAGGATTTTGCCAAGAACAGCCTTGACGGCCTGATCGACGTCGGTACCGTTGCGGGGAACACGTTCGTGTGCATGGGCTTCGCTTTGGTGGTTGCCTTCTGGCTCTTGCTCGAACTGCCCGCCATCGGCCGCGAAGGTGAGCGTTTGGCAGGCGGAAAACATGGCGATGACCTGCGCTTTCTGTATATCACTCTTACACGTGTGATGGGTGGGTACATCAAGGGCACATTGCTTCAATGCGGCATCATCGCTATCGCATGCATAATTGCATTTTCAATCATGGGCGTTCCCAACGCGGTGGCTCTCGGTATTATCACGGGGTTGCTCAATATCATACCCATCGTAGGTCCTTGGCTCGGAGGTGCTCTTGCCGCCATTGCTGCTTTGTTCGCCAGTCCTTGGATCGCGATTCTCGCGCTTGTGGCGACCATTGTCATTCAGCAGGTGGTGTACACGTTCATCTCGCCGAAGATCATGGCAAATTCCGTCGATGTCCATCCGGCATTGGTCATCATGGCTATGATGATGGGCTGCGCTATCGGCTTCGCTATGAGCGGTGTCGTGGGGAGTTTGGTCGGCATGCTGCTTTCCATCCCGCTTGCGGCAGTAGGCAAAGCCGCATTCGTCTATTATTTCGAGAAGAAGACGGGCCGTCATCTCGTTGCCGTCGACGGGGTATTCTTCAAGGGCGTGCCCAGTGACGATGATACGCCCAATCCCGAAAAGGATGCGACTTCGCCCCATCCCGAAATGCTTGCCGCCCGTTTGAAGGCCGATGCTAGAGAAGCTGCACGCAAAGCCACTGAGGCCGACGTACGAGCCCGGCGATCGGAAAGCAGCTCATTCCGCAAGAAGAAATAAGGGCCGTCGCCCGGCTCTCTGCACATACGAATAGACAATCGTTTGAGGAAGATAACAAGATCCATGCAATACATGACAACAGCTGAAATTCGTGAAAAGTATCTGCGTTATTTCGAGGAAAAGGGCTGCAAGCGCATGCCTTCGTCGTCTTTGATACCCGACGATCCAAGCTTGCTGCTTACAAGTGCCGGTATGGTGCAGTTCAAGCCGTATTTCCTGCAGCAGAAGCACCTTGAGGCTCCCTACATCGGAACTACCACCGCTCAGAAATGCGTGCGCACCAACGACATCGACATCATCGGGACCGATGGGCGCCATCTCAGTTTCTTCGAAATGATGGGCAATTTCAGCTTCGGTGAGTATTTCAAAGAAGAAATGTGCTCATGGGCGCTCGATTTCTCGCTCAATGTGCTGGGCCTTCCTTTCGAACGGCTGTACTTCACAGTCTTTGAAGACGACGACGAGACGATTGAGATATGGAAGAAGCTCGGTGTCTCGGCCGACCGCATTTCGAAGATGGGCGAAGACGATAATTTTTGGCGCGCCGGTCCGACCGGGCCTTGCGGGCCATGCTCGGAACTGTACTACGACCAAGGCCCCGAAGTGGGCTGCGGCAGTCCGGATTGTGTGCCCGGATGCGAATGCGACCGTTTCCTCGAGTACTGGAATTGCGTGTTCACCCAGTATGACGGTCAAGAGGATGGCACACTCAAGCCTCTCCCCAAGAAGAATATAGATACCGGCATGGGCTTGGAGCGCATTGCTGCCATCATGCAGGGCGTCCAAAGCAACTTCGATACCGATGTTCTCCATGGGCTTGTAGAAGTGGGCGAATCGCTGTCGGGCCGAACATATGGTTCCGATGAATCTGACGATATGGCGCTGCGCGTCATGGCCGACCACTCACGTTCGGTTACGTTCATGATCGCCGATGGCATCCTACCTTCGAATGAAGGCCGTGGCTATGTGCTTCGGCGCTTGCTGCGCCGCGCCGTTATGAAGGGTCATTTGCTCGGCATCGAAGGTTCGTTCATCAGGCGTTTCATCGATGAGATTGCACGGATCATGGGAGATGTCTATCCCGAAATCGTAGAAAACCGCGAGCTTATCGATCGCGTCGTTCTTTCCGAAGAGGAGCGGTTCGGTGCCACGTTGCGCCAGGGCCGGGCGTATCTTGCCGAAGCGCTGTCCAAGGTGGAAGGTGCGGTTCTTTCGGGGGCTGCGGCTTTCACGTTGCACGATACCTACGGCTTTCCCTTGGAAGTAACGCAGGAAATCTGTGCCGAACAGGGTTTTTCTGTCGATACTCAGGCGTTCGGCGTATGTATGGAGCAGCAGCGCGAACGGGCTCGCCGTGCCACGAAGGGCGATGCCGAAGCCGCTTGGTCCACCTATGACGGATCCATGTCCGCTTTATTGGAAGAAGTTGGATCGACGGAATTCGTAGGGTATTCCAAAGACGAAGCCGACGGTGTTGTGCTTGCCCTGCTCAAAGACGGGGTTCGCGTTGCCAGTCTGCAGGCTGGGGACGAAGGCGGCATCGTGCTCGACCGTACGCCTTTCTATGCCGAAAAGGGCGGTCAAGTCGGTGATACCGGCATTTTGGCCGGCGCTGCTTCCAAGGTTGCCATCACCGATACGCAAGAACCTGAAAAGGGCTTGTCTGTTCATTACGCACGCATCGAGGAAGGTTCCATCGCCGTAGGCGATTCCCTGCATGCGGCCGTCGATGTTCTGCGCCGCGAGCGCATTCGCCGCAACCACAGCGCTACCCATATCTTGCATTGGGCGCTGCGCCAAGTGCTGGGCGACCACGTGAAGCAATCGGGTAGTTACGTTGCCCCTGATCGTCTGCGTTTCGATTTCACGCATTTCGAAGGAGTCAGCCGCAGTCAGCTCGATGATGTCGAGCGGCTTGCTAACCGGAAGATTATGGAGAATCATGCGGTTCGCACGTATGAGACAAGCCTGGCTGCTGCCCGCGAAGCCGGCGTAACCGCGTTGTTCGGAGAAAAATACGGTGAATTCGTGCGCGTGGTGGACATGGAGGATTTCAGCCAAGAGCTTTGCGGCGGCACCCATGTGCATCAGACCAGCGAAATCGGTTTCGTGAAGATCGCCTCAGAGCAGTCCGTCGGCGCCAATCTTCGCCGCATCGAAGCCGTGACCAGCTTCGATGCGCTTGCCTATGCGAACAAAGTGGAATCCGAACTGCGCGAAGTCGCCACCGAGCTGCGCGTGCCGTTGTTCGATGCAAGCGAACGTACGCTTGCTATGATCGAGCAGTTCAAAGACCTGCAGGCAAAGCAGAAGCGCAATAAGCAGATTGCCATGGAAGGCGAATTCGTCGATTTGCTGAAGGATGGCAGGGTCATATCTGCTGCCGGCTACCCGGTGGTTGTCATGCGCAAAGACGGGGTGGATGCTGGAGGCTTGCGTAATGCTTGGGATATCATTCGGTCCCATATGGATAAGCCGGGTGCCTGCATCTTGGCCAGCGACAACGGTGGTACGCCGTTGCTGTTGGCAGCGGCAACCGATGAAGCGGTAGCGGCAGGGTTCCATGCGGGCAACATCATCAAGGCCATCGCCCCTCTTATCGGCGGTGGTGGCGGCGGCAAGGCTGCTATGGCCCAAGCGGGAGGTCGGGACGTCGCAGGGTTGGATGCAGCCCTCGAATCGGCTCGTACCCACGTGCTCTAGGGCGGCAAGCCGTATGCGGATTATGGCGCTTGATATCGGGCAGGTGCGCTGCGGCATCGCCATCAGCGATCCGGGAGAGCGGGTGGCGAGTCCTCTCTGTGTTCTTCCGACGCAGGAGGTACTTGCCATGGCTCCATCGTTTCGCCGTCTGCTTGAAGATTGGGAGCCCGAGGTTCTTTTGTCCGGGCTGCCGTATACGATGGCGGGGCAAGAAGGCCCCCAAGCAGGTCGTATCCGCGAAGCTGCGCAGACGATAGCGGGACGTTGCTCCCTCCCGCTGGAATTCGCCGATGAGCGTTTGAGTTCAAGTGCGGCGAAACGTAGTTTGCGTGAAAAGGGCTTGAGCGAGCGGGACATGCGAGGCAAAGTCGATATGATAGCCGCAAGCTTGTTCCTGCAATCCTGGCTCGATGCGCGCCGGGTTTCCCGGCAGGACAGAGAGGACTGATTCATGCCCCTACGCAAGCAAGTGACGTATTCTTCGCATCCGACGCGTGCAGCCCGCCAGGCGCATGCGCGGGGCGATAGGCAATTTCGCACGTATGACACTACTTTTATCCAGCCGCGCCGCAGCAAGGGTCCGACTGTCTTTGCTGTTGCCCTGTGCGCTATCGTCGCCATCGCCTTTCTGGTGTTCTTCGTTTCCTGCAGCAGCGGATGTTTTGGTTCGGCTTCGCTCGTTTCCGCAGGAACGCAGGTGACGGTTGTGGTTCCCGACGGGGCGAGCACGACGGCCATCGCCCAGACCCTCAAGGATGATGGGTTGATTTCTAATACGAATGATTTCACCAAAGCGGTTCAGGACCAAGGGGTGGGCTCGTCTTTGAAGTCGGGCACCTATACTATTGCGGGCGGTACGACGATAGCCGATATCATCGCCTTGCTGCAAAACGGTCCTACAGTTGCTTCGTTCACGATTCCCGAAGGGTATACGCTGGCTCAGACGGCTGCGGCGGTCGAACAAGCGTATGCGGGCAAGATCACGGCTGCTGATTTTACCGCAGCTGCCCAGAATGCGTCGGCATATGCGAAGGATTATCCGTTCGTTGCCGGTGCTTATGGAAACTCGCTTGAAGGGTTCTTGTTCCCCAAAACCTATGACATGAAGGAAAGCGATACGGCCGATACTGTTATTCGCGAAATGCTCACCCAATATCAAACCGAGGTTGCTTCGCTTGATTATTCATATCCCAAGAGCCAAGGTCTTTCGGCGTACGATACGTTGATACTGGCTTCTGTCGTCGAGCGCGAAGCAGCGTCTGATAACCGGGGAACAGTGGCTTCGGTCTTTTACAATAGGCTGTCCCAGGGTATGCCGCTTCAAAGCGACGCGACGGTGGCCTATGTGGTCGGGGGCGATCCCACGCCGGCCGATCTGCAGGTCAGCAGCCCGTATAACACGTATGTGAATAATGGGCTCCCTGCCGGACCCATTTGCTCGCCGGGTCTCGACAGCCTGAAGGCGGTTTGCTCGCCGGATAAGACGAATTACCTGTACTTCTACTTCACCCAGAACAGCGATGGCAGTATGAAGTATGCTTTTAGCGAAACCTACGAAGAACACGAAGATGCTATCGGCGGAACGTTGAGCAATTCCTAAAGGCTTCAGCATGAGTAACGGTTCATGCGGGGCGGCCTGCGGCGAATAAGCTGCGGGCCGTTTGCATGGGAAAGCGGGTTGGTGTGTCACTGTTGGAACCCGAGCGGTATTTCGCTCGCATATCGCGTATTTCCATTCGGCACGATATAGTCGCATGCGGTTTCACCCATGTGCTTCTTGATATGGACAATACAGTCCTCTCACGTGCTACCCACGATGTGCCGTCCGATGTTTCTTCATGGATTGCCAAAGCCCGTGAAGCGGGGATCGAATTCTGCCTGCTTTCGAATAACTGGCATCGATCTCCGTATGAAGAAGGGGCGAAATTGGAAATGGCAGTTGTCGCTAAGGCGTGCAAGCCGCTGTCGCCCGCTTTCATTGCCGCGCGGCGCAAGATAGGGGGGAGCAGGAACAGCACCCTGGTTGTCGGGGATCAGCTTTCAACCGATATTCTGGGAGCTCATCTTGCAGGTCTGCAAGCGTATCTGGTGTGTCCTCTCGTTGAGCAGGAATCTAAGCGCACCAGGGCCATTCGAACGCTGGAGCGTTCTCTTCTTGCACCCCGCGAGCCGGAAGGCTTGGCTGCAACGAAGGTTTCTAAGGAGGATGTGCTATGAAACAGCTGTATATCATCGGACGAGATATCTCCCATTCGAAATCTCCTGCCATGTACAACGCCCTCTATGAAAGCATGGGCCTCGATTGGCACTACGGGGCCAAAGACATTCCGACCGAAAGCGAAGCTGCCGATTTTCTCCAAAACGGCGATTGGCTTTCCGTCAATATCACCACTCCGTACAAGCCGTTGGCTTTTCAGGCGGCCCAGGTGCGTGCTGCCAGCGCGAAGCTTTCGGGCGGGGTCAACATGCTGATGAACCGCGATGGCGTGTCGGTTGGTATGAACACCGACGGCGTGGGATGTATTCGCCATATCGAACGCGCAGGGTATTCCTTGTCTGGAGCCCGTGTCGCGGTATGCGGCACAGGACCTACGTCTCTGGCGATCTTCCATGCTGCAGCCACGGCGGGTGCTTCATCCATCGTGCTGGTCGGACGGGACAAGCATCGCAG
>Ga0209464_10000754_pt1 | contig 10317 bp, 10 predicted proteins | sample DOMMetBare1Fresh_2_FD_187473 | JGI IMG/M metagenome (GOLD analysis project Ga0209464, IMG submission 187473) | Wetland sediment microbial communities from St. Louis River estuary, USA, under dissolved organic matter induced mercury methylation -... | ecosystem: Environmental > Aquatic >... | reverse complement strand
GCTCGAAAAGGGGATGTTCCGTATTACTGTTACTGCTTCAGGTATAGTAAAGTGCTACGAAGCAAGGAATGGTGAGTGGAGCGAAGCGAAGCTTGTAGGTTTAGCTGCAAAAGCTGGGAAGCAAGCTGATGGATACCTTGTTGAGGTTGCAATTCCTTTGCAAGCTATTGGTATGCAAGGTTTGCAGCCCGTTAGGCTTGCTATGCTTTTAAATGCTTTTGATAGTGCTAATGTTGGATATAGCGAATCTATTGCCAGCTCATCCGAAAATCAGCCAAACACATGGTGTGAGGTAACCTTTTAGGTATGTCTACTCGGTTCAATAATGGCGAGTTGATATGCTGCATCATTAAAAAATACAAAGAATGAGAAAACTATTTTATACTGTGCTGTCAGGTCTGCTGATTCTGTCGGTGGCAGCAACCGGGGCTCCTAAAAAGGAGGTGGGTAAAAGATGGAGTAAGGAACAGGCTAAGAAGTGGTATGCTCAGCAGCCTTGGCTGGTAGGGTGCGATTATATTCCGGCCAATGCTATAAATCAGTTAGAGATGTGGCAGGCAGATACTTTCGATACTGTTACCATTGCTAAAGAGCTTAAGCTAGCTCACTCAATTGGCTTCAACACGTTGAGGGTGTATCTTCATAGCTTGGCGTGGAAGGCCGATGCTAGTGGCTATAAACAACGTATTGGAAGGTTTCTTGAGATAGCTTCGAGAAATGGGATTCGTCCGATCTTCGTGATTTTCGACGATTGCTGGAACCCTTATCCTAAGATTGGGAAACAGCCAGAAGCTACTCCATTTACCCACAATTCGGGTTGGGTTCAAGATCCAGGTATGGATGCACATAAAAATTGGTCGGCTGCTTTTCCGTTCCTCGAAAAGTACACAAAGGATTTGCTTACCTCGTTTAAGAATGATAAGCGCATTTTGATGTGGGATTTGTATAACGAGCCCGGAAACCAAGGTCCAATTCGTAGAGGGTTGCCTCGTCCAAACGACTATGTTAACGAATCGATGCCGCTTCTCCAAAAGGTGTTTGAGTGGGCACGTCAGGTTAATCCTTCTCAGCCTCTTACTGCTGGGATTTGGAATATGTCGTTTGTCGATTTGAATACCTTTCAAGTTCAGAATTCGGATATTGTTACCTACCATAACTATAACGACAAAGCCGATCATGAGCGTATGATTCGTTTCCTAGTGATGCACGACCGTCCTTTAATTTGCACCGAGTACATGTCTAGGGGTAGCAAGAGTACTTTTCAGGATATCCTACCGCTACTTAAAAAGTATAACATCGGAGCAGTAAGCTGGGGCTTTGTGAGTGGTAAAACGCAAACAATTTATCCGTGGGATTCGTGGGAAAAGGATTATACCAGCGAACCACAACCTTGGTTTCATGATATTTTCCGACCAGATCATACTCCTTACGATCAAGCAGAGGTTGATCTCATAAAACAGCTTACGAACAGAAATTGATGGTTTGCAAGTGGGCGGGCAGGGGTTTTATATCCTGCCTGCTTTAACCTTTAAATGGTAGTTGATGAAAAATATTGTAGTAGCACTTGTTGCGTTGCTAGCACTTTATTCGTGCAGCAGTACGGTTAAGCAGGCAGAGCTGCTCCCTGCTTCTAGCTTCGATACAATTCTAACAGGGAAAAGGGTTGCCCTATATACCCTAAAGAATAAGAACGGAATGGTAGCTCAGATTACAAGCTACGGGGCGCGGGTGGTTGCTCTTTGGGTTCCGTCAAACGATGTTTAAAGGATGTAGTGTGGGGGTATCCTTCTATTAGGGCATACCTAAATGCAACCGATATTTTTGCTGGTCCAATTGTAGGAAGATATGGCAATCGTATCGCTAAAGGGCAGCTTTCAATTGGGGGGAAGAGCTACCGCTTAACCATCAATAATAATGGGAACCACCTGCATGGTGGTACAAACGGCTTCTTTAGCAAGGTGTGGGATGCCAAACTGGTTAGCGAAAGCGTTCTCGAGCTAACCTACGTTTCTGCAGCTGGCGAGGAGGGCTATCCAGGAAATATGGCTGTAAAGGTTACCTATACCTTAACAAACGATAATAGCTTGCAAATAGCTTACGAAGCTAAAGCAGATGCACCAACAGTTGTTAACCTCACTAGCCATTCCTACTTTAATCTGCACGGAACTAGCAGTAAATCATCTAATAGTCATATTCTTACTATTTATGCCGATAGCTATACTCCTACCGATTCGCTTCTTATTCCTACTGGTCGCATCGAAAGGGTTGAGGGTACCCCTCTCGATTTTCGTTCGCCCAAGGCAATTGACGATCGCATAGAAGTTCCCTATCAGGCGTTGAAGTATGGCAAAGGGTACGATCACAACTGGGTGCTTCGAAAGGACGGGGAAGCACCTTCGTTAGCCGCCGAGGTTTATGAGCCCGAAACGGGTATCTTAATGAAGGTTTATACTGATCAAAAAGGGCTGCAATTTTATAGTGGCAATTTTATGGATGGTGTTGATACGGGTAAAAGGGGCGATAGGCATGGTTATAGGACAGGAATAGCCTTAGAAACGCAAAACTTTCCTGATGCTCCCAACCATTCAAATTTTCCATCTTCCGAACTAAGGCCTGGAGAGGTTTACAGGCATCTCTGTAGGTACACTTTCGAGATAAAATAGGTTAGTTAGGTTTTCATACAAATGCAGATCCATGCATTTTGTGGGGGATTCGTACAGCCGGATCCCCATTTTTGTTTATGGCCAATTCTGTGCTAATTGTTCTACGGATAGCTAGCAAGTATGCGTTTTCGCTTTCTGATGCTTTTATTTTTCGTTCATAATGCTGTTTTATTAGCCTGTTTGAGTAACAACTACTACCTTAAGGCGTCTTTTATCAAAACTATTTAATTGCTTTTTTATGGAGAATGTACGTTCGCTTGCAGATGTTAGCTACGATGCTATTTACCAAGCCTACCACGAGGCGTTTGCCGAATACGAAGTGCTACTTTCTAAGGATCAATTTTGGGTAATGATAAATAGAAGAGGATACAATCCTTCGCTTTCGTTTGGTGCCTTTGATGGAGATAGGTTGGTTGCCTTCACCCTTAATGGCATTGGGTACTTTGATGGGAAAAAGACAGCATACGATACAGGAACAGGTACGCTTAAGGAGTATAGGGGGCGTGGACTGGCTGCGAGGGTGTTTAACGAGTCGCTGCCTCACCTTAAGAATGCAGGGGTAGAGCAGTATCTTCTTGAGGTGCTACAGCATAACCCATCGGCTATTTCGGTTTACAAAAATGTGGGATTTGCTACTACTCGCGAGCTTAGCTACTTTAAAACCGATGCTGCTAATCTTACCTTGTTAAGGCCCCTGCTTCCTCTAGGACTTTTTTTCGAGCGTGTTGATCTCTCTTCTACTCCTGATATGGAAACACTCTGGGATTTTACTCCTTCGTGGCAAAATAGCTTCGATTCGGTAAAACGACAGCTTAACGATTTTAGGTTTATTGGAGTGTACGATTGTAAAAGGCTGGTTGGTTATGGAATATTTGAACCATATACAGGCGACATTACTCAAATTGCCGTAGAACCGAGCTACCGAAGGCGAGGAGTCGGTTCTGCTATACTGGCAAAGCTTCTAGAAGAAAACCGTTGCAATGAGGTAAAGGCAATAAACGTAGAACCTAAGTCTATTGCAACAGAGGCTTTTCTTGTTGCTGTTGGTATTCCTCAAATAGGCAAGCAGTTTGAGATGATTAAGTTGATATAGCTTTGATTTTTGGGAGTAAGCTTAGCAGCTTCGCTAAGCTTGCTTCCACAAGGCTCCCGATCGCACTTATTGCAAACGTATGCCGCAAAGTTATGTCTGATACTTGAAACTAGGCATAGTTGAGCTCCGCTTTGCTAGGGTTGCGGCTTCGAAAAGGTCGAAAATAAAACTAAAACCGAGTATAGTTCGGGGTAGCCAAACATTGACCAATAAGGAAGTAAAAACACAAAAACATAGCTTCCAAAATCTATATAAATTTCGCGTTCTTCATTCCTGTCGCTCTTTGACAAATTTTTAGTAAATTTGAAGAAAGGTGATTTGTATGCAAGTGTTTGAATTTGAAAATAATAGCGTTTTGGAGAAAGTGGTTGACTTGTTGAATAAAGCAAGAACAGAAATTGTTCGCAATATTAACAAGACAATGGTTTATACTTATTACGAGATTGGTAGGATAATCGTTGAAGAAGAGCAGGAAGGCAAAGGAAGAGCAGGGTATGGGCTACAACTAATTGAAGATCTCTCGGAAAAACTCACAAAAGAATTTGGGAAAGGCTTTTCATCTACAAATCTAAAGCAGATGAGAAGTTTTTATAATATTTACTCAAAAGGTCAGACAACGTCTGACGAATTCAATTTGAGTTGGTCGCATTATTTGAAGCTTATGCGAATTGATAATGATAAAGAAAGGAGGTTCTACGAAATAGAAGCCTTTAAATACAATTGGAGCCTCAGAGAACTTCAGCGGCAGTATGATTCTGCTTTATATACAAGGTTAGTGCTCAGCCGAGATAAAGAAAAAGCTCTTGAATTAGCAGAAAAGGGTCTAGTTGTTGAAAAGCCAAAGGATGCAATTAAAGATCCTTATATTCTTGAATTCATTGGATTACCTGAAAAATCGATTTATTCAGAGAATGAATTAGAGCAACAATTAATTGACAAACTTGAATATTTTTTATTAGAATTAGGAACAGGGTTTACATTTGTTGCAAGGCAAAAGAGAATATCGTTTGATGAAAAACATTTTAGGATTGATTTGGTATTTTACAATAGAATTTTAAAATGTTTCGTACTGATTGATTTGAAAATTGGTGAACTTAAACATCAGGATATTGGGCAGATGCAAATGTATGTAAATTACTACGACAGAGAAATAAAGCTTATTGAAGAGAATAGGACAATTGGAATTATTCTGTGTCAGAATAAGAGTGAAGCGGTTGTTCGATATACCTTGCCTGAAAATAACGAACATATATTTGCGAGTAAGTATCAGACTGTTTTACCAAGCAAAGAAGACCTAATGAAATTAATAGAAAGCAAAGAGTAATTAGTGAAACTCCAAAAGTGAATTAGTTATTTGAGGATTAAAACAGGTTTCAAGAACCTCGGTTCTGATGGCTTTAGCCTACATAAAATTTTGAAAATAAGCTTGCTTCCACAAGGCTCCCGATCGCACTTATTGCAAACGTATGCCGCAAAGTTATGTCTGATATCTATGCAAGTTTATGATTATCAGATGGTTGATTTTCGAGAACCTTTTCTAGCAAGCTTTGCTGCTAGTTGCCAAAGGTGTACCTTATACCCCATAAATGTCTTAGGTATGATTCAGAGCTTGTGTCGAATCCAAATGTAGGTGCAAGCTCAACAAGAAGCGATAACCGTTGAAAATCTTGCAGTGGTTTAATCTCTAGTATTAGCGGGAATACAAACGCACGAAAGCTATCGTTTTCTCTGAATGGCTGAAAGCTTAAGCCTGCACCAGCAGAGAATCGGTGGTAGGTGTGCTGCTTAAAGTTATACAAGCATGATAGATCAACTTTTATGTACTCATACTCGCTATTAGCAAATACTTTTATATCTGCCGAGAGTAATCGTTTGCTGCTTGTGTTTAATCCAAATGCTTCTGAAGAATAAGTAGCTATACCAACCTGCGCTTTGGCAAACGAAATGCTGAGTAGTGCCATTAGAAAAAAGGGAAGGAACTTTAGTGTTTTGTTCATATGATAAAATAATTTGTGTGGGAATAGTGTTAATTATCAATGCTTTAATTAAAGGCTGATGAGCAAATAAATAGGTTTGCTTGCTTTTCGGTTAACAACACATTAGCTCAAAAATATTAAAAAAAATGTAAAATCAAAGTTTTTAAGCTTTACAGTCTTTATACACAACCTTGGATAACCTATCAATTGAGTTCTGGAGACCGCTACTTAGTAAGAAAGTATTACAACGTAGGTATTGAGCATCAAGACGCACCACGCTGCTGTACCTTAGCTCGATACAATGCTCGGTGCAGCTTTTTGTTAAGCACCTGCTCTGTATCGCAAAATTTCGCTGCTCGCATAGCTCATACCAAAGCAGAAGGCTCGGCACAATTTGCAATTTCGTCAAGCAGGGTTTGAGCTATCATCTTTAGAGCTGATGCCTAAAATTACCTTTATGGTTTTGTAGGAAATTTGTCGATCAACATTTAAAGGTAATGGAGGGTTTTTCTAGATTTATGGTTTACTTTATTTGAAACAGAATATCTACTCTAAATTTAAGTTCGAATGAAGACTCGAAACAAGTTAGATAAAGTTTTTGGGCCAGCCGGTTCATCTGCTGGCTCCTTTCTCTTAATCGTTGGATTGATTATAACCTGCTCATCGCTTGTTGGGCTAATTTTGATTCTTGTTGGTGCTTTTATAGGATTTACGTCAACTAGTACAGTAGTCGATTTAGAAAAGCGACGACTTAAATTTTCAACCAGCGTATTGGGTTTTATTCCATTAGGTAGGTGGATTTATGTTGAGGATGGTATGACCGTTGGTATAAAATATTTTACGCGGGCATGGCGAGCTCACAGCCAGGGAAGCCAGACCCTTGACTTATCTACCAGGGATTATCGTCTGGTTCTATACGACCAGAGGGGGGAAGAGCTAATGCCTGTAAAGAAAATTAAAAGTTTGAGTGCTGCCCAATTGGAAGCAACCGAGATTTGCAAAAAGCTGGGGGTGTCAGAAAGACCATACGGTTCGCTTTAAGCTGATGATATTTGTAGGGGCAATCCTTGTGGTTGCCCCTACAACAGATTGTCTGAGACGAAAAATCGTTTATAAAAAAAATCGGAATCCGTAGTAAACAACCCTGCGAATTGAGATAAACGTACCGTATACACCGCCCGTACGGGCGACCACAAGGGTCGCCCAAAATGGTACAATCGCCCAAAATGAAGCGGTTGCAACGAATGGCGATTGCCGCCTGTACGGGCGAATGGCATTCGCCCATTTGCAACGTACCGCGTTCGCCCATATAGGGCGCGTATGCGATACGCCCCTATAACGGATTGTCCGCAATCAATAATCACCCCATCCCTTTTTCGTCACCGTACCTACCAACGGCTCGCAACGTCTTTTCAGAGTTGCTAAATCCTACGCCCAACTATTTAATCCCCCCGAATTGTGAACAGATCCGCAAAAAGTCCTATCTTTGCAGCCTATGACAATAGCATTTAAATCGGATTTGGTTAAGTAAACAATCTGTATATCACATACAGGTTGTCCCTTCATTTTCGGAGAGTTCTTCTCCGAAACACACTTTTACTATCATAATTTTAGGTTTCACTTGCGTTTAAAAACGGAAGCAATGAATAATCTGTATTTATATGGTTGGAACGATGACCTTTTCCAACAAAAGCAAAATTCTAACTACAAAGACCTCATACACGGACGAGTAACGGTTACTCATAAAACATGCTACGAAGTGGTTGCAGAGGCAGGGTTTTACATCTGCGAGCTAGCGGGTAATATGCTCTATGGAAGGAGCATTTCCGAATATCCATGCACTGGCGATTGGGTCATTTTTAATCCTCTAGATGCTCAAAAAGGAATTATCCTAGATCTACTCCCTCGGAAAAAGGCGCTTTATAGGCAAAAAAGCGGAGCTATCTCCGAAAGGCAGGCTGTAGCTTCATTTATAGATAAAGCTTTTATCGTGCAAAGTCTTGACGGAAGCTTTAATGTACGGCGAATTGAGCGCTTTATGCTTCAAGCCGCAGATGAGGAAATTCAGCCAGTTTTAGTCTTAACCAAAGCAGACTTAGGTTTCGATCTAGATGAAACAAGTAGAGCCTTGAAGCATATTTCAGGTAGGTTGCCTGTCTTTTATACTAGTACAGAAGAGCCAGAAAGCATTGATCGGCTTCGAGAGTATATCTCGATCGGCGAAACCATTGTCTTTACAGGAATGTCGGGAGTAGGTAAAAGTACGCTCATAAATGCACTTTGTAGGCAGGATGTTTTGCAGACTGGTGAAATTAGTGATTCAACAGGAAAGGGTAAGCATACCTCAACTCGTAGAGAAATGGTTTTGATGCCCGATTCGGGTGTGCTGATTGACACTCCGGGGGTAAAATTATTCGGAGTTACGAACGACAATCCCGATAGCCTATCAGAAATCTTGGACATATCATACTATCAGGAGAAATGCCGATTCAACGATTGCCAGCATATTAACGAAAAAGGATGTGCCGTAATCGAAGCTGTAGAAAATGGAGAAATAGGTAGAGGTGTTTACGAAAGCTATCTTAAGCTCCGTAGGGAGGCATGGCATTATAGTACCTCTGTTCATGAAAAACGTAAATGCGAGAAAACGTTTTCCAAGATGGTGAAGAGCTATAAGAATAGTAACAAAATGTAAACGAGTAGAACTTATGGAAATTACAATAAGACATGAAGAAGAAAAAGACTATAGGAACGTAGAGGAAGTAACCAGAGAAGCGTTTTGGAATTTATACCGTCCTGGTTGTGACGAACATTTGCTGGTTCATCTCCTAAGGAGTAAATCAGAATTTGTTCGGAGCCTCGACTTCGTAGCAACTTTTGATGGTAAAATCATTGGAAACATTGTATATGTTGAAGGTCAAGTAATCGGTGAGAGCAAAAAGCATCGGGTGTTGATTTTTGGCCCTGTAAGTGTATTGCCCGAATTTCAGGGTCAAGGTGTTGGAGCTAAGCTGATAAACCATACATCCCAATTGGCGAAAGAAATGGGATACAATGCCATAGTAATTTACGGCGATATTGAGTATTACAAAAGGTTTGGATTCAAAGTCTCCAAAGAGTATCGCATTACTAACCAAGATGGTAAATACCCTGCGGCCTTATTGGCGATGGAGCTATACCCAGATGCTTTGAAAGGCGTAGAAGGTGTTTTTGATGATGGCGGTATTTACAGCATAGACGAAGAGGAGCTGCAGGAGTTCGATAAAGGATTTCCTTTTAAGGAAAAGGAGGTTACTAAATCCCAAGAAAGATTCTTGGAAATAGTTGGTAAACTTCTGTAATTGCAAATCAATAGCTCCACTTTTATAGCTATGTATTCCACCAAACTTAAAGTTTGGTGGAATACTTTCCTGATTTTGAGTGTATAGGCCCAATGACCTCGATTTTAGTACTTTTCATTTGGCTGGGGCTTATTGCATCTTTCCGATAAACAAGATTAGGAATGGTTGATTAAGAGTTGAGTATTCATTCCGACAATTACGGCGAATTTTGAATGTCTCTTTTTTACAATTAATTACCACCTGCAACTCCTTCCTTTGTTCTTTCATTATTAAAGAAAGTTGGATGGACAAAAAGGGATTGACAGGTAACGCTAATACACATTTAAATATGTCATTGTCTGAAGTTGGCAAACATAGAAATGGTAGCGAAGAAGACCAAAAGATCTCTGCATGCCCAAAGAAAGTAATGGATGATTTAGATCGGAAAACCGATGATGCAGAGCGATCGGTTGTCGAGCGGGAAACCGGAGGTTCTCGCTTAAGCTACAAAGGAAATTCGTTGGGAGCATTTTAGAGACGACTCTTTTTTTTACCTCAATAAAATACTATATCCTTATTTGCCTAAAGTCCAATACAGGCAAGGTTTTTCGTAATTGTTATTTCACAGGATAAAGATCCATTTTACTTGATATAATCAGTAAATGTGTGTAAAATTGTGTGTGTTTACAAGTAGATTTTACACACAAATGAAGTATAGCATACGCTTTTTTCTGGAGAAAAGGAAGGATAAGGAGGGGGGGCTTATTACCAAGAATGTACCCCTTCTAATGGAGGTTACCTTTCGCGGCCTACGATATCGCAAGAATGTTGGGGTAAGGCTAAACGTTGAGCAGTGGTTGGAGGAATCCCAAACAATGAAGAGAAACAACTTCACCGCGCAGGGAGAGTCATCAACCGAGGTGAATGCCAAAATTAACGACTTTAAGAGTAGAGTTGGACGTATTATGGCACGGTGTGAGGTTGATGGAATTCTTCCTACCGTTTCTTTTCTTACCTCGGAGCTTGGTCGGGAGGCAAAGGTTCGGCTGGTGGCAGACGTAATGGATGAGTTTATGGAAGTAGAACGAATCAACAAGGGCTGGTCTGCGAGCACCTCTCGAAAGATTGCTTGGCTCAAGAATACGCTCAATGAGTATAACCCTAAGCTCGAGTTTGCCGATCTTTCGGAGGATACGCTCACAAGGTTTGTAATGTTCCTGCTCAACGAAAAGCAGTTCAGGAATTGCTCCATTGTGAAGAGTGTA
>Ga0209464_10000753_pt1 | contig 10319 bp, 4 predicted proteins | sample DOMMetBare1Fresh_2_FD_187473 | JGI IMG/M metagenome (GOLD analysis project Ga0209464, IMG submission 187473) | Wetland sediment microbial communities from St. Louis River estuary, USA, under dissolved organic matter induced mercury methylation -... | ecosystem: Environmental > Aquatic >... | reverse complement strand
TGATGGGGCCGAAGACCGCCCCGACGAACCCAGTGCCCCGCTTCTGGAACAGGAAGAGCAGCACCAGCACGCCCACCGAGATGGGCACGACCAGCTTCCCCAGGAAGGGCGCCGCGACCTGGAGCCCCTCGACGGCGCCGAGCACGCTGATGGCCGGCGTGATGACGCCGTCGCCGTAGAGGAGCGCTGCGCCGAAGAGGCCGGCGACGAGCAGCGCCCGTCGCGCCGCGGTCGAGGTCCGCCGCCGGGCCACCAGCGCCTGGAGCGCCAGGATGCCCCCGTCGCCGCGGTTGTCGGCCCGCATGACGAAGGTGAGGTACTTGAAGGTCACGACGAAGGTGAGCGCCCAGAAGACGAGCGAGAGGACGCCCATCACGTTCTCGGGCGTCGGCGTCACCCCGTGCGGACCGTTGAAGCACTCCTTCAGCGCGTAGAGGGGGCTCGTGCCGATGTCCCCGTAGACCACGCCGAGCGCGCCCAGCGAGAGGCCGATCAGGGGCCATCCCCCGGGATCGGGCTGGCCGTGGCCGTGGTCTAGGCGCACCCGCCGGACGGTGGGCTGCGGGGGCGGGAGTGGCGCCTCCGCCTCCGGAGAGGGCTGTGGCTGGGCGTCGTTCATCGCGCGGGTAGACGAGTGGAAGCCTAGGCACGAGCGGCACGCGTTGTCGATCCGTCGACCCCGGCGGACCGAAGCTTGACAGGGGAGGGCGCTGCTCCGGATCGTAGGAGACGCACCACCCACGTTGGAGGCGGCCATGTACGGCACCATCAGGCGCTACAAGATCACCCGGCCCCGGGAGTTCACCGAGAAGGTGAACGCCTCGTTCATCAACGTGATCCGCAAGGTCCCGGGCTTCATCTCGTACATGGCCATCGACGAGGGGGACGGCTGGTGGGCCTCGGTGAGCCTCTTCGAGACGCGGGAGGGGATCACGCAGTCGGACCAGGTGGCCGCCGAGTGGGTGACGCAGCACGCCCCCGGGTTGGTGGCCGCTCCGCCGGAGATCACCGAGGGGCAGGTGGTCGTGCGCTGACGCGGCCCTCCAAGGCGTCGCGCGTCGGCCCGCCGGATCTGCTACGAGCACCCCCATGTCCACCCCCCCTGCCGCCCGGCCGCGAGCCGTCCTCGTCGGCGTCCAGACTCCCGACGCGTCGGATCTCGACCACGCGGCCCACCTGGCCGAGCTCCGCCGGCTGGTGAACACGCTCGGCTACGAGACGGTCGCCACGCTCACCCAGCGGCGCGGGGGGACCGGCGGAGGCACGGTTCTCGGAACGGGGAAGCTCAAGGAGCTGGCGAAGCTCACGGGCGGCCCCGGCGTCATCGCCTCGGGCGCGGCCGTCCGCACCTCGAAGGCGAAGGAGCGCTGGGAGGCGGAGGCCCTGGACGAGGTGGAGGACGACGACGCCCCCGACGAGGAATCCGCCGGCGCCGAATCACCGGGCCCGGCCGGTGAGAAGCCCACGGTGGTGGTCGTGGACCACGAGCTGTCGCCGAGCCAGCTGCGGAATCTGGAGAAGGCGACTGGGGCGCTGGTGCTCGATCGCACCGGCGTCATCGTCGACATCTTCCACCGCCACGCCCGCAGCCGCGAGGCGCGCATGCAGGTCGAGATCGCCCGGCTGAAGTACCAGTCGCCCCGGCTGAGGGAGTCGGCGGGCCGGTCGGAGCGCCAGCAGGGGCAAGGGGCAGGCGACTCCGCGGTCGAGCTCGATCGACGCAGGATCCGCGACCGGCTGGCGGAGCTGAACGAGGGGCTGGCCGCCGTCCAGCGGGATCAGGACCACCGCCGCTTCGCGCGGAGGGACCAGCTGCGCGTGGCCCTGGTCGGCTACACCAACGCCGGCAAATCGTCGCTGATGCGCGCGCTCACCGGCAGCGAGGTGCTGGTCGCGGACCGGCTGTTCGCGACGCTCGACACGACGGTGCGGGCGCTGCAGCCGGAGTCCCGCCCCCGGGTGCTGGTGTCGGACACCGTGGGCTTCCTCCGTCAGCTGCCGCACGACCTGGTCGCCTCCTTCCGCTCGACGCTCGACGAGGCGCTGGAGGCCTCGCTGCTGCTCTACGTCGTGGACGCCTCCGATCCGACCTGCCAGGCCCAGCTCGACGTCACCCGGGCCGTCCTGCGCGACATCGGCGCGGCGGAGGTGCCAAGCCTCCTGCTGCTCAACAAGGTCGACCGGCTCGACGAGGCCGCACGCCGCGAGCTGAAGCGCAGGTTCCCCGGGGCGATCCTGCTCTCGGCGCACGCGCCCGCGGACGTCGCCGCGCTCCGGCAGTCGATGCTCGACTTCTTCGAGGCGCAGATGGTCGAGGCCGAGCTGCTGATCCCCTACGCGAGCCAGGGGCGCGTCGGCGAGGTCTACGAGACGGCGCGCGTCCTCACCGAGACCTACGACGAGGCCGGCCGCCGCCTGCGCGTGCGCTCGATGCCCGGCGCCATCGCCAGGCTGACGCGCAGCTTCCAGAGGTGAGCGTCTCCGGCTGCCGAGCCCTGGCCGCCGCCGTGGCGCTCGCCGGGTTCGCGCGCCATCCGTGGAGATGAACGAGCCTCGCGGAGTGCGGAGCCCGACCTCGTCCCTCCCCGTCCCCCTGCCCCTGCCCCTCTCCCTCGATGAGGGAGAGGGGACGTCTCCAGGGGCAGCCCCCCGCCTTCTCAACAGCCGCTAGCTCACGGACCCGTGCGGATGGGGAACGGCAGGGCGTTCCTCCAGGCGGAGGAACCGCCGACGCCGTTGTTCGCCCGGATCCGGTAGTAGTAGGCAGTGTTGCGGTTCACGGTCTGCTGGACCGTCCTGAGGTTGCCCGCGACCGTGGAGGTGGCGAAGCCCGTCGTGAACGAGAGGTTCGTGGCGCGCTGGATCGTGAAGCTGGTCGGGTCGGGCGCGGTCACCCAGCTCAGCGTGGCCGTGTAGTTGTTCCCGTTGGCCTTGACGACCGCGGCGGTGAGGCTGGTCGGCACGGGCGGAAGCGCCGGCACCGACACCGACACCAGTGCCGGCGGGACGGGGCTGTACGCCGACAGCCCTGCTCCGTTCAGCGCGGCGACCTGGTACTGGTAGGTGTTGCCGAAGGTGATGGTCGCGTCCACGTACGTCACGCTGCCCGTGTTCCTCCTCGATCCCGGCGCCGCGATCCGGGCGAAGTTGGTGCAATCGATTGCCGGCGGCACCACCGTGCAGCGCTCGACGGAGAAGGCGGTCTCGTTGGTGGCGTTGTCCGTCCACGTCAGGCTGACCAGCGGTCCGGGCTGCAGGGCCGCTGCCAGGTTGGTCGGAGCAGTCGGCGTCCCGGGATCGGCCCCCACGAGGATGTTGAGCGTGTTGGAGACGGAGTCGGCCGACAGGGTCGGGAAGCCCGCCGTGAAGCCATCGCCGATCGGAGCGCCGATGGCGTTCACCCGGTACCAATACCGGTTGTTCGGCGCGACGGTCGTGTCCTGGAAGGTCACCGCACCCGTCGTGGTGGGGGTCGCGTTGGCGAAGTTGAAAGACGTCAACCCCGTCGTGAAGCCGGCGTCCGAGGCCCGCTGGATGGTGAACTGGACCTCCTTGATGGAGTTGTCCATCCAGGACAGGTCGACCCTCGGGTTGTTGACGGTGCCGGTCACGAGGCCGGTGAGCCCCGTAGGCGCCAGGGGAGGAACGGCGAACGCCAGCGCGTGCATCATGTCCATCTCTTCGTGGGCGAGGATGTGGCAGTGCCACACGTACTCCCAGCCGAAGTTGACGTAGTGGTTCAGGATCTCCGTGATCGGGGCTCCGGCCGGGTTGAACCATCCCGCGGGGGCCGGCGGGATCAGCGTGGCCGCTTCGGGCAGGGTCGGGTCGATGAGGCGGACGCTGTCGGGCACCTCGAACGGGAGCTGCGCCGGCGTCGGAACGGTCGGCCGCAGCGCGAGGTAGGTGATCTCGAGCGGATTGACCCTGAACGTGTCCTTCCAGCCAAGCTCGATGGGATCCACCTGCAGCTGGGTCCCGTCCTGACCGAGGCGGTTGATGAGCTGGGTGTGGAAGAGGTGGGTGTGGATGGTGTGCGTATCGACGCCGTTGTGGAAGATCCTCCATAGCTGCGTCCCGTCGGGCATCACCCCGATCGGAACGCCTTCCAGCGATCCCTTGACGACGTCGGTGGGAGGGCTCGCGTAGCCGTAGGGGATCAGGACGTGGACCGGGGAGAGCGGGTTCGAGAGCCCGAGCATGCCGCTCATCCGGCCGAACATGGTGTCGTAGACGCCGCCCATCTCGTCGTGCATGGCCTTCATCTCCAGCGGCAGCGTGACGGCGGGCTGCAGGATGCCGTTCGCGTCGATGGGCTGGAAGGTCTTCGCGGTGTCGGCGATCTGGACGTACTGCGCCGCGGCCGTCGAGGGGAACGTGTTGTTGTAGGCGGAGTTGTAGGCCGCCTGCGGAACGATGATCGGATCCTGGGTGACCTCGAAGACGCCCCGCTTCGTGGCGGTCTTGGCGAAGACGGCGCTGAGGTTCGCGAGCGTGACGTCCGGCGTCGGGGTCGTGACCGTGGTTCCCACGCGGATCTGCATCACCGTCCGGGTGTTGGGGCCGTAGCCGGGCTGCGTAGTGGGCGCGCCGCCGGCGTCCATCTGGTTGGCGACGCCGGTGAAGTAGTCGTAGACGGGGACGCCGGCCGGGAAGGCCGCAGGGGCGTCGTTGTAGAGGATGAGCGTCTTCCCCGCGTAGGCGGAGAAGTCGACGACGACGTCGGCGCGCTCGGCCGCTCCGACGAGGAGCGAGTGCTGGTTGACGACGCCGAAGTTGAAGAGCGTCGGGTTGAGGTTCCACCCGATCGGCTGCTGGGGCACCACCTGCGGCGCCGGCATGAACCCCCCTTCGGTGCCGATCAGGATCCAGTCCGGTCCCCTGGTCGCCGGATCGGGGATGCCGCTCGGCCAGTCGGCGTACTGGTTCGGCGCGCCGGCGACCGGGACCATCTTGACCTCGGTGCAGTTGCCGACGGGAACCGGCGCGATCCCGTCGCACAGGACGGTGCCGACGGTGCCGGGGGTCGTCGGGGTGGTCTTGTCCGCGGCGACGTAGAGCTGCAGGTTGAAGAACCGGTCGTTGGCGGCGCTCAGGACGCGGAACCGATAGGCCCTCGGCTCCACCGTCATGTACGGGTAGGCCGTGCCGTTCACGACCGGCGTGTCCATGAAGGCCTCGCCCGGAATGGACGGATTCGGCACCCCCGGCCTCATCGGCGGCTCCCACGGCGCGGTGCAGGTGGGATCCGCGGGGTTCGTGTCACAGATGGGCTGATGGTACTCGTTCGGAACGGGCCCGAACTCGATGCAACCCACGGGGCCGCCGTTGACGCACTCGGGGACCGGCGGATTGAACCAGGGACCATAGTGCCAGCGGCCGAAGGCGTTGACGCCGGCGAGGTCCCACGGATTCTGCGCGGACATGTAGACGTGGGGGTACCAGAGGTCGCCGGTGACCGCCGTCCCAGGCGCGGTGCCCCACTTCCAGGTCGGGTCCTGTGCGTAGATGGTGGTGGCGTCCACCCAAGTCCGGTCCTGGACGATCAGCGGGATGCCGATGTCCGGGAGGACCTTGAGCAGGCCGGGGTTGACGCCGGAGACGTTGGTCCCGTTGATCATGTCCTGTTCGACGGCGTCCGTGATCACGTACCCTGCCGCCTCGCCGGCGTAGACATTGAGGCGCGTGATGCCCATGGAGTGGTCGTGGTAGAACTGCAGCCGGGCGCTCTGTGCGTTGGTGTAGAAGAAGGTCTGGCATCCGCTGCTGATCGAGCCCAGGGGCGCGGGGTCGCACTCGACTGCGCCGGTGGCATCGCGCATGTCCGGGACGTTTCGAGCGCTCACGCCCTTGGGGTATGGGGTGAACTCGTTGGCGGGCGTGATCCACTGGTGCACGTTGCCGTCGCTGATCCAGACCGTGTTGTTGCCGTGGAGGTGGATGGTGGCCCGGTTCTGCGCGAACTTGTCTCCCGCCGTGCCCGGCAGTGACGGACCCAGCCCGGCTCCCGGGACGGTCTCGTCCACCGGGAGGAAGAGGCTTCCCCCGGCGCCGGCGGGGAGCAGGTTGTAGAACTTGACGCGCACCGGAATCGGCTCGCCCGCCGGCCCCGCCACGCCGTGTGCCCTGCCCTTCGCGACGATGATGGGGCCGAGGTAGTGCGGGTTGTCGACGGCGAGCGCGGGGCTGCCATCGGGCTTCAGGATGGGAGTGACGCCGTCGACCTGGGTCAGCGGAATGCCCGTGCCGGTCGTCGAGAGCTGGACGTAGCCCCGGAGCCTCGTGGCCGGCAGGTCCGAGTGCATCTTCTCGGTGAACTCGACCAGCGCGATCTCGTAGTAATCGGCGGCCTGCCCGCTGAACGTCCTCGTCTCGGGGACGGCGAGCGGGATGTACTGGCCGGAGCCGTGAGCCTGGATGACGTTGTTGGCGCCGGCCGGGGTGACGCCCGGCAGGCCGTCGACGAACTTGCGCAAGCCGCCGGTGAGGATGCCTCCGATGACGGCGTCGGCGGTGGCGCCCGCGCCCGTCGGATCCGTGATGGTGACCACCGGAGCCACGTACCCGGTGCCTCCGTCGACGACGGTGAAGCCGGTGATGACACCTCCCGTGACCACGGCCGTCACCGTGGCGGGGGTCGCCGTCGTGACGTACGCATCGTCGACGGTGACCAGCGGTGCGGTGTACCCCGCGCCGCCGCTGGTGGGCGTCACCGCGGCGACGGGGCCGCTCGGGAGCGGGCTGTAGGCCCAGTTGCCGTAGGGACCGAAGTAATGCGGTATCCCGCCCGGATCGGGGACCTGGACGCGGAGCAATGCGGCGCCCGGCTGCAGGCCCAGCGCGGTGGCGCGCGTCGCGGCGGCCTTCTTGTCGGCGGCCGTGATCTGCTGCAGCTTCTTCGGCTTCTTCGCGCCCGCCGCGAAGGCCTGATCGGCCGACCAGGCAAAGGCCATCAACGCCATTGCCACGGTCAAACTCCTCCTGCGAAGAACGGCTGCGAATTGCGCCATGACGTGCCTCCCTTGAGCCTTCTCCTTTGTTGCTGCGGGCGCCTCTCCCGGAGACGACGCCTTCGGGCCGGCGGCGTGCGTACATCGTAGGAGGTGTGCTCCGGTGTAGTCAGGAGACCGGGACGGGGGTTTCACGTTGAGTGAAGTTAGAGATTGATCTAGATCAACTACGCTTGGAGTGGGTGGTAATCATTACGGGCCCTTATGGTGCGACGCAGTGTGAATGGGTCCCGCCGCACCTACCCACCATTCCACGCGAAGGGCCGAGGGTCTTGCCCCAACGGAGGGATGCGAACCGACGGCGAGCGACACTCCGGGTGAATGGGCCAGCTCCTCCGGTGAAGGTGCTCCCATCGTGAACCTCCGCACGAACTCGCCGCTCGACCCCGACGCAGGTGAGCTATGCTCCTGCGCGGAGCTCGACATGAAGGTCGCTGGCTACAGCGTGCTGGGGCTGCTCCTGATGGGCGCGGCCTTCATGGCGGGTGCTCGGTGGGCCCACAGGGGCAGCGGGCTGGCTTCGGGTGAGCGGGCCTCCCCCGTCTATGCCTGCCCGATGCACCCGCAGTACCGGTCGGATCGCCCTGCCGATTGCCCCTCCTGCGGCATGCGGCTCGAGCCCGTGCACGAGGAGCGCGGGGCCAAGCCGGCGGTCGCGGGCGACGGGACCCCGCTCCCCGCCGGTGCTTTGCAGGTGAGCTCCGAGCGGCAGCAGACGATCGGGGTGAAGCTCGGCGTCGTGGAGCGCATCACCGGCACGAGCACCCTGCGGACGACGGGGCGCGTGGCGCCCGACGAGAACGCCGTGTACCCGCTCGTCGCCGGCGCGGACGGCCTGGTGCGCGGGACCCGGGGAGCGACGACGGGCGCGACGGTGAGGAGGGGCGAGATCTTGCTCTCCTACTTCGCCCCGGAGTTCCTCAACGCGCAGCTGTCCTACTTCTCGGGGCTCGACACGCTCCGCGTCTCCAACCAGGACGGGGTCGATCGCTTCGCCAACACCCTGCGCAACCTGGGGGTCTCCGACCGGCAGCTCGACGCGATCCGGGCGACCCGCAAGATCGACCAGTACATCCAGGTCGTCTCGCCGGTCGACGGGTTCGTGCTCGACCGCAAGGCGTCGGTCGGCCAGCGGTTCGAGCGGGGCTTCGAGTTCTACCGCATCGCCGATCTCCGCAGGGTTTGGGTCCTGGCCGACGTGTACGAGGACCAGACGCCTTTCATCCACGCCGGCGCGAAGGCCCGGATCACGTCCCAGGGGCGCCGGCTCGAGGGCACCGTCGGCGGGACGGAGCCGATCTTCGACGAGGCGACGCGCACGCTCAAGGTGAGGTTGGAAGCCGACAACCCCGGCTTCGCCCTCAAGCCGGGGATGTTCGTGGACGTCCAGTTCGACGTCGCGGTGCCGCCGTCGGTGGCCGTCCCCGCGGAGGCGATCGTGGACTCGGGGCTCCGCAAGACCGTCTTCGTCGATCGGGGCGGCGGGTACTTCGAGCCCCGGTCGGTCGAGACGGGGTGGCGGCTCGCCGATCGGGTCGAGGTCACCACGGGGCTGATGGTCGGCGAGCGCATCGTGATCTCGGGCACGTTCCTGATCGACTCCGAGAGCCGCATGAAGGCTGCGGGCCAGGGGCTCGCCGGCCAGGCGGCCAGGGACCCGATCTGCGGCATGGAGGTGGACGCGGCGCGCGCGGCCGCGGCGGGCAGGCGGTCGGAGTTCCAGGGCGTGACCTACTTCTTCTGCGCCGACGAATGCAAGCAGCGCTTCGACGCAGAGCCGGGGAAGTACGCCCAGGCCGGGCGACCGTCCGTGAAGGAATGACCACCGGCGGGAGCTCGCGCCACGGGGGCCGAGATGATCAAGCGCGTCATCGACTTCTCGGTCCGGAACAAGCTCCTCGTGCTCCTGCTCATCGGCGCGGCGGCTGCCGGAGGTGGCTGGTCGCTCCAGCGGGTCCCGCTCGATGCCATCCCGGATCTCAGCGACACGCAGGTCATCATCTACACGCGCTGGGACAGGAGCCCCGACGTCGTCGAGGCGCAGGTCACCTACCCCATCGTCTCCGCCTTGCTGGGCGCGCCGAAGACCCGGGCCGTTCGCGGGTTCTCCGACTTCGGGTATTCGTTCGTCTACGTCATCTTCGAGGACGGCACCGACATCTACTGGGCGCGGACGCGGACGCTCGAGTACCTCTCGGGCGTCCGCGGTCGCCTGCCGCCGGACGCCGAGTTGGAGCTCGGGCCCGACGCGACGGGGCTGGGCTGGGTCTTCCAGTACGCGCTCGTGGACGAGTCGGGCCAGCGCAGCCTGGCCGACCTGCGCTCGTACCAGGACTGGACCCTGCGCTACTACCTCAAGGCGGTCCCGGGCGTCGCCGAGGTCGCCTCCATCGGAGGCTTCGGCCGCCAATACCAGGTCAACGTCGATCCGAACAAGCTCCGCAACTACGGGCTCTCGATCCAGCGCGTGGTCGAGGCGGTGCGCGGCGGGAACATCGAGGCGGGCGGCCGGCTGATCGACTTCGGCGGCACGGAGTACATGGTCCGGGGCCGCGGCTACGCGAAGTCGATCGCCGACTTCGAGGGCATCGTCGTCTCGGCCAGCCAGAGCGGGACCCCCATCCGCGTGCGGGACCTCGGCCAGGTGGTCATGGGCCCGGACCTCCGGCGCGGCGTGTCGGATCTCGACGGCACCGGCGAGGCGGTCTCGGGCATCATCGTCATGCGCCAGGGGCAGAACGCCCTGGACGTCATCGACCGCGTCAAGGCGCGCATCGAGGAGATCGAGCCCGGCCTGCCGCCCGGGTTGTCCATCGTCCCGATCTACGACCGCTCCGAGCTCATCCGGCGGGCCATCGGCAACGTCACGGAGACGCTCCTCGAGGTCATCCTGACGGTCGTCTTCATCGTCCTCCTCTTCCTGTGGCACGTCCCGAGCGCGCTCATCCCCGTCATCACCATCCCGGTCGCCGTGCTCATCGCGTTCATCCCGTTCCGGATGCTCGGGATCACCGCGAACATCATGTCGCTCGGCGGCATCGCCATCGCGATGGGCGAGCTGGTGGACGCCGCGATCGTCGTCGTCGAGCAGACCCACAAGAAGCTGGAGGAGCGCAGCCGCGCGGGGGAGCGGGTCGATCACGCGGCGGTGATCGTCGAAGCGGTGAAGGAGGTGGCGCCGGCCAGCTTCTTCGCCCTGCTCGTCATCGCCGTCTCCTTCCTGCCCGTCCTCACCCTCGAGGCGCAGGAGGGGCGGCTCTTCAAGCCGCTCGCCTACACCAAGACCCTGGCCATGGTCGTGGCGGCAGG
>Ga0209464_10000752_pt1 | contig 10327 bp, 8 predicted proteins | sample DOMMetBare1Fresh_2_FD_187473 | JGI IMG/M metagenome (GOLD analysis project Ga0209464, IMG submission 187473) | Wetland sediment microbial communities from St. Louis River estuary, USA, under dissolved organic matter induced mercury methylation -... | ecosystem: Environmental > Aquatic >... | reverse complement strand
CGTGCTTGCGGTAGGGCTTGCCGTGGCAGTTCTCGCAGGCCGAGACGTTGGCCGTGGAGGTGTAGCCGACGGTGACGCCGGTGGGGATCCAGCTGAAGTTGTAGACGTCGGGGTAGAGCTTGTAGTTGCCCTTGACCGGGACGATGGTCGTGCCGACGGCGAAGTAGCCGTAGATGAAGCCGTTGTTGGCCGGGTTGGTCACGTCGAACTTGGCGGCCGCGTTGCGCAGGGTGTAGCTGCCCGCCGTGGCGCCCTTCAGGAAGTTGGCGGCGTTCACCGAGAACTGGCTGGCGGTGGCGGTGGTGAAGGTCTTCGTCCCCGGCACGTACTGGATCGCGTAGACGGTCTTCTGCGGCAGGACCGAGACGTCCAGGTCGGTGCCGTTGGCCGCGAACGGGACGACGAACGGCTTGCCGTCCGTGCCGGTGATGGAGAGCGTGATGGTGCAGTCGAAGGTCGCCGCCGGCGCGTTGGAGGTGCAGGTGACGCCGCCGACGCTGGCCGACAGCTTGGTCGCGTCGGTGTAGGCGTTGTAGACCGACTGGTGCTCGACGGCCGCGCCGCCGTGGCAGATGGCGCAGGACTCGGGCTTGGCCGCGGCGGTGATGTCCTGGCCGCCGGGGCCGGACGGGCCCTGCGGGCCGGTGGCGCCGGTGTCGCCCGTGCAGGCGGTGAGCATGATCGCGAGCGCCGCCGCGCACAGCGCGACCTGACCGTAACGCGAAGAGGAGTGCATCCTGGGTGTCTCCATGTCGATGGTGGGTGCTGCCTGGTCGCCTCGGCCCGGCACGCGCCGACGAGGCGCGTGTTGGTTGACGCAGCAATGGACTGGTTGCCGAAGCAACGTCACGGCATCTGAGCAATGGCCGTGCCGCGCCGCTTCACGGTGCGTGCGAGACGGGGGCCGCCGAATCGGCCTGAATCGCAATGTGGGGCGGGTGGGGTCCGAGTGCGTGCGCCAAATCACGCACCCCCCCGTGCGTCATGTGCCCCAGCAACGAATCGTCGCGGCGGACCACGGGGGCCCGGAGCGGGCTCGGTGGCGGCATCTCGACGCACCGCCGCACCCGCGACGGTCCGGCGGGGGTCGGCGAGACGCGCTCCGCCCGCCGGGCCGGGTCCTCACGGGAGCTGGAACGGCTGCGCCACCGGCGGCAGCGCGGCCACCTCGGCGGCGCGCGCCACCCAGGAGCCCGCCACGGCCCGGGTCCCACCCGCGCCGCCGTTGGGACCGATGATCCAGGTCGATGCGGGCGGGAGGCCGGCGCCGGCGTAGGCCGAGACGTCCGTGGTGGCGTTGCCGTACGCCTCCTCGAGCACGAAGCCCTGCGCCACCAGCCCGTCCAGCCAGGTCCGCTTGAAGGCCCCCACCCCGCCCTCGTTCGGGATGGCCTCGGCGTTGGAGTCGGCCACGTGGAGCGGTCCCGCCGCGAAGCCACCGTCCGCCAGCCACTGGCGCGTCTTGGCGGTGAGCCAGTAGGGCCGCCCGGTCAGGTAGACGAGCACGTACCCGCGCCCCGTCAGCGCGCCAGTGAGCGCCGCCGCGCCCGGCCAGGCCCCCGGCACGTCCGGGCCAGAGAAGATGGGCTCGAAGAGATCGGTGAAGACGTCCCGCACCAGCTCCTCGTCGCTGGTGGTGAGCGTGCCGTCGATGTCGCTCACCACGAGGCGGGTTCCGGCGGGAAGGAGCCAGAGGCGGCCCGAGGCGACCGTGCCGTCACCCAGGACCTGGAGCCGGACGTCGTAGATCCCCGCCCCGAGGGTCGCGGGCACGGGGACGGCGATGCGCCCGTCGGCGTCGGTGCGCACGTCGCCCAGGCTGGTCCAGCCGTGGCAGGCGTCGAGGAAGACGCGCACCGCCTCGCCCTCCAGATCCTTGGAGAGGTCGCCGTAGGCGAACTTGCCGCGGATGGTGGCGCCGCCGGCGGGCCTGGCGAGGACGTCTTGCATGGAGTGGCCCGCGGACCCGAGCGCCACCGTGAGCGGCGAGGTCATGGGGTTGCGCCAGCCCTCGGTGGGCGCCGGCGTGAAGGGCGTGCCGAGGCAGCGGGTCAGGCCGGGCGGCGTCATGTCGGCGGGACCGCCGCCATCCTCGGCGGCGACGCTGCACCCGGCGCCGACGAGGCCGGCCACGGGGAGGAGGAGCTGAGCGAGCAGCGCGGCCAGCGGTCGGGTCGTTCGCATGGCACCAACTCCTGCAATGCCCGATCCGCCCAGGAGACCGATCGGCGAACGGCCCGGCGGCGCAGGCGCTTTCCGCTGGCCAGGCCCGGCGTGGGTCGGACGGACCCGTGTGCCGATCGCGACACCCCCGCCATGAAGGCGACGCGGCGGCACGGCGGGCCACCCGTCACCCGGAGTCACCACGCCGTGAGATCAGCGAAGCGACGCCCGGCGCGAGTCCGATCGACTACAGGCCGGTCTCGATTCCGAGGCGCAGCCCGCCGCCCAGGTCCTCGAGGGTGGTCGGGGCGGACGCGAGTCCGAAGAGGTTGCGCCACCAGAGGCCGGCACCGAGCGTGGCGCGCCAGCCGGGGCCGCCCCAGACCGCGCGGTCCAGCCCGAGCTGGACGCTCCGGAAGTGACCTCTCCGGACCTCGGTGATGCCGGCCACGTCCTGTCGGTCGGAGGCCAGGCCCCAACCGAACAGCGCCTCGCAGCGATACCGGCCGCGCGAGAACCCGTAGCCCGCCACCAGGCCGAGGGTGTGCACGCTCTCTCCGGACTTGACGGCGCCCCCCACCGTGACGCCGGCCGCCAGACCGTGCCAGCGGGCCGTCGTCTCCAGGGCTCCCTCGAGGCCGCGCCGGGAGCCGCCCACCCGGGCGGTGGCGCCCACCACCGTGCGCCTGCCCGCCATGAAGGCCTCGATCAGGAAGGGCTTGGCGGGCGCCGGCGGCGTCACCGCGCCGGGCGCGTCGGGCGGCGCCACGATGAACCCGGTTCCCTCGGCCTCGGCGGGCTCCGGCTTGGCCGGAGCGGGCGGCACGGCGGGGGAGGCCGCCGGAACGGCGGTGACGGCGAGGGCCATGAGCAGCGGCAGGGCGAGCATGAGATCTCCGGACGAGTGGGTCGGCGTGCCGGCCGGCGGTGCGGCGGCGCGCCATGGGACGCTTGCACGCGTCAGCGGATGGCGCAAGAACCACGCCGTGGGACCCGTTGCGACGCCGCACGTCCCAGGCCCGCACCACGTGATCCGGACGGCTCCAGGCCGTGTGGGCAGAGCGCGCCAGGCGTAGGTGCGCGACCCACAGCGATGCCGCGGAGAGATGCGGCACGGCGTCACGTCACTCGGCCGCGGGTTTTCACTCGCCGCACTGGCCCCACTAGAGTTCCCGGTGTTGGCGCAGCAGCCGGTCGACCGAGGGCCGGGAAGTGGACGGGCCGTGTGGATTCCTCAACATGGTGCTTGGTGGATCGGTACCGGCGGCGTGACGCCGACCAACTCCAGAAGGAACCGGGATATGCAGACGCTACGTTCGCGAAGGGTCGAAGAAGGGCGGAGCTCGAGAGGCAACGCTCGCCTGGTGATGGGATGCCTCACGGCGCTCGCGGTCGGATCGCTCGCCCTTCCCCAGCAGGCACTGGCCATCCAGACCAGGTACGAGACGGTCAAGGCGCCGCTGCGGGCCGCCAAGGACATGGCGCCGGTCCCGGCGGCCCAGTCGAAGCACACGCACGCACCGTTCCAGCCGGGCCGGTGCGGCATCTGCCACGTCAAGAACGACGACAAGAACCCGGGCGGCCTGCGCCACGCCAGCGTCAACGAAGAGTGCCTCGAGTGCCATGAGGACACGCGCGAGGTCATGAGCCGGACCTACAAGCACTACCCGTCCGTGGTCTCGTGCAACTACTGCCACAACCCGCACAACTCCGTGGAGCCGGGCCTGCTGCTGGCCAAGGCCGAGGAGCTGTGCTGGGAATGCCACAAGGGCCTCCACAAGGCCGTCGCGACGGCCAAGGTGAAGCACGACGCCCTGACCGAGGGGAAGCGCTGCTCCAACTGCCACAACCCGCACGCCTCCAAGGTCGACAGGATGCTGATCTCGCTCCCGTTCGACCTGTGCGTGAACTGCCACTCCAAGGACGGGATGGTCTCCTCGGACGGCAAGGCGATGCCGAACAGCAAGTTGTGGCTGGGGCAGAACAAGGTGTGGCATGCGCCGGTGCAGGCCAAGGACTGCTCGGCCTGCCACCGCACGCACGGCGGCGACAACTACCGCCTGCTGGTGAACGGCTACCCCGCCGCCTTCTACAAGGATTACGATCCGAAGAACTACGCGCTCTGCTACGGGTGCCACAGCGAGCGCGTGGTCTCCGAGCCCGAGACCACCACCTTGACGGGCTTCCGGGACGGGTCGAGGAACCTGCACTACACCCACGTCCACCGGGACCGGGGCCGCTCCTGCCGCGCCTGCCACGAGGTCCACGCCGCCAAGCAGGAGCGCCGCGTCCGCGACGGCGTGCCCTTCGGCTCGAAGGGCTGGATCCTCCCCATCAACTTCACCAAGACCTCCACCGGCGGGACGTGCGCCCGGACCTGCCACGACACGCGTTCCTACTCGAGGACCCTGACCAAAGCCGTCGACGCCCACGCGGCGGCGGAGAAATAGGGCCAGCCATGCGACCCTCCATGCGGACCATCCTCCTCGTCTTCGCCACGCTGGCGTTCCTGCGGCCGTTCGCCTACGCCGTCGCGATGACCGGAGCGCCCATCAAGGATGCCGAGATGAAGACCCTCGCCGGGCCGAGCGAGAAGGTCCTGCGGGCCAAGGCCAAGGCGACGGTGCTGGTCTTCTTCCGGACCGGCCAGGACCGCTCGGTCAGCGCGCTGAAGGAGTTGGCCAAGTGCGAGAAGGACCTGGCGGGCAAGCCGGTGCGCTGGGTGGCGCTGGTCTCCTCCGTCGAGGACACCGAGGCGGTGAAGGCGGAGGTGAAGGAGTCCGGGATCGCGATGCCGGTCCTGTTCGACGAGCAGGACGCCTACTACCAGCAGCTCGAGATCAGGCAGCATCCGGCCATCGTGTTCCTCGACGCCCAGTGGCGCGTGGTCGCGGCGGAGGGCTTCCGCCAGATCGACTTCTGCGACGTCGTGAAGACGCGCGTCCGCTTCGTGCTCGGCGAGGCCACCCAGGCCGAGCTGGACGCGGCGCTGAATCCGCCGGTGTCGGCCCTCCCGGGACAGGACCCGATGAAGAAGGCGATGCGCGATGTGAACATGGCGCGCCGGCTGCTCGACATGGCCGTCTACGATGGCGCCATCCAGGCGTGCCAGAAGGCGCTCGCCATCGCCCCGGTGGCCGAGGCGTTCGCGGTCATGGGCGACGTCTACCAGAAGCAAGGCAACTGCGCCGAGGCGCGGAAGGCGTACGTCTCGGCGCTGAAGATCAAGGCCGACGAGCCGCACGCGCTCGACGGGCAGAAGGCCTGCGCCGGCAAGTAGCGCCGCTCCGCTCGACGCGAGGCGGCTGACGGCGTTCCTCCCTCCGGGTCGGCCGGAGGGAGGCGCGGCTGCCGGGCGGCACGCGCGACGGTGGTCCGGACGTTCGGGTGGCGAGATGCCGCCGGGGCTGAGGCTCCCGGCGCCGCTCAACGACCGTGCACGATTCGCAGTACCCCTGCTGCGCGCGGAAGACCGTGCGGGCGCGGCTTCGCCGCGCTGCGTCCGAATCGCGCTTCTCCGTTCAGGGGGCCGGGCGCCGCTCGACGGCCACCACGCGGGCGGTCCAGGGGCACCAGCCGATCGAGGCGAAGTCGGCCTGGTGGGCCTCGACGTAGCCAGGGCAGGCGTCGCAGACCTCGACCGTGAAGCTGGCGAACGCGGGGGTGGCCGGATCGACGTGCCAGCTCCACTGCCCGTCGCAGTCCGTCCCGGAGCGGATCCCGAAGACCGGGACCGCGGGGTCTCCCGTCGCGAGGAGCGTCTCGGCCTCGGCGATGAACGCCGGCCGCGTGGACCAGATCTTCACGGAGGAGCCCTGGCTGGCGCCGGCGGGTGCGCAGACGGCGAAGGTCACGAAGGCACCGCCCGTGCGGGTGGCACAGTCACCGCCCACGCAGGTCGAGGCCACGCAGGCCTCGGGATCGGTGCACGCCATCAGCGAGAGGCCGACGAGGGCCATCACGAAGGGGCGCACGGGGGGCCTTCCTTTCGTTCGAGGAGCGCTCGAGCGTACTGCGACGCGCACCGTGGGGCCACGGTGACGTCACGCCGCGTCCGGGGGGCCTCGCGGATCGACCAATACTCCGGGTGTCAAGGACTCGCAGTGAGTGCGACGTCGCATCAGGCAGGTCGGCCGGCGCCTTCTGCGCCGGGGTCTCCAGGAACCGTTCTTCGCGGTCGTGGAAGACTGGCGCGGGGTCGCCTGGCACGTGGGCGGCGCCGCGTGGCGCGGCGCTGGTGCATCCAAGTGGCGGGGCAAGAGAAGAGGCCGGGACCGACGGGGAGCTTCCCCGATCGATCCCGGCCTCCGTGCTGGCGGGCCCTAGAGGATTCGAACCTCTGGCCTTCGGATTCGTAGTCCGACGCTCTATCCAACTGAGCTAAGGGCCCAACTCGTCCTGTGGTGCTGCGCCCGCGTGCGGCGGGGTGCAACTGGCGGAAAGGGAGGGATTCGAACCCTCGATACAGGTCACCCCGTATACTGGTTTAGCAAACCAGCGCCTTCGGCCTCTCGGCCACCTTTCCCGAAACCGTCCCTCCGTACGTCTGGCGGAGGAGGAAGGATTCGAACCTTCGGAGGGCGTGAACCCTCAGCGGTTTTCAAGACCGCCGCCTTCGGCCGCTCGGCCACTCCTCCGAATCCCGCGTCATCCGACAACCTGCCGCCGTCCCGTGGGAAACCGGCCGGGAGGGCATTGGAGCCGCCCTGTATAGAGGATGGGCGCGACGGGATCAAGCCCGTTGACGAGGGTCGCCGCCGCCGGCTTGCTGGTCCAGGTGTCCCGGGGGAGGATCCCGGGCGTGGACGCCCCCATCAGGCTCGCGGACGTCGGCCCCGAGCGGCTCCTCGCGGCCTTGGCGATCCTCGCCCTGGTCGCCGCGGCGGCCGTGGCGGTGGCGGTGGCCTCGGCGCTCGGGGCCCGCCGCGCCATGGCCCGGGCCCGCCAGGCCGCGGACGACCAGGCGGCCGCCGAGGCGCGGGTGGCCGGCGAGCTCGCCGATCGCGACGCCTTCCTCACCCGGGCCGTCGACGAGGTGAAGACGCGGCTCGGCCTGCTCTCCACCTCGCTCGATCTCGCCCTGCGGCGGCGCGCCGAGGTGCCGGAGCTGACGGCGGCCCTGCGCGAGGCCCGCGCCGAGGCGGAGCGCATCGCCCGGCTGGCGGCCCGCCTGGCCCAGCTCCGCACCGTGGCGGGCGCGGTGCGGCGGAGCCCGGTGGACCTCGCCGCGCTGGCGCGCTCGGTCTGGCAGCTGGCCCAGCCGGCGGCGGCGCAGCGGGGCGTCTCCTTCGCGCTCGACGCCCCCGGCCCGGCGCCGGTGTCGGGCGACGCGTCGCTCCTGGCCCAGGCGCTCGACGAGCTGGTGACGAACGCGCTCGGCGCCAGCCGCTTCGGTGGCACGGTGCGGCTCACCGTGGCGCGCCACGGCGGCGCGGTGCGGGCCACGGTGCGCGACGAGGGGGCCGGCATCCCGCGCGAGAAGTGGGCCCAGGCCTTCGAGCCCTTCGCCCGCGGCGCCGGCGGCTGGAGCCAGGCCGGCTTCGGCCTGGCGCTGGTGCGCCAAATCGCCCGCGGTCACGGCGGCGAGGCGCGGCTCGGCGAGGCCGAGCGCGGCACGGCGGTGGAGCTGGAGCTGCCGGCGGCCTGACCCGCCGCCGCGCCGGCACCCGCCTCGCTACCGCTCGACGCCGCGCGGGAACTGCTGCGCCGTGATGCGCTCCAGCCCGCCCATGTACGGCCGCAGCGCCTCGGGCACCAGCACCGAGCCGTCGGCCTGCTGGTACTGCTCCAGGATGGCCACCACCGTCCGGCCGATGGCCACGCCCGAGCCGTTGAGCGTATGGGCCAGCCGGGGCTTGCCGTCCGGCCCGCGATGGCGCAGCCGGATGCGGCGCGCCTGGAAGTCGTCGCAGTTGGAGACCGAGCTGATCTCGCGGTAGCTCCCCTGGCCCGGACACCAGACCTCGATGTCGTAGGTCTTGGCCGAGCTGAAGCCCATGTCGCCGGCGCAGAGCAGCACCACCCGGTGGTGCAGCCCGAGCCGGCGCAGGACCTCGCAGGCGTCGTCGAGCATGGCCTGGTGGGCCGCCTCCGACCCCTCGGCGGTGGCCAGCTTCACCAGCTCCACCTTGTGGAACTGGTGCTGGCGGATGAGGCCGCGCGTGTCGCGCCCGGCGGCGCCGGCCTCGGCGCGGAAGCAGGGGGTCCAGGCGCAGTAGGAGATGGGCAGCGCGCCGGCCTCGAAGATCTCGTCCCGGTGCATGTTGGTGACCGGGACCTCGGCGGTGGGGATGAGGTAGAGCGGCGGCTCGCCGGTGGTCTTGAAGAGGTCCTGCTCGAACTTGGGGAGCTGGCCCGTGCCGGTCATGGTCTCGCCGGTGACGAGGTAGGGCGGCAGGATCTCGGTGTAGCCGCGCGAGACGTGCACGTCGATGAAGAAGCTGGCGATGGCCCGCTCCAGCCGCGCCGCCGCCCCCTTGTAGATGGTGAAGCGCGAGCCGGAGAGCTTGGCGGCCTGCTGCCACTCGAGGACGCCGAGCGCCTCGCCGAGCTCCCAGTGCGGCTTCGGCTGGAAGGCGTAGGCCTGCTGCTCGCCCCAGATGCGCACCGGCACGTTGTCGTGCTCGTCCTTGCCGTCCGGCACCGACGGGTAGGGCGGGTTGGGCACGAGCAGCAGCAGCCGCGTGATCTCGGCCTCCACCTGCGAGAGCTCCGCCTCGCTCGCCTTGACCGCGTCGCCCAGGGCGCGCAGGTCGGCGCGGGCCCTCTCGCCGGCCGCCTTGTCGGTCCTCATGAGGTCGCGGATCCTCGCGTTGGCCTCGCCCTGCTCCTTCTTCTGCTTCTCGATGAGGACGTTGAGCTCGCGGCGGCGCGCCGCCAGCGGTCGGACCGGCGCGATGGCGGCCACCGCGCCCTCGCCGCGGCGGGCCAGGCGGGCGACCACGCCCTCGAAGTCGGCGACCACGGCCTTCAGGTCCAGCATGTCGATCTCCCCGGAATCCTTGAGTGAAAGAGGGGCTATTCTTCGCGCTTAACCTTCCGGGGGGCAAGGGGGTCTTCCCATGCGATGGCGGCCACGCGCATGAGCGACGACGAGCACGGGCGCCCCCGCCTGCGGGTGGTGGCGGGCGGCGGCGCGCGCGAGGCGGCCCGCGAGGAGGCGGCCCTGCTCGGCGCCTGGCTGGTGGGCGACGACGACGCCTTCGGCGAGCTGGTGCGGCGCCACGAGCCGCTGGTCCTCTCGCTGGTGCGCCGCTACGCGCGCTCCCCCGAGGATGCCCGCGATCTCGCCCAGCGCACCTTCCTGCGCGCCTTCGAGTCGGCCCGCCGGGCCCTCACGCGGGGCGGTGCGGCCGGCGGCGCGAGCGGGGCCGTCCCCTTCCGCCGCTGGCTGGTGCGCGTGGCGGTCAACCTCGGCAAGAACCACCGGCGCGACGAAGGCCGCTCCTTCCGCTCGGCCGAGGCGCTCGCCGCAGGCGCACCCGCGGAGGCGGGCGGCCCGAGCGCCGTCGAGCGGCTGGAGCGCGAGCAGGCGGCGGCCCGGATGCGGCGCGCCGTGCTCGGCCTGCCGCGCCGCCAGCGCGAGGTGCTGACCCTGCGGCTCGACGGCGAGCTCCCCTTCGCCGAGATCGCCGCCGCGCTCGGCGTCACCGAGAACGCCGCCAAGGTCTCCTTCCACCTCGCCGTGAAGCGCCTGCGCGCCGAGCTGGCCCCGCGGGCCTGGGAGGGCGCATGACCACGTGCCGCGACCTGTCGCCCCTGCTCGCCGACCGGGCCGCCGGCGACCTCACCGCCGCCGGGGCCGCCCGCCTCGAGGAGCACCTGGCCGGCTGCCCCGCCTGCCGCGCCGAGGCCGCCGCCGACGAGGCGGTCCTCTCGCTGGCCCGGCTGCCTCCTCCGAGCGACCGCGAGCGTTCCGTCCTGGCCGGTCTCGCCGATTCGCTGCGCCTGGCCCGCGCCGCCGCCGCGCGCCGCCGCGGCTGGGCCGGTCGCGCCGCCGCCGGCATCGCCGTGGCCGCGGCGGCGGCCGCCTTCCTCCTGGCGCCGGCCTTCACGCGCCGCGCTCCGCTGCTCACGCCCGAGGAGGTCGCCGCCGCGAGCGCCGCCCCGGCCGTGGCGGGAGGCCGGCCTGCCGACCACTGGGCGGCGCCGGACCCGGACGAGC
>Ga0209464_10000751_pt1 | contig 10328 bp, 7 predicted proteins | sample DOMMetBare1Fresh_2_FD_187473 | JGI IMG/M metagenome (GOLD analysis project Ga0209464, IMG submission 187473) | Wetland sediment microbial communities from St. Louis River estuary, USA, under dissolved organic matter induced mercury methylation -... | ecosystem: Environmental > Aquatic >... | reverse complement strand
CCCCGCCGTTATGATCGTCATCATCCCAGACTGTGACTATCTGTTCCTGGGAGGAAGATGTACAGAGGACACCGTCAACTATCAGGGTTGCCTGTGGATGATAATTGCAAATATTTCCCTGTGAAGTATAGGTATTGGTTGCAGTGGCCTGAAAGACTCCGGGACCTGTTTCAATTGCCGGAACTGTATCAACAACACCGTTATTCCAGTCATATCTGATACTGACGGGAGCTCCGGCATCATTGACACCGGTATAGCTTACATCCCACACCACCGTTACCGGAGAGCACAGTTTATCCGGAGTAATGTTGTTGGCCTTGGAAAATATAGAGCAATTTTGTCCGGAAATATTTAATGACAGCAGTGTAAGAATTATATACAAAAATCCTCTTCTCATGAACCCTAAATCCTTCCTCTTGACTAATCACAGCTACTCTTTAACGTAATCCATACCCTTCCGGTTACAATATCGCTTCAGATTTTACTCTATTTTACGTCTGAGATGTAAGAAATTCCCCTGACCTGATTTTCCATAAAATATCTGTCTTTCAATTATCTTTGATATATACGTGACAAATGAGGAATAATAAATGAAACCTGTACTATCCGAAAACGACAAATCTGTGCTTGAAAGGCGCATTGCGGAAGCTGAAAAGCTCTCGAAAACCCAGATCGTGCTGGCAACTGTAAAGCGTAGTGACAGCTACCGTGAAATACCCTGGAAGGCATTTGCCCTTGGGGCATCTTTTGCGGGTTTACTTGTTTTATCACTTGATCTGATATTCATCGGGTGGCTCCGGAACTCCAATGTTATTATTTCGATTGTAGCAACCCTCGCCATAGGTGCATTTATAGCCCTTCTTACAATACTTCTCCCCGGATTCGCCAAATGGTTCCTTCCCGACAGCCGCGCGGAAACGGAGACTCATCAATATGCTGAGTCGCTTTTTCTTTCCAGGGAGCTTTTTGCGACGGAACGACGTACTGGTATCCTTCTGGTCATAAGCCTGTTTGAAAGGAAGGTTGTAATCCTTCCTGACAAAGGCCTTAAGGACATTGTCAGTGAGGATAACCTTAAGAACATTATAAGGCTTATGAAGCGACCTCTTGCACAACATAAATTCAGGCAGGCTATGGAAATTGCTCTCGATGAATTGATTAAGATTATTAAACCCGGATCATCGGAAGAGAAATCTGCAAATGAATTATCAGATACAATAATAGAAGACAAAGGTTTATGAAAGCAAAATCACTATTGCTGACGCTTTGTGCATTACTGCTGTCAGGATTCAATGCCGGCGTCACTGATATACCTTATCTGACAGGCCGTGTGACAGACAATGCACAGATCCTTTCCGCAGAAACACTGGCATTGCTGAGTGACAGTCTTAAAATGCATGAGATGCGAACCACCAACCAGGTGGTTGTCCTTACAATCCCGACCCTCGACGGTGAAAGTATTGAAGATTATGCAAACAGGGTTTTCAACGACTGGAACCTTGGTCAGAAAGAGAAGGACAACGGAGTACTTATCATTGTAGTTCCGAATGACAGACGTATGCGCATTGAAGTCGGCTACGGACTGGAGGGCACACTGACAGATCTTACAGCCAGCAGGATCATTCAGTATATCATGACTCCAAAATTCAAAAACGGAGATTATGACGGAGGGATCACCGACGGAGCACTGGCTGTAATAAGTGTTCTTGAAGGAGGTTATGTAGAAGAAGCATCAGGCATGGCTGATGAAGATGATTCTGCAGAATCAGCGGGTATTTCCGATCTGGAAAGTCCTGACATGTCTCTGACAGAACGCATTCTTTTCGGAGCCTTCATATTCGGAATCATTGGATTATTTACAGTTTTAGGGATTATGACCCCTGGTGTCGGATGGTTTCTTTATGTATTCCTGATACCATTCTGGGCTACATTTCCTATAGTTGTTGTAGGAACAAAAGGGACATTGGTCTTACTGATAAGTTATCTTGTCATTTATCCTACAGCTAAACTGATATTGAAAAAGACCGACTGGTACAAAAAAGCTAAGACGGACCTGAAAACAAAAGGCCGTGCCTCTATCGGAGGGTTCACCTTCACATCGGGAGGTTCCGGCGGATCATGGAGCTCCGGCGGTGGCAGCTCATCAGGAGGCGGTTTCTCAGGCGGAGGCGGCTCTTCTGGGGGTGGTGGTTCCTCAGGGAGCTGGTAAATCTTAACAGCAATCATCTTCCTGAGAGATCTGTCACATCCGGAAAAGACGCAACAGTTCAAATTTACCATTATCACTCAACAATTTTCTTAATTTAGCATCTTCACCAGCAAAACAATGTCTGCCTATGAGTAATCAGAGAAGTATGGCCAGAACACTCGGGCTGGGCTATGTCATCATCTTTGTCATTGCCAATATCATCGGCTCCGGAGTATTCAAAAAAATCGCTCCGATGTCTGCTGAGCTTCAGTCCTCTTCCTGGATACTCCTTGCCTGGATTGCTGCAGGATTAATCACTCTTTTAGGTGCATTGAGCAATGCTGAAATTGCCGGTATGCTCGCGGACACCGGGGGCGAATTTGTCTATCTTAAAAAAATTTACGGCCGGTTCTTTTCCTTTCTTTACGGCTGGTCACTTTTTACAGTAATCCAGACCGGTGCCATTGCAGGTGTAGCGTATGTTTTTACCCAGTCGCTGAACAGTATTATTCCGATACCTGATATCCTTCCCTCCCTGCAGGATGTAACAATCGGAGGGGTCTTCTTTCCATTCCAGGATTTCGGCATAAAACTGACGACAATCCTGGTGATACTTCTGTTTACCTTTCTCAATATGACAGGACTGAGAGGCGGCGCATGGGTAAGCAAAGCCATTCTGATACTGGTGGGGGCCGGTCTGCTGGTAATTGTTGTATTCGGACTTACAAGCAATGTTGCCAGACCGGCAAACTTCATGAAGCTTAAAGATCTGGCAAACAGTACAGTAACCCTTTCTTCCTTTTACACAGCTATGCTCGCTGCATTCTGGGCATACCAGGGGTGGGTCTCAGTCGGATTTATAGGCGGCGAAGTCAAGGATGCAAACAGGAATATACCGAAAGGGATTGCTGCTGGAGTTGCCATTGTGATAGTCGTTTATGCGCTTGTGAATCTGACTTACCTCTCTCTGCTGTCAATTCCGCAGCTTATAAGCATAAACGCAGCCGGGAATCAGATTGCCGCAGTAGAGGCGGTCAGGGGATTCTGGGGGACGGGCGGAGTAATTTTCATATCGCTGCTGATACTCTTATCCACCCTTGGGTGCCTCCATGCCAGCATTCTCACGGGTTCACGACCCTATTACGCCATGTCGCGTGAGAGACTTTTCTTCAGACCTATCGGGAAGCTTAACCGGCACAATGTGCCGGGCAACTCTCTGCTGTGGCAGGGGATATGGGCATCAGTACTGGTTCTTTCAGGCACCTTCGACCAGCTGACAGACATGCTCATTTTTGCTGTGTATATTTTCTACGGCGCAACAGCTACCGGCGTTTTCATCCTCCGCCGCAGGATGCCTGATGTCCACAGGCCTTATAAGGTATGGGGATATCCTATTGTCCCTGGTATTTTCGTACTCTTCTGCATTGGCTTGTTTTTCAATACAATTGTGACCCGTCCGCGTGAGGCGATGATTGGCCTGACCCTGATACTGACGGGTATACCGGTCTATTTTCTCTTCCGGAAGAAACAGTCAGGGAATGTGGCTGACTAAGTCTGAAAGCGGTTACAATGCTAAAACGTGAATCCTGCAACCAGAAACATCTGGTCACTGTGAGGGTTTAAGATGAGCTGTCCGGTCACAGGAATGCTGAAACGATCTGTCACCGTAAGTGTCTTAGATACTTCCAGTCCTAAATTGCATACTGCAAAGACACTTTCGTCTGTATCAGGGTCATAAGTATGCCAGCCGTTGCCGGCTCCTGCAAAGAGCCGGAGTAATTTGAACGAATAGCCTGCCTCGAAATACAGATCACCTCCCAATGACCCTGCTCCCCCGGCTTCGTTAATTACGCAATTTGCGCTCACATCAAGGTTACCGCCTGAAAAGTCAAGGGTGAGTTCAAAAGCATGACTTCCTGAAGGTGCCGAATAGTCAAAATATCTCAGACCAGGCGAGTAATAATCGGTTATGCCAATGCTGAATCCTGCCGGAAGGGCAACAGAGATATAAAGGTCAACTTCCTGATAATCATTAAAATCATACGAGCCCCAGGCTCCGGCAGTAAATGCCCCTGAAGTAAATTCAATCACTGGTTGAATTGCAGGTCCGCTTCCCAGTCTTGTTCCCCTCCAGATAAAACTGCTGTAAAAGTCCGCCCCGGTTGTCCAGGATGCTGGTTCTTCTTCCTGGGCATAAAGGCTCGTGCTTACAAGCAGACTCATTGAGCAAAATGCCCCCGTAAAAATCTTACAGTAATTATTCATGATCTTTCTTCAGGCTGTATCATATTTAGCAACATTGATTATTACAATATCAACCCGCCCTTGCTTTAAACCCTTTATTAACTAAAGATGGAACTTATTTATCAAACTGACAAAAAAGAGTTACAGAGATTGATTTCGGTGTGAACATAATTTAACTTTGTTGATAACAATAAATCTCTGTAAGCTATGAAACCTTTAAGGACTCTTTCTCTGCTTTTGTCCCTTGTACTGTTCATTCCGATCCGGGCATGGGGGATTAATACCACTGATACCAGGATGCTCTCACAACCTGCAATCAGTTCAGACCGAATAGCCTTTATCTATGCCGAAGATCTGTGGGTAGCCAACACAGACGGCACTCAGCCGAGAAGGCTTACAGTAGATGAAGGTATTGAATCTAGTCCTGTATTTTCACCTGACGGGCAATGGATAGCTTTCAGCGCGGAATATGACGGGAACAGGGATGTCTTTATTGTATCAGCAGACGGGGGTATTCCTGTCCGTCTTACCTGGCATCCCGGTGCCGATATAGTCCGGGGTTTTACCCCCGACGGCAAAAATGTGCTGTTCATCTCCCAGAGGGCAACATATACTAACAGGTATTTCCAGCTGTTTACGGTTCCCGTTACAGGTGGATTTCCCAGGCAGCTTGAGATTCCCAACGCTTACTATGCCGTCTATTCTCCGGATGGGCAATCCATGGCTTACACTCCTATTCCTGACAGGTTCCAGCAATGGAAGAATTACAGGGGAGGTACTGTCTCTTCGATATGGATCATCTCGCTCGGTGATTTTGCTGTTGTAAAGATCCCAAAACCCGAAGGGGGATGTAATGATTCCAATCCTATGTGGGTAGGAGACAGAATATATTTCATAAGCGACAGGGCCGGGGAATTTAATCTTTTCTCCTTCAATCCTGGAAACAAAGAGATAAAGCAGCTTACAAGTTTCACGGATTTCCCGGTGCTTTCAGTCGGATCCGGCAATAACAGGATCATTTTTGAGCAGGCCGGGTATTTGCACAGTTTTGATCCGGCGGCGTCATCTTCTAAAAAGCTTACCGTGGGCATTGCCGCAGACCTTCAGGAACTGAGGCCCCGGTTTGTCAGTGGCGGCAAATATATCCGGAGTGCCGGAATCTCGCCAACAGGTGCACGTGCACTATTTGATTTCAGGGGTGAGATCATTACCGTTCCGGCTGAAAAAGGTGATCCCAGAAACATCACCCAGACTAACGGAGCTCATGAGAAATACCCGGCATGGTCTCCTGACGGCAGGTATATTGCTTTCTTCTCTGACGCCACCGGTGAGTATAAACTATGCATCCAACCCCAGGACGGCAAGTCTGAGACCAGGGTTTTCCAGCTTCCGGGTACTGGCTTTTATGCATTTCCGAAATGGTCACCTGACAGTAAAAAGATCACTTTTACAGATAACGGGAGGAATCTTTATCTCCTCGACGTGGCATCAGGATCGATAAAAAAGGTCGATACTGACGAGTTGTATGCCCCGGATCAGGCAAGAGATATGATGAACGACTGGTCACCAGACTCACGCTGGTTTGTCTACACCATAATTACGAAGACCTATTTCAGCCGCATCTATCTGTATTCCCTTGAGCAGGGGAAATCCTTTGCAGTTACAGACGGCCTCAGCGATGCTTCGGAACCGGTGATTGACTTGGACGGAAAGTATCTGTATTTCTTTGCATCGACGGATGCAGGGCCTGTGAATAACTGGTTTGACCAGTCATCAGCGGATATGAAAGCTACCAGGTCGATATACCTGGTCACGTTGCAGAGAGACACTATCTCCCCATTTGCAAAGGAGAGTGACGAGGAAAAAGTGGCTGCCGGATCAGTGGAACCTGCAAAAGTTGCCGAACCGGTGAAAAAAGATAAAAAGCTACCGGCTGAAACAAATAAGCCGGCAACCGTCATGAAAGTGGACCTGGAAACTATCCAGGACCGCATCGTTGCCTTCCCGGTTAAGAAGGGCAATTATTCCATGCTGGGGTCGGCAAATAACGGAGCGGTGCTCTATATTGTGGGGTCTGACGACCCTGATTCTCCTGCAATGCTTCATAAGTACGACCTTAAGAAGCGTAAGGACAGTGAGGTGATGGAGCTTGACGGTTATATTCTTTCCGCTGACGGCAAAAAAATGCTTTACAACAAAAAAGATACCTGGGGGATAACTACGGCAGGTGAAAAGCCCGAGGCCGGCAAGGGATTACTGAATATTGCAGATATCCAGGTGAAGATAGATCCGCGTGTTGAATGGCCCCAGATATTTGATGAAGCATGGCGTATCAATCGCGACTATTTCTACGATCCCGGCATGCATGGGGCGGATTGGAAGGCTATGAAGGAGAAGTATTCCGTGTTCCTTCCTGACCTTGCCTGCCGCAGTGACCTTAACCGTCTTATCCAGTGGATGTGCAGTGAACTTTCGGTAGGGCATCACCGTGTAGGCGGCGGTGATTTTCTGAACACTCCTGGAGCTGTCAGGGGAGGACTGCTGGGAGCAGATTATGAACTGACGAACGACAGATACAGGTTGAAAAAAATCTATGGAGGTCTGAACTGGAACCCCGGACTGCGGTCTCCTCTTACGGAACCGGGCATAAATGCAAAAACGGGTGAATATATTCTTGCTGTAAACGGAAAGGATTTGAAAACAGATCAGAACCTTTACAGCTTCTTTGAAAATACCGCAGGGAAAATCGTTGAGCTTACCCTGGGACCGAATCCTGACTACACAGGCTCAAGGGTGGTTAAGGTTGTACCGGTAGAAAATGAGTACGGCCTGCGCAACCGCGACTGGGTAGAGGGCAACCTGAAGAAGGTGACTGAGGCCACCAACGGCCAGGTGGCATATGTTTATGTGCCAAATACAGCCGGGGAGGGGCATGAGTATTTCAAGAGATATTTCTTCCCCCAGGCTGACAGGAAAGCAATAATAATTGATGAACGGTTTAACGGTGGCGGATTGATCGCCGATTACTACATCGACATACTCAGAAAACCTTACCAGTCTCACTGGAACATGCGTTACGGGATTGATCTTAAGACTCCCAGCGCTTCAATCCAGGGGCCCAAGGTGATGATCATAGACGAGACAGCCGGTTCGGGAGGGGACATGCTTCCCTGGATGTTCAGGAAGTTCGAAGTTGGCACACTGGTAGGGAAACGAACATGGGGAGGATTGGTTGGTACTGTAGGTTTCCCCGAACTCATGGACGGAGGCAGTGTCACTGCTCCAAACCTGGCAATATGGACCAAAGACGGGTTTATCGTGGAGAATGTGGGGATTGCACCCGATATTGAGGTTGAACAGTGGCCGGCAGATGTTATCAGAGGCAGGGATCCGCAACTTGAGAAAGCCATCGAGGTTGCCATGAAGGAACTTGAGAAAAATCCGCAGGTTGAACCACAGCGCCCGCCTTACCCCGTGAGAGTGAGGAAGTAATAAATTGTGAAATGCCCGGTCGTTAAGTAAAATAACGGTCGGGCATTTAATATATCCGGCAATCATCCTGACTTAATCTCAGTTTTAACGCTGTGCCGTCAGCAGGAAGACATCAAACTTTTTTGTGTCAGTTTCCGATATTTTCCTGTCAATCACAAAACACTTCCTGTGAGTGACATTAGTAAAACCGCGGTGCCTGAGAAGGTCAGCAAGATTGTCAACATTGAAACCTCTATGGCCGGCGAAACCGTCGCCGTGAAACGACCCGTCCTCCGGGCTGAGATCTGCAATTGCCAGATAGCCTGTCGGATTCAATAGACTGTAGAACCTGTCTAAAACCTGCTCAACCCCGGTGATATGATGTAGAACCATCTGGGTAAATATGACATCAAATTTTTCCTTTGAATAATCATCATTTTCCAGGTCGAAGTGCAGGGTTTTCAGGTTCTTTACCCCGGTTACATGGATCTTTTCCTTAATTACCTTCACCATTTCCACAGAGTTGTCCATCAGGGTTATCTCCTTCAGATGGTCTTTGAGCAGGAAGCTGGCAATCCCGGTACCGGCGCCGAATTCAAGTGCCGTCATATTTTTGTTTATAGGAATCAGCTGCTTTATAAGGTCTGTAATTGCAACTGAACGGTCCCAATGCATCGGATTTTTGTCCCAGTCAGCTGCTTTGGAGTCAAATTCACTGGGTATATTTTTCGACATAATATAGTTTTGATTTTAAAGCTATTAAGAAATCACACATGGATGAGAATTATTCATTCCGGTTTTTCCGGAAAGTCATTAAATGTCACTAAAGGACGAACCAGTCGCCAGATATCCGGTCGCTGTCATCAGGAAAACTGCAATGCCGGAATTCATTAGTATGCATATCATAGCAGTAATCATCCTTCCATTTATCTGCATTTTCAGATGTCACCCTTATTGCGTCGAGAATAAAGTTCAGTTCATCATCTGTCATCGTAGGATGAAGGGACAGTCTTACCCAGCCGGGTTTCATAGAAAGATCTCCGGCTTCTATTCTGTCAGTGATTTCCCTTGACATATTGAAGTCGACACCGAGCAGGAAATGACCGTAAGTGCCGGCGCATGAGCAACCGCCTCTGACCTGTATCCCGAACCGGTCATTCAGTAGTTTTGTTATAAGGTTATGATGGATATTGTCAATATAAAAGGAGAACACACCCAGCCTCTCTTTGATGTTGCCGGCGAGAATATGCAGGCCGTTAATTTCAGATAACTTCCTAAAGGCTAAGTCGTTAAGTTCGACTTCTCTCCGGCGGATCATTTTTGTGTCCATTTTTTCCTTCAGGGTGACAGCCAGGGCTGCCCGTATGCCCTGCAGGAATCCGGGAGTTCCACCGTCTTCCTTGACCTCGATATCCGTAAAATAACTGTAACCGCCCCACCTGTTCGTCCATTTTACTGTTCCTCCTCCAGGGGTGTCAGGAGTATCGTTTTTATAAAGCTTCTTGCTGAAGATGAGCACGCCGGCGCTACCCGGACCTCCAAGAAATTTGTGAGGCGAAAAGAATATAGCATCAAGTTGCCTGAGTTTATCTGCCGGATGCATATCGATATCAACATAAGGTGCCGAAGCAGCAAAGTCTACAAAGCAATACCCGTTATGGCGGTGCATTATTTCGGCAAGCTCATAGTAATCAGGCATATAACCTGTAACATTGGAGCATGCTGAGAATGAGCCAATGAGCAGTGGCCGTCCGGCGTATTTCACAATTTCCTTTCTCAGTGAATCAGGATTGACTTTCAGGTCCGGGGTTGGTTCCAGTAATACCACGTCGGCAATAGTCTCAAACCATGAGGTATGATTTGAATGGTGTTCGGTATGAGTTATGAAAACAACAGGTCTGCCCTCCCCGATATCCTCTTTGCATCTGTTCTTATCCTTTGATGCAAACGCACAGTAATTTTTAGCCTGTTCGGGAATCTTCAAGCCCAATATCCTCTGCAGTTTGGCCAGAGCCGAGGTCATTCCGGTTCCGGTGAAGAGCAGAACATCTTCGTCATTGGCGTTTACGTGATGTTTGACAATTTTCTGGGCATGATGATATGCATCTGTCATTGCCTTGCCGGTAGAGGATGATTCGGAATGAGTGTTGCCAACCATCGGGCCAATATCTTTCGACATCCTGATTTCTATCGGCTCATAAAGCCTTCCGCTGGCAATCCAGTCGGCATACACCAGCTTTTTCAGTCCATGCGGAGTCTCTATCTCATGATCAATTCCGACAATGTTCCTCCTGAAGGGCTCGAAGTATTTTTCAGTATCTGTCATCTGCCAAGTCTTTTTACGTTTAACCGGGGGATACCCTGTTCAGCATATTCCGGCTCAAAAATAAGTAAAAGGATCATGGTATAATAAAAAACAGCACAA
>Ga0209464_10000750_pt1 | contig 10345 bp, 9 predicted proteins | sample DOMMetBare1Fresh_2_FD_187473 | JGI IMG/M metagenome (GOLD analysis project Ga0209464, IMG submission 187473) | Wetland sediment microbial communities from St. Louis River estuary, USA, under dissolved organic matter induced mercury methylation -... | ecosystem: Environmental > Aquatic >... | reverse complement strand
GAAGGCTCGGACATGTCGACTTCGATAGATTTCTTGTCGCCCTTCTTCATGCCCACCAGACCGTCATCGAACGCCTTGGGGAACAGGCCCATACCCGATTCATACAAACGGGATTCGGCTTGCAGAGAATCGATCGGCTGGCCATCGGCATCTTTGGCGGCCAGGGAGATTTCAGCGAAACTGCCTTCTTCGATCTTCGCAGATGCCGCAGCATCTTCGAAGTCGTAGTAATAATTGCGCAGCTCTTCGATCTGGGCATCGACGTCAGCATCGGTTGCCTCGATGCTCGGGAGCTCGATCTCGACAGGCTCGTAGCTGCTCAATTCGAATTCGGGACGGCAGTCAACCGTCACGGTGAATGTAAAGGGCTTGCCAGCTTCGACCAATTCGACATCCTGATCGAAAGCAGGCTGGCCGATGGCTATAAGGTTCTGCTCATCCATTGCCAGAGGATACACTTTGTTCAGCACGTCGTCGGTCACAGTGGCAACAACCGCTTGGGGGCCCAGTGCGCTATCGATGATAGGACGAGGAGCTTTGCCCTTGCGGAATCCAGGGAAATTGTACTTGAAGGCAAAATCCTTGTAGGTCTTCTTGATGCGCGCATCGACTTCTTTCGCGTCGACGGTGATCGTCAGTTTCCTCTGGTTCTCCTCCAGAGCCTCAACTTTGGTTTCCACTCAAAATCCTCCATCTATTCTCTTCTGCGAACGCCGTATAGTGCACGAACGCTGTTTCACCCTATTGCGCGAATACCGCAGCAACCGCGACTGTCTTCGAGACGATTCCATACGCTTCGCTTCATCAACCATCATCCGAAACGGATATGGTGCGGGCGAAAGGACTTGAACCTTCACGGGTTTCCCCACCAGGACCTAAACCTGACGCGTCTGCCAATTCCGCCACGCCCGCATATTCACGTGAAATCACTCTTGAAAAACAGCATGCCTATACACGATAGCCGTCCTTAAGCATGCGGCAAACCATGTTAGCAGAAAATGCATGGGCATAACACGAGAAAGGGTTCAGAGGCGCGAACGTGGTGCAGCTTCGGGCAGGCCATGACGACAGTATTTCGAAATCTTTCTGCAGAAAGAAAACCTCCCATTCCCCGTTGTGGGAGAAATGGGAGGCACCGGCAGTGCATATCGGCGGAAAGCGAAACCTGGTTCTCGTAAGAATTATTTTTCCCGGAACATACCGCCGCGGGCATCGTCATCTTCAGAAGCGATTTTCGCAGCTTCAGCATCAGAATCGCTCGCAAATACTTTCAAATCGTCACGCCCTGCCAGCCCTTTTGCCATTTCGCGAAGCTTGAACTTCTGAATCTTATTAGATGGGGTCATCGGGAAATCGTCGACGAAGAACACGCGCTTCGGCACTTTGTACCGCGCGATATGCGCAATGGAATAGGCGCGCACGTCTTCCTCCGTCATACCTTCATAGCCCGGCCGCGTGCGAATAAACGCACCGACGATTTCGCCGAGTTTCTCATCAGGTATACCGACGACCTGGGCATCGAGCACGCCGGGCATCGACAGAAGGAAATTCTCGACTTCCAAAGGATAGATGTTCTCGCCGCCGCGAATGATCATGTCCTTGATGCGGCCGGTTACGCGGTAATAGCCGTCTTCGTCGACCGTTCCCATATCGCCAGAATGGAGGTACCCGTCCTCGTCGATGACCTTGGCAGTCTCTTCGGGCATTTTATAGTAGCCCTTCATGACGTTATACCCTTTGCAGCACAGCTCGCCCGGTTCGCCCGGTCCGCAAATATGGCCATCGTCGACATCGACGATGCGCACGGCTACCGGCGGATGCTTCTTGCCGACGGTTTCGCATTTGTGCTCGATATCATCATCAGCGCTTGTCTGGGTGAACACGGGGCTCGTTTCAGTCAAACCATAGCAGATGGTGACTTCGCGCATGTTCATCTTGTCGATAACCTCCCGCATGGTTTCGGAAGGACACGGGCTGCCGGCCATGATGCCGGTACGCAACGTCGACATGTCGTAGCGTGCGAAATCGGGATGGTTCAGCTCGGCGATAAACATAGTCGGCACACCGTAGACCGACGTGGCCTTCTCTTTGTCGATGGCCTGCAAAACCAGTTCGGCCTCAAAGCTTTCCACGACCACCATCGTCGAGCGATGCGTCAAGCTGGCCATCACGCCCAACACGCATCCGAAGCAATGGAAGAACGGAACAGGAAGGCACACGCGGTCATCGGGACCGAGCTTCTGGCCTTCCCCAATATAGTAGCCGTCGTTGAGGATGTTGCGATGCGTGAGCATAACGCCCTTGGGAAATCCGGTCGTACCGCTCGTGTACTGCATCATGACGCAGTCGCGGTTATCGAACTTGCGCGTGCAATCCCACAATTCTTGTTCGGCCACGTGCTCACCCAACAAAATGAGTTCGGGCACGCTGTAGCAGCCGCGATGCTTTTCGGGCCCCATGTAGATGATGTTCTTCAAGCAGGGATAATTCTCGGATTCCAGATGCCCACGCTCTTGAGTCAACGATTCAGGAACAAGATCGCGGACGATCTGCAGGTAGTCGACATCGCGGAATTTGTCGATGATGCAGACGGCCTTCATGTCGGACTGTTTCAGCACGTAATCGAGCTCGTGGCTTTTGAAGACGGGGTTCATCGTCACCATGACAATGCCGATTTTAGCCGTGGCATACATGAACGTCAGCCAGTCGGGAATGTTACGGGCCCACACACCCAGATGGTCGCCCGGTTCCATGCCGATCGCCAGCAAGCCGCGAGCTAGATTGTCGGTACGTTCGTCAAATTCGCCGTACGTCCACCGCAAATCGCGATCGGGATAGACTACGAATTCGTGGTCAGGATCTATTTCTGCTTGATCGCGAAAATACTGGCCTATGGTCTTTTCCGAATGGAGCCGGTAATCCTGGGATCCCGGCTCCCCTCGGTATTCTTCAGTTTCCTCTGTCATCGTTCACTTCTCTTCATTAGATACGCCCCGGCAACCCACAGAAGCGTGGAGCGGGAACGAGGGGCTGACCGGCTTAGATGGGGGTATACACCACGGCCAGGAACTTGGCATTCTGGCTATCGTGCGCACGTACCTGATGAGGTACGATGGAATCGTAGTAGATCGATTCGCCAGGATGCAGCACATACAGCTCCTTGCCGTATTCGATCTCGATTTCCCCCTCCATGCCATACAGCCACTCCTCGCCTTCGTGGCCGACGAGCTTATGGTCGGTCTCACCGGAAGGTGTAACGGTGATGACGAAAGGATCCATGTGACGGGAAGGACGGCCTGCGGCCAAGCTGAAGTAGCTGAGGTCGCCAGCATCGCTGTTGGTCTCCAGGCTCTTCAGGCGCGTGACTTCTTCCATTTGCCGCCGATCGATATACAGGGGCCCAAGGTTCTCGTCATCGTCCATAAGAGTGCCCAGACGTACGCCCAGGGCACGGGTTATCTTGATCAAGGGAGCGAGTGAAGGCGGCAGCTCTCCTCTTTCCAGCCCTTCGATGACGGAGACGTCGCAATCGCAGCGATCCGCCAGATCCAGCTGGGACAGGTGATGAGTCTCCCGCAGCGTGGTGATCTTCGAACCGAGTTTGTTGTCGCCAGACATTCGATCTTCCTTTCTTCGGGCTTCTGGTGCTTCGATTGACGATTCGCATTTCGAATGGACAACCGGAGCATCGGTGGTATCCTTTGCATTTTAAGGCTATTTCGAGTATGAGTATTCGAGATATGGGAATTCTTCACTTTTCCACATTAGAGTGCTAAAGTGCCTTTCCCGCATATCAGTCTTCTATCTACGTCGATTCTCCCCTCTCTTCAACTCTAGCACGGTAAAGTGCTTGCACAGTGTTAGAATATGCGGAATCACCTTCGAAAACCCGCAAGAAGAACCAACGAGGAGGTTCGTATGACCAGAGTGTACAATTTCTCGGCCGGTCCCGCAGTTCTGCCGGAGCCCGTCCTGAAAGAAGCCGCATCAGAGATGCTGGACTACCGCGGCACCGGCATGTCGGTAATGGAAATGAGCCACCGATCGGCAGCCTTCCAAGAAATTATCGATGATGCCGAATCCGACTTGCGCGATTTGATGAAGATTCCCGATAATTACAAGGTGCTGTTCCTGCAAGGCGGTGCAAGCCAGCAGTTCAGCGCTATCCCGATGAACTTCAGCCGTCCCCGCAACGGCGTTGCCGACTACATCGTAACCGGACAGTGGGCAAAGAAGTCGTATCAGGAAGCCGGACATTTTATCACGGCCAACAAGATCGCAACAAGCGAGGACACCACGTTCTCGTACATCCCCGACTGCAGCGACCTCCCCATCAGCGAGAATGCGGACTATGTCTACATCTGCGAGAACAACACGATTTACGGCACGAAGTTCTGGACGCTGCCTAACACCAAGGGCAAAGACCTTATCGCCGATCAAAGCAGCTGCTTTTTGAGCGAACCGGTCGACGTCAGCCAGTATGCCATGATCTATGCCGGCGCACAGAAGAACATCGGCCCGGCAGGCGTGGTCATCGCCATCATCCGCGAAGACCTGATACCTGAAGATACACTGGACGACGTGCCCACCATGCTGCAATACAAGACCCAGGTCGATGCCAAAAGCCTATACAATACCCCGCCCTGCTACGGCATCTACATCTGCGGCAAAGTGTTCAAGCACCTGAAAGCACAAGGCGGGCTCGGCGAAATGAAACGCCGCAACGAGGCGAAAGCGAAAGTCCTCTACGATGCCATCGACGAAAGTGCGCTGTTCACGGGCACTGTGGTGCCGAAAGACCGCAGCTTGATGAACGTTCCATTCGTTACGGGAAATCCCGAACTCGATGCGAAGTTCGTCAAAGAAGCCGCAGCGGCCGGCTTGGTGAACCTGAAAGGACATCGCAGCGTAGGCGGCTTACGGGCAAGCATCTACAATGCGATGCCGTCCGAAGGCGTACAAGCCCTCGTCGACTTTATGCGCGCCTTCGAAGCACGCAACGCCTAAACAGCAGCAATCATCTCAGCGAAGCGGGAGAGAGGCAGCATCGCCTTCCTCCCGCTTTTGTTTTCCGAAGTCGACACACTGACGATGCACCTTTTCCTACACCTTGCCACGCTCGAACGTATGATGACGACGCGTCTTCTTCGGTTCGCGAAAATCCAGTTGCGGCTGTACGTACCCGGCAGCCGATTCGGCTTCCCCCGCTAATTCAATCGAATCTATATTCCATGAAACAGCTTCGTTGCCAAACATCTCCAGCATTTTAATACGGGCATCGGTGGCATTGAGCTTCGATCCGGCCTTGTTCTCGCTCTCGAATTCGAATGTACCGTTCACGGGATTCTCATCCCGAGGGGATTTATAATGCGCGCGGTAGGTTTTCATGTGCTCCATCCCGAATACTCTTGCCGAACAGCGGCCGGTTACCCTGTGCGTCCGACATTATAGCAAGAGCATGCGCCCTGCGGGAATGTTACGAAAATTACAGGACGATAACTTTTAGCACTCTCAAGTTGACAGTGCTAATCCAAAATCATATACCGATACATGCAAGATAAAGAAGTTGAAGCGGATACGGATTCCGTACCTACCTCGCACATGAAATGGAGATGATTGAAATGCTGGTACCTGCCAATAAAAGCTTTTTCAACGATTTCATGATGAGCCCGTTCGACGCCTTTTGCGATGTTCCCTCCTCTAATGCAAAATCCATGCCGGGCTTGATGAAGACCGATGTCAAGGAAACCGACGATGCATTCAAACTGACCATCGACCTGCCCGGCATGAAGAAGGAGAATGTCACAGCCGAGCTTAAGAACGGCTATCTAGAAGTATCGGCGCACACCCATCTGGAATCCGAAGACGCCGATGCGAAAAGCGCTTATTTACGTAAGGAACGTTTCGACGGCACATGCAGCCGTTCCTTCTACGTAGGCGACGACATCACGCAAGAAGACGTCAAAGCAAAATACGATAATGGGATACTCTCCATCGCAATCCCCAAGAAAACCCGGAAGCAAATCGAAGAGAAAAAGACCATTGCAATCGAAGGCTAATACTTCCCGCACTTTGGGTCCCACACGCAAGAAAGGGCGACCAGCACCAAGCAGGCCGCCCTTTCGGTTCAGCGGAAAGATGCTTAGACCGCCTGCGGTATGCGAGGAAAACGCTCGCGCGCGCAAGGCAGATCGGCAAAATCGACGACTGGCTCCGGATGGGCCGGATGGGCGGCTATGAATTTCTCCATCCATATCATATCCTGCCACGTTCCCAGCTTGTACCCACATTGTGTGAAACGGGCTACTTCTCTGAAACCACGTTTCGCATGAAACGCAGTGCTCCCCGGATTGGGAACCGCAATGCACGCATTCATATTGGTGATGCCCTGCTCGACCAAAAGCTCTTCGAGCCAGCCGTATAATTCACCGCTGATACCATGTCCTTGGGCTTCAGGAGACAGGTATATAGAGCTTTCCACCGACCAGTCATACGCCTTGCGAGGTTTAAACGAACCCGCATAGCAATACCCCAGAATCACACCATCAGCGGAACAGGCGACCAAGTAGGGATAGCGTTCGAGCGTGCGGGCTATACGCAAACGGAAATCTTCGAGGCCCGGCACATCGCATTCGAATGTGACGACTGTTCCCAGTACATACGGCGTATAGATCGCAAGCACGCTACCTGCATCATCGGGCGTTGCGACACGCATGTACCAACCATCGAAATTCATAGCACCCCCTGTTTGAAATCCCGGTAAACGGGTCCGATCGCAAAAAGAAATAGGGATAGCGCCAACCATCCCATGCAAAAAGCACCGGACTATTGTATTCGTCCGGTCCCGAAGCGCAATACCCTATTTTCGAACTTCACCTGTTTGTTATCTTGTGGTCTTCAAATTTGCGAAATACATCTTCGCAACGCGTAGCGCGTCCAGTCCAAACAGACGCGGACCTACCCGATCGCCTTGATGATAAAGCAGCTGTGGATGCGGGGATTGCGCTCGAAATCATGCGGGATCGTACGTGCTGTGACGTCTTCGACCCCGAGACCCGCTTGGATAAGCGCCGGTTCGTCAATCTGAAAGTCACGCAAGTTGCACGAAAAAACGATGGTCCCCGCATGGGCAAGCACCTGGGAAATCGCCTTCAGCAACATGACATGATCGCGTTGCACATCCCACGTGCGCCGCCCCATGGACTTCGAATTGGAAAACGTCGGCGGATCGACGAACACCAGGTCGTACAGATGATGCCCAGCAGCTGAACGCACAATCCAATCGATAACGTCAGCCTGTACGAATCGATGTTCGGAACCGTTGAATCCGTTCGCTTCCATATTGCGCTGCGCCCTGTCAAGGTAGGTTTTCGAAAGATCAACGGTCATCGTCGACTTCGCGCCACCCCCTGCCGCATGCAATGTGGCAGTGCCGGTATAAGCGAATAGATTCAGAAAACGCTTCCCGCGCGCCATGCTCCCGATCGCCTTACGCGTCGTACGGTGGTCGAGGAAGAGACCCGTATCGAGGTATCCGCCAAAATCAAGTTCGACCAGATACGAAGATTCACTGGTAAACGCACGGTACGTACCGCGGCTTTCAGTGCGGTACTGGCCGCCGCCCTTTTCCTTTCGGCGTTGGCGGGCAAACACGTGATCATCGGGAACACCAAGCACCACCGGGACAACGGCCAGCGCATCGGCAAAACGGCGAGCCGCCCGATCGGGATCGATTTCCTTCGGAGCCCGATACTCGGCCACGACTGCGAATGCCGCACCCTGGGAAGGACCTGCACCTTCGTAATAGTCGATAGCAACGGCGTAATCGGGAAGATCGGCATCGTATACACGGTAGCATGCCACCTGCTCCCGACGCGCCCATTTGCGCCGCTCTTTCGCAACTTTGCGCAAACGAGCGGCGAATTGTTCCGTTCCGGCTTCCCAAACGAAAACATCCGCAGATGCCCCTGTGCGAAAATCGGGAATGGAGAGCCTGCGACTAGGAAGAGAAGCGCGCGTCCCCTCTTCGGGCACGCGCGCTTCCAAGTTCGATGAATTCCGTCCGTCAGTCTTCAAGATAGTCTTTCAGTTTGGAAGAACGACTAGGATGGCGGAGTTTCGCCAAGGTCTTGCTTTCGATCTGGCGAATGCGCTCGCGTGTAACACCGAATTCGCGACCGACTTCCTCGAGGGTACGGGGATGGCCGTCTTCAAGACCGAACCGCAAGCTGATAACCTTGCGTTCCCGTTCGGCCAGTCCGTCGAGCACCTTGGTCAACTGCTCCTGCAGCATGCTGAAGCTAGCTGCGTCAGGGGGAACGACCGCAGCATCATCCTCGATGAAGTCGCCTAGCTGGCTGTCTTCCTCTTCGCCGATAGGCGTTTCGAGAGAAACCGGCTCCTGGCTGATCTTCTGGATTTCACGCACGCGTTCGGGCGTAAGATCCATTTCTTTGGCAATTTCCTCGGGGGTAGGTTCACGCCCTAGCTCCTGCAAAAGCTGACGCTGGATACGAACCAGCTTATTGATGGTTTCTACCATATGCACCGGGATACGAATGGTACGCGCCTGGTCGGCGATAGCACGCGTAATAGCCTGACGAATCCACCAGGTGGCGTATGTTGAAAACTTGAAACCCTTCGTATAGTCGAATTTCTCGACTGCACGGATGAGACCGAGATTGCCTTCCTGGATAAGGTCGAGGAACAGCATACCGCGGCCCACATACCGCTTGGCGATGGAAACGACCAAGCGAAGGTTGGCTTCGATGAGCTGCTGTTTGGCATCCAAACCTACTTGCTCGATGCGTGCGAGACGACGACGTTCACGACGCTCGAGTTCAACGCCCTCTTTGTCCGCTGTTTCAAGTTGCTCGCCGGCATCGACGCCAGCTTCGATCTTCATAGCCAGATCGATTTCTTCGGCAGCAGTAAGCAGCGGGACCTTGCCGATTTCCTTCAGGTACATGCGCACCGGATCGCCGGTAAGCATGGTAACCGAAGTGTCAGCAGTACGTCGACGCGTCGCGGTCTGCCTGAGCCGAGCTTTTGAAGATGTCATCTTGGGGAGTTGGACGTTGACGGTTGCCTTCAGCTCCTCTTCAGGAATACCTTCCAGCAAATCATCGCTGTCGTCCAAATCGCCTTCCGGCTTTTCTTCGTCGGCAGGTTCTTCAGCAACGGTCTCGGGAGCTTCGACTTCGTCGAAGTCTGGATCGTCTTGCTCTTCAACGTCGCCTTCAAGGGGCTTCTTCATGTGCTTTTGTTCTTCTTCGGAGATGTTCTTAAGAGAAGCTGCTGCCACGTAGACTTCCTTTCAAAGGCGCATGCGCGCCCGATTCGATATGAACCGGGCATAAAGATACAGCAAAGTAATATACCACAGAAACGCTTCATAAGGAATAGCTATGAGCAACATTGCCATCCAGAACAAGCATGAGAATTCTCGAATGGTCGGAAAGCAAAAGACAGGAAGGTCGTCGGTGCGCCTCCCTCCGCTCTTTGATGCGCAATGCACATGCCGATACAGGTTGACAGGGAACGCATGTTCGCTTATATTCATATCAAATACGAACATGCATTCGTTTTTCGTCTTCAGGAGCAAACGTGGACATTGCGGATAAACTGGAAATCCTCGCCGATGCCGCAAAATACGATGCGGCTTGCACTTCGTCGGGGATCGATAGGCAAGCTCAACAAGGAAAGTTGGGAAATACCACGTCGGCGGGTTGCTGCCATAGCTTCACCCCCGATGGTCGCTGTATCTGCCTGCTCAAGGTCCTCCTTACCAACAGCTGCGTATACGATTGCGCCTATTGTGTGAACAGAGCATCGAATGATATCCGCCGCGTCGCTTTCAAGCCGCGCGAATTGGCTGATCTCACCATCGGATTCTACCGACGTAATTGCATCGAGGGCCTCTTCCTTTCCAGCGGGGTGCTCAAAAATCCCGACTACACAAGCGAATTAATGATCGAAGCCCTCGAGATACTACGCTATGAATATGGATTCAGGGGGTACATTCACGCAAAGGCGATACCGGGAACAAGTCCCCAACTGCTCGATCGATTAGGGCATCTAGCCGATCGCATGAGCGTGAACATGGAATTGCCCAGTCAAAAAAGCCTTTCATTGCTTGCGCCCGACAAATCAAGGCAAAGCGTTCTCTCCCCCATGAAGCGCATACAAGAAAATATTGCCGAAGATCGAGATACACATGCTCTCATGCGTAGAAAAACCGCCTACATGGTGCAATCGAGTCCCGTACGCAAAGAACGCGCATACGTCCCCGCCGGCCAAAGTACGCAGATGATAATAGGGGCTTCGCCCGAAACCGATTATCATA
>Ga0209464_10000749_pt1 | contig 10354 bp, 6 predicted proteins | sample DOMMetBare1Fresh_2_FD_187473 | JGI IMG/M metagenome (GOLD analysis project Ga0209464, IMG submission 187473) | Wetland sediment microbial communities from St. Louis River estuary, USA, under dissolved organic matter induced mercury methylation -... | ecosystem: Environmental > Aquatic >... | reverse complement strand
AGACCGACGTTGATTTTCTTGCTGACTTTTTTGTTCAACTCAACGCCAAGGGCTGTTCCCCAGTCAAAACTTTGCGCATGACAAACCGAACCTACCGCTATCAGATATGTAAGTAAAAGCAGAGATTTGAATAAAATCTTTTGCTTGGTTTTACCCATTATATTCACCGATTTTAGTAATGTTCTCGATTGAACTGGGTTGTTCTCCATTTGCATCATAATGCACCTTGACGAAAGCCACATCGCGCAAAAAGTCAATATGACCGATCTCGACACGAGTCACACTCAGCCCGGTACGTTTAGCTATATCGGCCATCATCTCCTCACGTTTCTCGGTGGTTACAAGGTGAATTTTATCGTATAAAATCAGTTTGGACGGATTAATCTTGAGAAACTTACTACTTTCAAACACCAGGATAGCCAGTACAAAGAACAGATTTGTCGCAATCAGTTCCATATAGCTGACACTCGTAGCCAACCCATTGATTACGGCGATACCGATAATGATAAACAAATAAGTCATCTCCCGGATAGGAACTGTTTCGGTCCGGTACCGGATAACACCAAAGATGGCAAAAAGCCCCAGCGTCAAACCGATCTCTATTTTCACATTATCCATCAGGTAGATCAGTAGAAACATCGTGATACTGAACATGAATAAGGTGAAGTAATACTCCCTGCGTTTACCTTTTTTGTAATAGAGGAAATGAATGATAATCCCGGAAATAAGCAAATTAAAACCAAAACGGATCAAAAGCATCCAAAGAGCATTGGAATCATAAAAAGGATTGCCAAAAAGCTCCATACCGGAGATGTTACTGTATCCTTCACCATATTGAGCGGCGATAGAGGGGTCATAGTCGGGAAATTTGTCTTCTACAAACATGCGTTGGTCAATTTATTAATATAGACTAGTTTTCTTTTGAATTGGTTGTGCTTAGCCCCTGGATTTGTGAGCACTGTACCCAGGCAATATTTACTGATGCTGACCGGCCTGATTCCGAATTCCGAAAGAATTCGTACAATAGGTGATTCGGCATCTCCATCCGATTTTATTTCAATGATCACCAGGTTGTCCGCCGAGCCATTGATATGTGTCCGACAATTACGAAATCGAATCATAAAATCTATCGTTAGCCGTTCTGTCATCTCCTTATTAACCAGAGTGATCCGGGAAAAGTCATTTTCGAGCTGTGGCAACAAGCTTGCAGAATCATATGGTGTTTGCTCTGAAACAAAGCGGGAACTTTTGTCTTCCTCGAGAATATGACGACTCAATGAATTGACTTTGATTCGAACCTTCTTTGTCATCCCCTTATTGTTTTTCTTCTTAATCTCCAAAAAAGAGAGGTGTGAATCAACATAGGAACGCATCCTGATCTTCTGGCGATTCAGCTTTTTATTATGGTGAAGATTAAACATCGTCAGCTCTTCCGTATCGAAATAGAGCGTCGCATAGGGAGAAATCCGCTGCCCCAGTACCTCCTGAACATAATACAGCGGAATTGTCTCTTGAAGGATTCGTGGCACCAGTGAGAGACGGGTCATGAATTTCCTGTCAATACGGTTCATCAGCCGGATGTTTTCCATCTGATCAAGCGTGATTGGATCGTGCTTCTGAAGCACTTGAGTTAACTCAGTCTGAAAATCCATTGATTCCATAGTATTTAAGTATGTAGTATCCTTTGAATACTGAGATTAGAAATCCCACTAATTATACTAGTTGGCATTGTCATAGTTATATTCATAGAGCTTCACAGATTCCAATTTACCATTAGGAAAATAGTTGTACTGGCTTTTACGGGAACCATCGGCGTTATATTCTATTTTTCGGATACGGCTCACTTTATTACGATCATTGTAAATCACCTGTTTGTAACAACGCCCCTGGGCATCATATTCAGAAATCACCTTTTCACGTAACCCATATGTCGAATATTCACTCTCTGAGATTTTCTTACCGTCATCATTGTAAACGGTCATATGATCCAGAAATCGTTTATTATCCTTGGTATTCCACTCTTTAACTGTTAGATTTTTCTTACGCTCATGCTTTTTAGACACATCATTATCCTGAGCATTAAGGTTACATACGAATACAAACAAAAAAGGGCAGAGAAATAATTTTGAGAAAAACTTCATGAACTCTATTTTTAAATGATTAAACGGCAACAGAAATAGTAAATATGTTAGGGACACTATAAATAGTATCAGTCTTCGAAACAGTTATTGTTTGCATGATTGGACTTTGAGCTTCATTATAGGGATCCTGATCAATAACAAAAACATCATACGTCCCGGGCTTTAGCTTATCAAAACCAAATTCACCATTTAGACCAGCCTTTACATCATCAAAAGGTATATTTTCTCCATGATAACAGATATACGCTCGTTGATCAATTCCGGTAGCGGTGGTTTCATACTCCCCTTTTTTATAGTACTTAACCATAATGACACCTTTTATAATTGCAGTACCATATGCGTCTCCCGCATGAATAAAGATAGTATCAGCACTAACAGTCTTATGTTTGCCTAAATCCACAGTTACACTAACGGCTGATTTAAGACCATCCGACAAGGTGCTATAAGAAAACAACTTGTAGCTCCCGTCACGCAGATACTTGAACTGATAAAAACCTTTCGCATCAGTTTTTAAATCATCTCCGTAAAAACTGTCATCTCCGTAGATAATAAAAACATCCTCCTTAGTCGCAGGCACCGTATCAGTCTGCAAAGAAAAGTTATTATCACTATGCACAATCTTATAGATGTAACCTTGCACAGTCGAAGAACCACCTTCACCTTCCTCATTTTTGCATGAGGAGACAAATAGCGTCAGAATAATCAGGATAGAAAAAAGTTTATACATGTCGATTGGTATTTATTATCAGGTTATCAACAAAAGTCCGAGCAGAACAGAATTCCCCCTACATGCAAATGGAGAGATTAACAATTATTAGAAATGTGTTTCATGTTCATGGTACGAAGTAAGCATTTGAAAAATGCTCTTGAGAATATCGGATAGCAAATATAGGAAAGAAAATAGAATGACCTATCAAACAAGCTGATTCTAATCGCTAAAACTCGAAGAATACCATCATATTGAATAGGATTTGAATCAAATCTAAAAATACCCGTATAAATAACAAGACCCTCACCAGTATCCTGATGAGGGTCTCTAAAGAGGCGGCTACCTACTCTCCCACTTGCGCAGTACCATCGGCGTGATCGGGCTTAACTTCTCTGTTCGGAATGGGAAGAGGTGGAACCCCGGTGCTATAACCACCTAAATTTCTTTTGTTTTCAGTCGTAAGGCGTAAGGACTAAGGTGTAAGTCTTATATTCGGACTTACGACTTATGACTTATCACTTATGACTTATAGTCAACATATCGTAGAAGTAAAATAGTTCAAGAATCATCCAACCATCCATGAAATAAAGTTTCGGGTAATTAGTACTGCTCGGCTTTGATGTTACCACCTTTACACCTGCAGCCTATCAACGTCATCGTCTTTAACGACCCTAATAGAAATCTTATCTTGAGGCGGGCTTCGCACTTAGATGCTTTCAGCGCTTATCCCATCCCGACTTAGCTACCCTGCGATGCCCCTGGCGGAACAACAGGTAAACCAGCGGTCAGTCCAACACGGTCCTCTCGTACTAGTGTCAGAGCCTCTCAAATTTCTTACGCCCACAACAGATAGGGACCGAACTGTCTCACGACGTTCTGAACCCAGCTCGCGTGCCACTTTAATGGGCGAACAGCCCAACCCTTGGGACCTTCTCCAGCCCCAGGATGTGACGAGCCGACATCGAGGTGCCAAACCGCTCCGTCGATATGAGCTCTTGGGAGCGATCAGCCTGTTATCCCCGGAGTACCTTTTATCCTTTGAGCGATGGCCCTTCCATACGGAACCACCGGATCACTATGCCCTAGTTTCCTACCTGATCGACTTGTCGGTCTCTCAGTCAAGCGCGCTTATGCCATTACACTCTGCGACCGGTTACCAATCGGTCTGAGCGCACCTTTGGAAGCCTCCGTTACACTTTTGGAGGCGACCACCCCAGTCAAACTACCCACCAAACAGTGTCCTCCCAGAGGGAGTTAGAACTCAAATAATTAAAGGGCCGTATTTCAACGTCGGCTCCACAAATACTAGCGTACCTGCTTCGTAGCCTCCGGCCTATCCTACACATTAATTACCCAAATTCAATGTTAAGTTGCAGTAAAGGTTCACGGGGTCTTTCCGTCCCGTTGCGGGTAATCGGCATCTTCACCGATACTACAATTTCACCGAGCTCACGGTTGAGACAGTGTCCAGATCATTACACCATTCGTGCAGGTCGGAACTTACCCGACAAGGAATTTCGCTACCTTAGGACCGTTATAGTTACGGCCGCCGTTTACCGGGGCTTCAATTCAAAGCTTCTCTTGCGATGACTTCTCCTCTTAACCTTCCGGCACCGGGCAGGTGTCAGGCTATATACTTCATCTTTCAATTTTGCATAGCCCTGTGTTTTTGTTAAACAGTTGCCTGGACCTATTCTCTGCGCCCACCATCACTGATGGGACCCCTTATCCCGAAGTTACGGGGTCAATTTGCCTAGTTCCTTAACCGTGAATCACTCGAGCGCCTTAGTATATTCTACCTAACTACGTGTGTCCGTTTGCGGTACGGGTACCTATAAGATTAAGTTTAGCGGATTTTCTTGGAAGTCTGATTACGCCCATATCAACTCATCCGTAGACTTGCTGTACTATCAGGTTCGACTCAATCAACGGATTTGCCTATCGATCTCAATATCTACACCCTTTAACGAACTATTCCGTCAGTTCGCAGGACTTTCACTACTTCGTCTCCACATCACTCTTATAGCTAGTACTGGAATATTAACCAGTTCTTCCATCGGTCTCGCCTTTCGGCTGAACCTTAGGCCCCGACTAACCCTGATCCGATTAGCGTTGATCAGGAAACCTTAGTCTTTCGGCGAGAGAGTTTCTCACTCTCTTTATCGTTACTTATACCTACATTTGCTTTTCTAGAAGCTCCAGCATAGCTCACGCTACACCTTCTGCGCCGCTAGAATGCTCCCCTACCAGTGTCCCTAAAGACAATCCATAGCTTCGGTAACTTACTTATGCCCGATTATTATCCATGCCAAACTCCTCGACTAGTGAGCTGTTACGCACTCTTTAAATGAATGGCTGCTTCCAAGCCAACATCCTAGCTGTCTATGCAGTCTGACTTCGTTTTTTCAACTTAGTAAGTATTTGGGGACCTTAGCTGATGGTCTGGGTTCTTTCCCTCTCGGACACGGACCTTAGCACCCATGCCCTCACTCCAGGACTTAACTTCTGAGCATTCGGAGTTTATCAGGACTTGATAGGCGGTGAAGCCCTCGCATCCAATCAGTCGCTCTACCTCTCAGAAGAAACATCCCAGGCTGCACCTAAATGCATTTCGGGGAGTACGAGCTATCTCCAAGTTTGATTAGCCTTTCACCCCTACCCTCAAGTCATCCGAAAACTTTTCAACGTTTACCGGTTCGGTCCTCCATTTTGTGTTACCAAAACTTCAACCTGCTCAAGGGTAGATCACTTGGTTTCGCGTCTACTCCCACCGACTATACGCCCTATTCAGACTCGCTTTCGCTTCGGCTCCGTGACTTAATCACTTAACCTTGCCGGTGAAAGTAACTCGTAGGTTCATTATGCAAAAGGCACGCAGTCACCCCACGTAGGGGCTCCTACCGCTTGTAAGCGCATGGTTTCAGGGTCTATTTCACTCCTCTGTTCGAGGTTCTTTTCACCTTTCCTTCACAGTACTGGTTCACTATCGGTGTCTCGGGAGTATTTAGCCTTACGGGATGGTCCCCGCTGATTCACACAGGATTTCTCGTGTCCCGCGCTACTCAGGATACCACTAAGCTTCGTTTTCGATTCATGTACCGGCCTGTCACCGTCTACGGGGCCTCTTTCCAAAGGCTTCCATTTCTCCAACTCTTGCTATGTCGTGGTCCTACAACCCCAGCTATGCCGAAACATAACTGGTTTGGGCTGTTCCGCGTTCGCTCGCCACTACTTACGGAATCACTTTTGTTTTCTTCTCCTATGGGTACTTAGATGTTTCAGTTCCCCACGTTCGCCTACCTTTACAGGTATGACTGGTCTTCTACCAGCCGGGTTGCCCCATTCGGATATCTACGGATCAAAGGATATTTGCTCCTCCCCGTAGCTTTTCGCAGCTTATCACGTCCTTCTTCGCCTCCGAGACCCAAGGCATCCGCCATGCGCCCTTGCTTACTTTCTTTTCATCTGCTCTTTCGTCTTGCGACGATTAAGTAGATGGCTCGATGTTTCTTTTTACTACTTTTACTTCTTCCAATATGTCAATGATCTTGTACTTCAGGCGTAAGGGATAAGGCATCAGGCGTAAGTACTGGACTTACTGCTTTTGACTTATGACTTACGACTTTGTCGTGTGGAGAATAACGGATTCGAACCGTTGACCCCCTGCGTGCAAGGCAGGTGCTCTAGCCAGCTGAGCTAATCCCCCTTCTTGGGTTGTACGTTTTACGTTATAGGTTTTACGTCTTTCACGTATTACGTATAACTTATTACGTTAAACTTTCTTGGGTAGTCCCAGGCAGAGTTGAACTGCCGACCTCTACATTATCAGTGTAGCGCTCTAACCAACTGAGCTATAGGACTGCTTTGTTCTTTTTAATTAAAGGAATGAAGATAATGAAGGCAATTAATTTCTTTAATTCTTTCATTGTTTAATTCCTTAATCCTTTAATTCTCTTTGCCTGAGTGGCTCTGTCTCCTTGTAAGGCGTAAGGTTGTCAGGAATAAGGAGTAAGTTTTGGACTTACGACTTACGACTATTTTGACTTACGACTTTTATAATAAACCAGTAGTTGAAAAATTAAACCTGAGTAAAAATAACTCTCCAGAAAGGAGGTGTTCCAGCCGCACCTTCCGGTACGGCTACCTTGTTACGACTTAACACCAGTTATCGGTTTTACCCTAGGCCGCTCCTTGCGGTTGCAGACTTTAGGTACCCCCAACTTCCATTGTTTGACGGGCGGTGTGTACAAGGCCCGGGAACGTATTCACCGCGCCATGGCTGATGCGCGATTACTAGCGAATCCAGCTTCACGGAGTCGAGTTGCAGACTCCGATCCGAACTGAGATGGGTTTTGGAGATTGGCATCCTGTCACCAGGTAGCGGCCTTCTGTACCCACCATTGTAACACGTGTGTCGCCCCGGATGTAAGGGCCGTGCTGATTTGACGTCATCCCCACCTTCCTCACAGCTTACGCTGGCAGTCTCAATAGAGTCCTCAGCTTAACCTGTTAGTAACTATCGATAAGGGTTGCGCTCGTTATGGCACTTAAGCCGACACCTCACGGCACGAGCTGACGACAACCATGCAGCACCTCGCAGGCGGCTATTGCTAGCTATAATGTTTCCACTATATTCCCCCTGCGTTCAAACCCGGGTAAGGTTCCTCGCGTATCATCGAATTAAACCACATGTTCCTCCGCTTGTGCGGGCCCCCGTCAATTCCTTTGAGTTTCACCGTTGCCGGCGTACTCCCCAGGTGGAATGCTTAACGATTTCTCTGTGCCACTGACTGTATATCGCCAATAGCTAGCATTCATAGTTTACGGCGTGGACTACCAGGGTATCTAATCCTGTTTGATCCCCACGCTTTCGTGCCTCAGCGTCAGTAATGGTCCAGCAAGCTGCCTTCGCAATTGGGGTTCTGCGTTATATCTAAGCATTTCACCGCTACACAACGCATTCCGCTTACCTCTACCATACTCAAGTAACCCAGTTTCAATGGCAATTTTACAGTTGAGCTGCAAACTTTCACCACTGACTTAAGCTACCGCCTACGCACCCTTTAAACCCAATAAATCCGGATAACGCTTGGATCCTCCGTATTACCGCGGCTGCTGGCACGGAGTTAGCCGATCCTTATTCCTAAAGTACATTCATCCTCTCACACGTGAGAGTTGTTATTCCTTTATAAAAGCAGTTTACAACCCATAAGGCAGTCATCCTGCACGCGACTTGGCTGGTTCAGGCTCTCGCCCATTGACCAATATTCCTCACTGCTGCCTCCCGTAGGAGTCTGGTCCGTGTCTCAGTACCAGTGTGGGGGACCTTCCTCTCAGAACCCCTAGACATCGTAGTCTTGGTAGGCCGTTACCCTACCAACAAACTAATGTCACGCATGCCCATCCATTACCAATAAATCTTTAACTATCAAACCATGCGGTCTAATAGTACTATGCGGTATTAGTTCCCGTTTCCGAGAGTTATTCCCCTGTAATAGGTAGGTTGCATACGCGTTACTCACCCGTGCGCCGGTCGCCACCATCGTATTGCTACTCATGTGCTGCCCCTCGACTTGCATGTGTTAGGCCTGTCGCTAGCGTTCATCCTGAGCCAGGATCAAACTCTTCGTTGTATGTTTATGTTTTTAAAGTCTTAAGGCGTCTGGCATAAGGCGTAAGTGACTTACGACTTAGTACTTTTCGACTTACGACTATTTTAATACCTTCAAGTTTATCCTTACTCCAACTATTGCTAATTGACGGTTTAATTTTTCCCTTGCTTTATTCTTCGCCATCACTGGCTTTTATTGAACAAAGCAGTTTTGTACTACTTGTTTATCTATAATTTCTTCAATGATCTCTTGCTTGTGTGCTTCGCAGTTTTTAGCGAAACGGCTGCAAAGATAACGCTTTTTATTTCTAATCTCCAAATCTTTTCAGATTTTTATTTTCAAAACTTTCAAGCTGTTGTCTCAGGGCCGCCGCCCTTCCTGTTTAGCGAGTGCAAAAGTACTCGCTTTGGTAATACCATCCAAATTATATCACCATCTTTTTCTGTTAAAGAACATAACCTGCTGAGGGCGTGATGTGCTTTTGAGTATTATTTCAGAGGTGCGGTGAAGCCTGTTGCGAAATTGAGCAAAAATGACTCTCGTTTTCATTGAAAAGGTCGAAGAGAAATGAGCTTCGATGGGGTGAAAAACTTCCTCAAAGTTGGAAACATTCGGAAAGTTGGCGGTTTTGTAGCGAATCGGCGGGTAACCTCTGCGCGAGGGATAGCAGCGAAAAGCCCGCAGAGAGGAACGAGCGAGGACTTGTAGCGGATAGCCCGACCCGAGTGAGCGAGGGGTGCGCCCGAAAGAAGAATAAGAAAATGTGGGTTATTTACTATATTTGTAGATACAAATAGCAAATGAAATGCGAAACTGGAAGAGATCAATCGTTATACTTTGCCTGTTGGCAAGTTTCTTTTCGTGTAAGAACAATGAATTTGATTACGGACTTGGAGATTTTCGGTTGGATTTGGCAACAATAGAAGATTCTGCATCTATTCGTTTTTACAGGCTCGATAATTTGGTAAAGCTTTTTCCCGAAACTACTATCCCATCGAACAGCACGACCGGAAGTCGCGTATTGCTCAACTATAATATTGTAGATAAAATTGTGGAGCAGTCATTCACGATAAAAACCAATTCGGTATCCAAAATAAACACGGCTACGATTAAAGCTCTTACCAATAATCTGGCCGATGATCCTTTATATATAGAAAGCATTTGGCAAAGCGGAGACTGGATCAACTTCCGATTAGGCTTCGAATATAAAAGCGTACAACATAGTTTGTCATTATATTATTATAAGAAAACCGCCAATGACACGGTTTACCTGGAGCTTCGGCATTCGAAAAACGGAGATACAGACGGCTATATGGTGAACACTTACGCCTCTTTTCCCTTAAAGCCTTTCAGCAAACCAGGCAAAGCAACTCCACTAAAGGTAAAAGTGAATACGTATGATGAGGGTGTGAAATATTATTCTTTTGACTACACTAGTCCAACGCAAGATTAAAATACGGCAGGTGTTCAAGGCGGCTGAGATCATATGATTCACAAAATCGAATCATTGCGTAATCGGCATAGCCTTCTATATCCATCATTTCGGGCAATTGCTCTTTCACCAGATATTGATTTCCATCCAAAGAATAAATTAGATAACCATCATCTGTCAACACCAGACCGCCATTGTTATTTTCACAATCCCCAACAACAAACCGGAGATGATCAAAATCCCAACAAACATCTAATTCACGCGTTAGAAGAGTATCGCGGCGAACCAATACACTTTCCAACGTGCTATCAGACGAGTGATTCTTTGCTAATCTGACTGATTTAACTGCATTAACATGCGCAACCGGCTTCTTATATAACCGTTGAAAACCCATTTTCTCATAATAAAGAAACAAGGATTCATTCGCCGGTACCAGTATCAGCGCAAAAACAGATTGTGA
>Ga0209464_10000748_pt1 | contig 10378 bp, 8 predicted proteins | sample DOMMetBare1Fresh_2_FD_187473 | JGI IMG/M metagenome (GOLD analysis project Ga0209464, IMG submission 187473) | Wetland sediment microbial communities from St. Louis River estuary, USA, under dissolved organic matter induced mercury methylation -... | ecosystem: Environmental > Aquatic >... | reverse complement strand
AAATACTATGAATCTTGTCAAGTTTAATGAACCGCCGTATGCCGAACGGCACGTACGGTGGTGTGAGAGGACAGTGAGTGAACTAATCGCTCACTTCCTACTCGATTAAAACCAGAACCTTCGGGGTGCAATCCTGTTCATTTCTAAGCTCTGATTTTTTTGCAGAGAAAAGCGAGGTGGAATAGCTTGTATTTCGTTGTTTTTTTTACCTTTGTGAGGTTAATTAAGGATTATTATGGCTAAAAAGAAACCCGAGAAGAAAGCAGTAGAACCTTTACTGGTTATTGAAAAGATCAAACAAATCTATAATAGCGAAATCACTCACTTCGTGATGGGTTTGTTGTTGTTTGTGTTTGATGTGCTGTTGATCGTATCATTCATTTCGTTCTTCTATACCGGTGCTGCCGACCAAAGCAAACTGGAAAATAAAACGTTGTTAGAACTGATCGGAGTGAAAAACGGCATAGAAAACTGGGCGGGTTCGAGTGGCGCATTCTTCTCCAATCTCTTTATGAACCGGATGTTTGGAGTCTCGTCCTTCTTTATCGTTTATTTTCTGGGTATTACGTCATTAAATCTGATGAAAGCCCAGCAGTTTCGTGTTTTCAAACACCTTGCCATCAGTGCGGTCGGTTTAATCTGGGGCTCGCTCTTTTTCGGCTTCTTTTTTGTAGATGCGATGAATAGTTCATTTCTCTATCTGGGCGGCTCACATGGTTATTATATGAGCGAATTGCTTCAGGCTAATGTGGGATGGATAGGCACTTGTCTCATCATTCTTGTTACGTTTATTTTGTCATTGATTGTTGTCAATGCCGATACGATACCATTCCTGAGAAATATTTTCGCCCTCTCATTTATTCCTAAAAGAGAGAAGTCGAAAGTAGCGGCGGAAGAAGCTGCCCCACAAGAAGCGGTATTTACACAACCGGCCCCACAGGAAAAAACAGTTTCTACACCGGTCGTTCAACCCCCTGCTTTTATTCCGAAACCGGATTTGCAGGATGAGGAAGAGGTGTCGGAGAACTGGATTTCTCAGGGCGAAGTGGATGATTTTGTGGTGGAAGCACCCTTTCAGGAAGAGGCAGTCATGCCGCAAAAAGCAGAAGCAGATCCGGACTTTATCATCGAACGAAATGCGACGGATGATGAAGAGTGGGATGGTAATTCCCTGGGGACCTATGATCCGACACTTGATTTGTCCAGTTACAAATACCCGGCCCTTGACTTGTTGAGACGTTATGATAATGCCGACATGTCCATTAATATGGAGGAGCAGTCGGCAAACAAGAACCGCATTATCGAGACGCTTGAGAATTACGGTATTAAAATCAGCTCTATCAAAGCGACTGTCGGGCCAACGATTACTCTTTATGAAATTGTTCCGGAGCCGGGAGTGCGTATTTCAAAAATCCGGAATCTGGAGGATGATATTGCCTTAAGTCTGGCAGCTCTGGGGATTCGTATTATAGCGCCGATTCCCGGAAAGGGAACTATCGGTATCGAGGTGCCGAATAAAGATCCCCAAATGGTATCGATGCAGTCTATTATAGCTTCCCGTAAGTTTCAGGAAACTAAATTTGACCTTCCGGTGGCCTTGGGGAAAACCATCACCAATGAAATCTTCATGGTTGACCTTTGCAAGATGCCGCACGTATTGGTGGCAGGGGCAACCGGTCAGGGTAAGTCTGTCGGTTTGAACGCAATCATTACGTCGTTACTCTATAAAAAGCATCCGTCGCAGTTGAAGTTTGTGTTGGTCGATCCCAAAAAGGTAGAGTTCAACATTTACTCAAATATCGAGCGTCACTTCTTAGCGAAATTACCGGATGGTGAGGAAGCGATCATTACGGATGTGACCAAGGTGGTCAATACGTTGAAATCGATCACCATTGAGATGGATAACCGTTACGACTTGTTGCAAAAAGCGCATGTTCGTAATATTAAAGAGTACAACGATAAGTTTGTCAATCGAAAGCTGAATCCGGAGAAGGGTCACCGTTATATGCCTTATATCGTAGTAATCATTGACGAGTTTGGCGATTTGATTATGACAGCGGGTAAAGAGGTGGAATTGCCGATTGCGCGTATTGCCCAGTTGGCCCGCGCGGTAGGAATTCACATGATTATCGCGACGCAACGTCCTTCAACCAATATCATTACCGGTACCATTAAAGCGAACTTTCCGGCCCGTGTGGCCTTCCGCGTATCTTCAATGATTGACTCCCGTACCATTTTGGATTGTCCGGGTGCTAACCAGTTGATTGGTCGTGGTGACTTGCTTTTCTCGCAGGGAAGTGATCTGATTCGTGTACAGTGTGCCTTTGTGGATACGCCGGAAGTAGAAGAGATAGCTGATTATATCGGAAATCAGAAAGGTTATCCAAGCGCCTATTATTTACCCGAATATGTGGGTGATGAAAGCAGTAGCAATGCGGGAAGTATTGATTTGAATGATCGGGATCCGATGTTTGAAGAAGCGGCACGTCTGATCGTGATTCACCAACAGGGGTCAACTTCGCTCATTCAGCGTAAAATGTCGTTGGGTTATAACCGGGCAGGTCGCATCATGGATCAATTGGAAGCGGCCGGTGTAGTGGGCCCGTTTGAAGGCAGTAAAGCCCGACAAGTGCTGATGGCAGACGAGGTTCAACTCGAAACGCATTTGAAGAATCTCCTTTAACTGAAGCTGGTTTCCCTGAAAAATTGTTAGGAAATGCCATTTTTACCGAAAAGAGATTGGTGCAAAAAACATACGCCTTTAAGCTGTTGTTTATTCCTTAATTTGAATTTAAAATAGTATTTACCCCATCCGTTTATGAAGAAACAAGTTGTATTATTTCTGGGATTAATTGTCTCTTTTTTCTCGTTGTCAGCGCAGCAAAATCAACAAGCTGTCGCTGCGTTGGACCAGGCTCACGAAGCGTATAAAAAGGCTGGCGGGATAGTGGCCGATTTTTCAGTGAAAGTGACCAATAAAAAAACAAAGCAAAACGAAACCTACAGTGGGAAGGTCCTGATGAAAGGATCGAAATTCAAATACACTTCACCGGATGTCGAAATGTGGTTTGATGGCAAAAATCAATGGGTCTTAAATAATGAAACCGATGAGGTGAATTTATCCACTCCATCAGAATCTGAACTGGAAGCCATTAATCCTACCGTATTATTCCAGATTTACAAAAGAGGTTATACCTGTAAATATTCCGGAGCGAAGAAAGTGAGTGGAAAACCCGTTGATGTTATTGACTTAGTACCTGTCAATACGAAAAAAGAGATAGAAAAAATCACGGTTCAGATAGATAAAAATCAGCACACATTGATCTCTATTTTTATCCTGAATAAGAATCAGAGCAGTCAGTTAATTACGATCCGCAACTATAAAAGTGGGTTGAATCATGCGGATAACCTTTTTGTTTTCAATAAAAAACAGTATCCAAAAGCAGAGGTAATCGATTTAAGATAATAACAGCAAATATAGATATGAACGAAAAAGTGAAATGCCTGATTATCGGATCAGGACCAGCCGGGTATACGGCGGCAATATATGCCGGAAGAGCAAATTTATCTCCGGTTTTGTATGAAGGAATTCAACCGGGGGGGCAATTAACAACGACAACTGAGGTCGAAAATTTCCCTGGGTATCCGAGTGGGACTACCGGTGTGGAAATGATGGAAGATCTGCGCAATCAAGCTGCGCGATTTGGGACTGATGTCAGAGGTGGAATTGCTACAGCCGTTGATTTTTCTGCACTACCTTATAAAGTGACCATTGAAGGAGAGACTGTGATTGAAGCAGAGACTGTAATCATCTCTACCGGAGCCACGGCGAAATATCTTGGACTGGCTGATGAACAGAAGTATTCAGGTATGGGCGTTTCAGCCTGTGCGACATGTGACGGATTCTTCTACCGGAAGAAAGTCGTGGCCGTTGTGGGTGGCGGTGATACAGCTTGTGAAGAGGCGATTTATCTGGCAAATCTGGCTAGTAAAGTTTACCTGATTGTGCGCAAACCGTTTCTACGCGCTTCTAAAATCATGCAGGAGCGTACATTAGGTAATCCTAAAATCGAGGTTTTGTTCGAGCATGAAACCCTCGGATTATTTGGTGATAAGGGTGTTGAAGGTGCTCACCTGGTAAAACGTCGCGGTCAGGCTGATGAAGAAAAAGTGGATATCTCAATTGACGGTTTCTTCCTGGCCATTGGTCACAAACCCAATACTGATATTTTCAAACCGTATCTGAAACTGGATGAGGTTGGCTATATTATCACAGAAGACGGAACCACTAAAACAAATGTTCCCGGAGTATTTGCAGCGGGAGATGTGGCCGATCCGGTTTATCGTCAGGCAATTACAGCGGCTGGCTCGGGTTGTAAAGCGGCTATTGATGCAGAACGTTATTTGAGTGAATTGGGACATTGATATCCCTTTAGCATATATAAGAAAGGCAGTTCATGGTGGACTGCCTTTCTTATTTGTCAAAAATCAGCTTTGATAACTGATGAATATTGGTCACATTATTGTATTTCTCTGATAGAACAGCTTTTCGCTGGCGTAATATATTTTCGTCGAAAGGTATTTGTGAAACGGCCTGAATCGTTTCAATAAACTCATCGGGAGACTGGCAGACCGAGCAGAGTTGTTGCAGGTCGGAGCCAATAACCATTTCGGGTGACACAACAACGTGGCGACCTGCAAACAAGGCGTAGAGTAGTTTTAATTTCACTCCTGTTGGCTGAAACGTAGGCAAAAGGTGTATGTGTGCATCCGAAATCAGTTGAGTCATTTCTTCGTCGGAAGGATTACCAATGACTTTCGTATCCGGGTAAGATTTGCATCTGTTAATGAGCATTTCCGAAGGGTTCTTTCCCGCTATTACGAATGGGATTTTTACCCCGGAGATAATCTTGGTTAGGATGAAATCAACCGCTTCTGTATTTTCGGCCACTTCCAGATTGCCATGATAAAGCATGTATTTTCCAAAACCGGTTTTGCTTTCTGTTTCTGAAAAAGGATGGAATGCACCGATCAGTTGCGTATTTGGGTTTATCTTTCGGAAATAGTCGCAATCGGATTGGGAAATAGCAGCCAGTCCGGTCGCTGATGCGAGGATGGGTTCATACCGCTTTAGCTTGTATGACTCTATTTGGTAGTAGCACTTTTTAATCCGGTTCTTTTCCCGTTGAGCCAACAAAGAATAATATTGATGTTCGATGTTGTGTGTACGTACTATTTTTTTTCGTTGTGATAATGCCGGATGGTTTAGTAACAAGGTTGTGTGTAATCCTTCGAAAAAAATCGGGGAATTATCTTCAAGGAGATTGTGAAGCAGACTAGAGTTGCGGCGTGTATTTACTATAAACGGAAGCGAGGACAGCTGATACCGGAGACTTATTGGCCGGGTGTAATAACAGACCTTTGTGCAAAGTCTTTCCAACACCTCACGGTTGAATCTTTTATATTCAAAGATGTGTAGCGTAATATCGATTCCTGCTTCTTTGAATGCCCTCAGTTTAAAATACACATCAATAGCTCCTCCGTAATCGGGTGGATACGGATTGTCGAATGCGATGATGTGGATGTGTCCTGACATGGGGATTATTGGATTGATTTAAAAATGCCGATGAGCGTCTCTTCATCTTTCTCCCAGCATAGTTCTGCTTTGGCTTTCTCGAAAATAGCTTTTTTGTCCGGTTTAACTTCCCATTCGGAAAGTATATTCCGGATGGTTTCAGCTAAATATTCCGGTTCGTAGTGGTCGATTAGGGTCCCGATCTGATAGGAGTCAACCACATTTCTGATTTCAGGGAAATCGGTCGCCAATACAGGTACACCAGCCTGTACAAAATCAAAAATCCGGTTGGGTAACGAATAGTAGTAGTTCAGTCCTCTGTTTTCCAGTAGGCTAATACCTAGATCGGCCGAGATGGTATAGTTGTACAACTCCTCAAAAGGAATTTTCCCCATCATCAATACCTTGTCCTGAAGTCCTAACCGGATAATACGTTCGGTGATTTCGTTGCTAATATCCCCGTCTCCGGCAATGCAGAATACAACATTGTCCAGATATGGCATTGCGTCAATCACCCATTCTAATCCTCTGCCCACATTCACGGCTCCCTGGTAAAGCAACATCTTTTTTCCCTCGAAAATCAATCGCTTTGGCGTTTTTATCGTCGATGTAATGGTCAGAGGAGCGTTGCGTACAACTTCCATTTTGAGGTCATAGCGCGTATTGTAGATGTCAGCGATGGGCTGGCACACTGTGTAAGCGTATTTTATTTTGGGTAAAATAAAATCTTCGAAGGATTGCCATATTCTTTTTATCGCGGGACGATGTACCAGCTCCGGGACTTCAGTAAAAAGCTCATGTGCGTCAAAAACGATCGGTCTCTTTCTGAGTCGGGTAGCCAGATAAGCAGCCGGTAAGGTGTCGGTGTCGTTTGACAGGACAATGTCGTATTTGCCAAACAGCAGTTTGAAAAAGAGTTTGACGTTGTATTCCGCATAGAACAGCGCTGTTTTCTGAAAATACATTTTGAATCGATCAGTCAGATATGTACGTTTGATAGGCTGGCTGAAAGGACGTAAGATGCCGGTCAGGTGGGGCTCAAAACCATACTTTTTTAGTGAAACACATACTTTATGTACGCGTTGGTCGGTATGTAGATCGTTGGTGACGACTACCTTAATTATCTTTCTTGTCATTGAATCAGATCAAGGTTTAACTTACTAAAAACGCAAATCGAAAATGATTATTGTCGTTTTAGTTTCACAAAGATAGTCATTTGACAAATTCAACCCTACACGTTTGCCGCTCTCCGCAAAAACGAGTAAGTTTGCAAAAAAAGAGACGATCATGATCAGAATAGAAGAGAACTACCCATTGTTGACCCATAATACCTTTCACTTACAGGCAAATGCGCGGTATTTTGCTGAATATGGTTCGGTCGAAGAACTGACCGAGCTTTTGTCATTTTCCTGGATAAAAGATTATCCCGTTTTCCATATCGGAGGGGGAAGTAATCTTTTATTTAAAGGTGATTATCCCGGAATAATACTTCATTCGGCTATCAAAGGGATCGAGAAGGTCGGAGAAGATGCTCAATCCGTGTTGGTCAAAGTGGGTTCGGGTGAAGTGTGGGATGATGTTGTGGCCTGTGTTGTCGGGGCAGAATGGTACGGAGCTGAGAATTTATCCCAGATACCCGGTGAAATGGGTGCTGCAGCGGTTCAGAATATCGGTGCTTATGGTATTGAGTTAAAGGATATCGTCGATTCGGTAGAAGCCGTAGAAAGTGCTACCGGTAAAATTAGAGTGTTTAATAGTGCCGAATGCAGATATGGTTACCGCGAAAGTGTGTTCAAGCAAGAGCTAAAAGATAAATATATCATTACGCACGTCATTTTGCGATTGAAAAAGAGTCCCGTGTTTCATCTTGAGTATGGAAATATCCAGTCGGAACTGGCTAAGGCCGGTTGTTCCATAACCCTGAAGAATATTCGCCAGACTATTATTGAAATCAGGGAAAGTAAATTACCCGATCCTTTAAAAACGGGCAATGCAGGAAGTTTTTTTATGAATCCTTACGTTGCCATCCCTAAGTATCTGTTGCTAAAACAGGAATATCCGCAGATTCCGCACTATCCCGTATCAGAAGAACTGGTGAAAGTGCCTGCTGCCTGGTTGATTGAGCAATGCGGGTGGAAAGGCCGCGAATGGGGTGGTGCAGGTGTACATGATAAGCAGTGTCTGGTACTGATAAACAGGGGGGAGGCAACAGCCTCGGAAATTGTGGATTTGGCGGCAAATATTCAAGCCTCGGTCAAAGAGAAATTCGATATTGATTTGACTCCGGAGGTGATTTACGTATGACAAAAGTAATTTTTCTAGGTACAGGAACTTCTACGGGGGTTCCCGAGATCGGATGTGGATGTGAAGTCTGTACATCGGAAAACAGCAAAGACAAACGCTTGCGAACTTCCATCCTGGTCATACATGAAGGTAAACACATTCTCATCGATTGCGGACCGGACTTTCGCCAGCAGATGTTGCGCTCCGGAAATAAACGGATTGATGGTGTAGTCATTACCCATGAGCATTATGATCACACGGCAGGACTCGATGATTTGCGCCCTTTTTGCAAGGAAAATCCGGTTACCGTATATGCTGAGCCTGATGTGACAAAGAAGCTTAGGGAACGAATGCCATACTGTTTTCGGGAGATTCATCTGCCGGGTACACCCAATCTGCAACTGAGTGATATTGATCTTATCCCTTTTGACATAAATGGAGTGCAGGTGATTCCTATACGGTTGATACATGGTCGTTTGCCGATCATGGGATACCGGATCGGGAATGTCGCTTTTCTCACCGATCTGACGGTGATTCCTGAAAGTGAATATGACAAGTTGCGGGACCTGGACGTTTTGATTATTGTCTCTCTTCGAAAGAAAAAACATGTAGCGCATCAGAATCTGGAAGAGGCGTTGTTGCAGATAAAGCGGATAAAACCTAAGCAATCGTTTTTGATTCATTCAAGCCACCATTTGGGCCTTCATGACGAAGTCGAAAAGGAGTTGCCGGAAAATGTCTGTTTGTCTTATGATGGACTGGAAATAGAAGCTTGAATAAAAAATCCCCCGAAAGAATTTGATTTGCTTTCGGGGGATTTTTTATTCAAGCTTCAAGGATTAGAATTTATATCCCAGAGTGAAGAGTAACTGATTGTTTTTGGTTTTCAGCGTGGCTTTTTCGGGTATATTCCAAACTAAATTAGTGTTGTCGTAATATCCTTCTGGAGAAAATGCGTAAACATCTTCTTTATTAACTCTTGATACAAAAGCAAAATCAGTATATATACTTCCAAAACGATATCCAAATCCGGCGGTATAGTAATTTGTGCCTCTATCTAATGTGTAATGGGGGAGTGTTGATCCAAATACATCTACTTCTCCATCTTTCACAACATTGTTGATCAGATTGTTTTTTATAGGTGATGATTGATTCGCATATCCAGCGCGCAGGCTAAATTGAGGAGTGACTCTATATTCTGCTCCAATTTTGATATTTTGTCCTGCTTTCATGTCCATTCCAATGTATGTATTTGCATCCCAACCATATCCATCCGGATCTTTCATATTCATTTTTGAGTAATCTACATATTCATATTCCATACTTAGAATGCCCTTTTTGCCAGCAATGAATGCTGCACTAGCCTGAATCTTCATAGGGGTTTGTAAAGAATATTCAGTATAAGAATTAGCCGGTACATAAACATGGGTGTTCTCACTGTTATATGGATGGTTAGATGTGCCATCCTGGTAGTTATTGGCTAAATTGGCATCAAAGTAATCGGTGAGTTTGTAATAGGTTGGAGTATGAACTGCCAATCCAAATCTAAGATAATCTGTAGGGCGCAAAATTACACCAGCTTTAAAATTAATACCAGAACCTTTGGTGTTCAGGAAATTATTGAGGGTGAAACCTCCAAGATTACTAAAGTCTTCGTCGTATGTTGCACTTAGCCTATAATCAAGATCGGTTATACCGATTGTAGCTCCAAAATATACAACATCATAAATATTCCCTCCAAAGGAAATATTGTATTCATCTTGATAGCCTCTTTCTGAAATTTTTAAGTTTGCAGAGGGTGCAATCGAGGTATTCATTGGTTGGTAATAGTTTGACGAATTGGGTTGTAAATCTATTATCTTTCCATCATAACCTAAGATACTGATCCAGCTGTTAACTGTTGAGTAAGCATTGTCAGCCAATAAGGCTGATTCATTAATTCCTTGCCAGTTATTATAGCGATTTGTTACATCCGATATGTAATCTGTAAGAGACCTGTTAAATGATATATTATGAGTCTCATAGTTTCTGTAATAGTCTTTCTGACGATTGTATCCGATCCCAAAATTGAAGTTTACAAAGCCTTGAGCATTCGATTTAAAAGTACCTACATAGCCTAAGTTATTGAAATTGAATTTTGCGTTGTTCATGCTGATTCCTGTACCATTCCAGTTTGAATTTGCACTCTGAAAATTCATATTCATGGTACCGGCAAACTCGGATGTGCGATAAACGCCTATCCCCGCAGGGTTATTTGTCAAACAGGAGATATCGCCCCCCAATGCCCCAAAAGCACCACCCATAGCCATGTAGCGGGCAGTCCCGTTAAAGTCGGTTTTGGAGTATTTTAAAGCGTCTATTTCAGATTGAGCGAATAATGAGGTGAGGGTTGCTGCAAGGCAAACACTCAGTAAGCCAAGTCTTTTCATATGTCTTTGTTATTACGATTAATGTATAGTATTGAAATCATTACGGGTTATTTACTAACCCGTAATGTAATCTGATTTATCTTCTGCCACC
>Ga0209464_10000747_pt1 | contig 10382 bp, 9 predicted proteins | sample DOMMetBare1Fresh_2_FD_187473 | JGI IMG/M metagenome (GOLD analysis project Ga0209464, IMG submission 187473) | Wetland sediment microbial communities from St. Louis River estuary, USA, under dissolved organic matter induced mercury methylation -... | ecosystem: Environmental > Aquatic >... | reverse complement strand
CTCTTCCCCGATAACCTTAAGCCCTATCTTTCCCTGTCCCTCCTGCTTACTGGCTATAAAAATAACCGCCCTTATACCGTATTTGCAGGAGTTTGAAAGCATCTCAGATGGAGTTCAGGGGTATCTTGTCAATGCGACGTTTATGACGCCCTCCCTCAAATGAACTTGTCAGGAATGTCTTTACCACAACAATTGCTTCGGCTTCAGTCATAAATCTTCCTGGCAAGGCACATACGTTGGCATCATTATGGGCCCTGGCCAGGCGGCTTATCTCTTCGTTCCAGCATACAGCAGACCTTATACCCCGGTGTTTGTTCGAGGTCATATTGATTCCGTTGCCGGATCCGCATATGGTTATGCCAAACCTGTAATCTCCCTTTTCAACAGATTCGCACAACGGATGGGCAAAATCAGGATAATCGACACTCTCCTCTGAAAAAGTGCCGATGTCCTTTACTTCATACCTGTTTGCAATAAGCCACCTAACTATCTTTTCTTTAAGACGGAACCCGGCATGGTCAGCAGTAATTATTACCTTTTCCAAAATTTTACTATATTTTTATACAAATATAGCCCGACAATTATTAAAAGAAAAGAAATCATCAATATCCTTTTTTGTTCATAAAATGTAACGAACCCGGGAGCATATTGTTCATTTCTTTTAATCATTCAGGAATTTTACCCCACTGTAACAGAATTCTTCTGGCAAAATCTATTTTTAATGACTTTAAAAGAGCTTTTCAACCGCGACTGAACATTAAAATGGGCTACCTTTGTTCTCTTTCACTTATTAACAAATGTATGTCAACAGTTGTTAATTCATTGCTTAAGGTGCTGAGTTACAGAAAAGGTATGTTTTTTGTGGTGTTTATAAGTTGTTTTTAACGTTTTAATACCCATTTCTGCAAGAGAAAAAATAAAATTGTTTGAACACAATTAACAGGATATAATAACCACCATATTTATAAAATTCAATTAAACTATTAAAATAATGCCTGTTGATAATAATATAAAACGAACCGTTTCTGCTGCCGGTAAAGGTAATTTAAACGATGAGACCGTAAATGGCATTAACAAGTTGAGAAAGGAAAAGAATGCCGTTATACTTGCTCATTATTACCAGACTGCGGATATTCAGGATATCGCAGATTTTGTAGGAGACAGTCTTGCTTTATCACAGCAGGCAGCAGTAACAAAAGCCGATATTATTGTTTTTGCCGGAGTGAAATTTATGGCTGAAACTGCAAAGATACTTTCACCTGATAAAAAGGTGATCTTACCTGATATACTGGCAGGCTGTTCCCTGGCTGATTCATGCAGGAAAGAGGACTTTGAAAAATTCATTGCTGAAAATCCCGGCAGAACGGTTATAACATATGTCAATACAACTGCAGATATAAAAGCCCTGAGTGATATTGCGTGCACATCTTCAAATGCAAGGCAGATTGTGGAATCACTTCCTGAAAATGAAAAAATCATTTTCGGTCCTGACCGCAACCTGGGTAATTATATAAAAAGCCTGACAGGGAGGGATATTCTGGTATGGAACGGCGCTTGCCACGTTCATGAACAGTTTTCAATAGAGGCAATACTGAAAGTAAAAAAGGAAAATCCGGGATCGAAAATCATTGCACATCCCGAGTGTGAAATGCCCGTAAGAATTGTTGCAGATTATATCGGATCGACATCAGGACTCCTTTCATTCGTGAGCAGGGATAAAGGAAACAAATATATTGTGGCAACAGAGCCGGGGATAATTTATCAGATGCAGAAGGCAGAACCCGACAAAACTTTTATACCGGCACCTCCTAAAGATTCGACCTGCGGTTGCAGCGAATGCAATTTCATGAAGCTTATTACACTTGAAAAGATATATAAATCACTTAAATTTGAAAAGCCGGAAATAACCGTGGATCCGGAAATTATTGAAAGGGCAGCAGTTCCCATAAAGCGTATGCTTGAAATTTCTGCCAAACTTGGTTTATAAAATGAGAAGACTACTTCTTTTTTTACTTGCATTATTGCCGCTGAGCCTCTTTGCACAAAACCCCGGTGAGATAACCGACGGGTTTCAGCAGTTCAAATATCCCAACGGCAATATCTCCAGTGAAGGATTTATCAGGAACGGAAAGCCTGACGGATACTGGAAAAGCTATTATATTACCGGAGTCCTGAAATCGGAAGGGAAAAGAAGAAGTTATCTTCTTGACAGTATATGGGTATTCTTTGATCAGGCCGGTGACACAACTGAAAAAATAAGCTATCTTCTTGGTAAAAGAAACGGATATTATATCAAGTATCAAAAGGATCCGGTCTACGGTTCTTATGTTTACTCGAAGGAACTGTATGCAGGAGACAAAAAGGAAGGAGTGGCCCTGATCTTCTATCCGGAAGGAAAAATAAGGCAGACAATACCCTATTACAATGGACTCCGCGACGGTTTGTCACGCGAATATGACCGTGAGGGAAAGATTATCTCCCTCCTTGAATACAATAATGATTTCCTCATAAGCCGCGAAAAAATAAATTTCACTGATGCAGCAGGTCTGAAGCAGGGTGAATGGCTGGAGTTTTATCCCGGAGGAAATATCAGGGTTGAGAAGAACTATCGCAATGACATGCTGCACGGGTATTATAAAGAATACGATGAAAGAGGCAAGCTTGTTGTCACCCTTTTGTACGAGGATGGAAAGGTAACCGGTACTGACATTGACACCGGCGCTGACATCGAAATAGTAAATAAGTATGACGACAACGGCAGACTTACCTTTTCCGGACCGTTTAAGGCCGGTGTGCCAGTCGGCATTCATCGTGAGTACTCTGAAAACGGATCAATAAAGGGAGCAAGAATTTACAATGACAACGGGCTCCTGATTTCAGAGGGAATTGTAGATGCGGCGGGTAACCGTAACGGGTCCTGGAAGGACTTTTCTGCAGAAGGTGTCGTGACTGCAGAGGGATCCTACACAGACAACAGACGTACCGGGCAGTGGAAATTTTACACTCAGTCCGGAAAGCTGGAACAGGCAGGGTCATACAGCAACGGCCGCATAGAGGGAACCTGGCGCTGGTACTACCCGGAAGGCGAACTGCTCCGTGAGGAAGATTATGCCCAGGGTCGCAGGGAAGGCAAATACACCGAATATACCCGCGAGGGTGAGATAATTGCACAGGGTACTTATGCTGACGGAGAGAGGAACGGCGAATGGAACTTCCGGACAGGCGACAATACTGAGTCTGGCGCTTACCTCCTGGGTTTTCGCGACGGACCCTGGAAGGCTTATTATGCAAACGGCAAACTGAGATTCAGGGGTAGCTATAACCAGGGAAGCCCCACCGGTCATCATATCCTTTATTATGAAAACGGCAGAATAAAGGAAGAACGTTATTATGAGAACGGGCTTCGCTCAAAAACATGGAAGAAATACAACGAAGAGGGCGAGGTTGTTCTTACAATCACATACCGTGATGATATTGAGACTAATATAAACGGGGTAAGCATCAAGCTCCCGGAGAGCGACGTTAAGCTCATCAAATGACCGGATAATGAGCGAAAATTTTAATGTCAGGAACGAAGTGACCCTTACAGGCGATGTAGAGGTCGAAAGACAGCTGAGGCCGCTTTCCTTCGTCGATTTCAAGGGACAGCAGCGTATCACTGACAACCTCAGCGTGTTCGTTACTGCAGCAAAACAGCGGGGGGAGGCTCTCGACCATGTACTTCTTCACGGTCCTCCCGGACTTGGAAAAACAACCCTCGCGACAATTATTTCAAATGAGCTGAATGTAAAACTTAAGGTTACCTCCGGCCCTGTACTCGACAAGCCCGGTGATCTCGCAGGCCTCCTTACAAGTCTCGACGAGGGCGACGTCCTGTTTATCGATGAGATCCACAGGCTCAGCCCGGTGGTTGAGGAGTACCTCTATTCGGCAATGGAGGACTATCAGATCGATATAATGATTGACAAGGGACCGGGAGCACGGTCGGTGCAGCTGAAACTGAGCCCCTTCACACTGATCGGGGCCACAACCCGGTCAGGATTGCTTACAAGCCCGCTTCGTGCCAGGTTCGGAATAAAATTCCACCTCGAGTATTATGACACTCCAATACTTAAGGGTATTGTAAAAAGATCAGCAGAAATCCTCAATATAGAGATAGATGAAGAGGCCGCCCATGAGATAGCCTCGCGCAGCCGCGGTACGCCAAGAATTGCTAACGCTCTTTTGAGAAGGGTCCGCGATTTTGCCCAGGTCAAGGGCTCCGGATCGATAGACCTGGAGATAACGCGTTACAGCCTTGAAGCCCTCTGCATAGATCTGCACGGCCTGGATGAGATGGATAACAGGATCCTCAGAACAATTATTGAAAAGTTCAAAGGTGGTCCGGTTGGACTTAACAACATTTCTACCGCAGTCGGCGAAGAGAGCGGTACCATCGAGGAGGTCTATGAACCGTTCCTTATAAAGGAGGGATATATAAAACGTACTCCGCGGGGTCGCGAGGCGACAGAGTCTGCATATAAACACCTTGGCATCGTTCCCGCAACGGGAAACACCCTGTTCTGACAGCGTCAGCTGATGACGTTGCTGATCTTTTCGAGACCCTTGAGATCAAGGATCCTTATCTTCCTTCCGGAAAGCTCTATCAGCCTGTCGCCCTTAAATTCAGAAAGAAGTCTGATCACAGATTCTGTGGCGGTGCCCACTATATTGGCCAGCTCTTCACGGGTAAGGGAGATGCGAAGGAATTTCTGTTCATCCAGCCCGAAATCCTTAACCAGCTGGATAAGCACTTCTGCAACACGTTCCCTGACGGTTTTCTGTGCAATATCGGTTATATATGAATTAGCCTCAGCCAGTTCATGACAGGTAAGCTTGACTATCTCGAATGAAAAAGCCGGATTGGTTTTTACAAACTGAATCAGAAGTTCTGAGGGGATAAAACAGACCTGGCAGTCTTCTATCACCTTCGCAGATGTGCAGGCAGACTCATTACTTAGAACAGATCTGTATGCAATGATTTCTCCTTTTCTCGCGAACCTGATAATCTGTTCCTTTCCGTCAACACCGGTCTTGAAAACTTTTATGATTCCTGAATTTATGCAGAAGAATCCGCTGATCCTGTTGCCTTCGTTGTACAGTATATCACCCCTCTTGTAGTGACGGAAGTCTTTCTCGAAATTCAGACGGTCAGTCTCATCCCTTGTCAGAAAACGGAAGACAGAACTGGTCTCAAAAGCGCATTTGTCGCAAAATGATATAGCACAGTCTTGCTGTTTCATTGAGATTTTTTTAAGTTCACAAAGATTGCAAATAGTGTTGAATATATTGGCAGCTGTATCATAATTTTAAAGTCAGATGATTTCTGTTCTGAACTGATCTAGGAACCGGATGTCATTTTCAAAATAGAGCCTCAGATCGTTTATTCTGTATTTCAGCATCGCGGCACGCTCGATTCCCATGCCGAAGGCGAAACCGGAATACTTAACAGGGTCAATGCCGCAGGCCTCAAGTACATTCGGATCGACCATGCCACATCCCAGTACCTCGAGCCAGCCAGTACCCTTGCATACATTACATCCCTTTCCGCCGCACAGGTTACAGCTCACATCCATCTCCGCCGAAGGTTCGGTAAAGGGGAAGAAGGAGGGTCTTAGCCTTATGCTGGCGTCTTTTCCGAAAAATTCCCTGGCAAAATAGAGCAGCGTCTGTCTGAGATCGGCAAACGACACATTTTCAGCAATGTAGAGGCCCTCTACCTGGTGAAAAATGCAATGAGCTCTCGCAGAGATAGCCTCATTGCGAAATACCCGGCCCGGCGAAATTGTTCTTATCGGAGGCTTCTGGGTTTCCATCACCCTTACCTGAACAGAGGATGTATGTGTTCTCAGAAGCACATCACGGGGATCAGATTCATCCCCTGTTACCCTGCTGATGTAAAAGGTGTCCTGCATATCGCGGGCCGGATGATCCTGGGCAAAGTTCAGTTTTGAAAATACGTGGTCATCATCTTCAATTTCCGGTCCCTCCGAAACAGTAAACCCGATCCGTGAAAAAATGTCGATAATCTCACTCCGGACAATCGAGATAGGATGCCTGGAGCCGGCGGTAAACGGTATTGCAGGCCGGGTAAGATCGGTCTCCGCAGATCCTGTTTCAACAGAGGTCAGATGTTCCTTTAGTTCATTGAAGCGGACAGAAGCAAGCTGCTTCAGCTCGTTCAGCAGCAGGCCCGTCTCCTTCTTCAGCTCCGGGGGTACTTCCCTGAAGCCCTCAAACAGTAACGGGATAAGGCCTTTTTTGCTGAGAAACCTAAGCCTGAACTGTTCAAGCTGGTCATTGTCAATTACCTGAAACTCTTCAACCTCTTTTTTTAACAGGGCTATTTTTTCCTTCATGCCGGAAGAGTATTATTTTCTTATGATTTTTATTTTGAGTATTCTGATGTCTTTCACCGGTTTGTCTGTTATATCGGTGGGGCTATTGCCGATGGCATCGACAATATCGAGGCCTGAAATGACCTCCCCGAACACAGTATAGGCACCGTCAAGGAAGGGCGCGCCACCCTGGGTGCGGTAAATTTCCTTCCGGTATTCAGGCATTGTATAAGGACCGGAAATCCCCGTTTGTTCATATACTTTTATAATCGCATTCTGCTGGATCTCGTCCTCACTCAGGGGCACTGAATCATTTGCAGCCAACGCCCTCAGCTCTGTCAATGCCTGCTGGTACTGGGCCTGACGTTTGTTGTAATCTACCCGCTGCTCGATTTTCGCCAGCTCATCATCGTCGTATTTTTTGCCCTGTACAATATAAAACTGTGTGCCGGAGGAGTTTCTGGCCGGGTTTACATCATCTCCCTCACGGGCAGCGGCAAGAACTCCGCGTTTATGGAATAGCGAGTCGTTAATCTCTGCAGTTACAACATAATCAGCTACAGTCGAAGGCGGAATTTTTGTACTGCCGTCGCCCGCCTGAATCATAAAATCTTTAATTATCCTGTGAAAGGAGACACCTTCATAAAAACCTGATTCAGCGAGTTTTATGAAATTATCACGGTGTAGCGGCGTGAGGTCTGAAAGCACTACTGTGATATCTCCTTCAGTGGTTTTGATTTCTGCCCTGACCGGGGCGCTGGTTTTAGGACCGCATCCGGAAATGAGAATTGTAGCGGTGAATAGCAGGACAAGCCTGAGAGACGTGTTCATTTTCTTTAATTTTACGATCTACAAAGATATATATTTGCAGTTAAGAGTTTAGCATGAACGAAATCCGCAAACTTGCCGGTCAGACTGTTGTTTACGGATTTGGGACCGTTGTTCCCAGATTCCTTAACTATGCCCTGCTGACACCCTTTTATACCTACATTTTCGGACGTGAGGAATACGGGGTGGTGACCGAGCTTTATGCATGGATGGTTCTTGCCCTGGTCATCCTTACCTACGGAATGGAGACTACTTATTTCAGGTTTGCCGGCAAGAAGGCGCCGGCTGACTCAGTATACAGTACCGCACTTTTCAGCCTCTTTTTTACATCTGCCTTGTTCATCATTTCAGTTTCGCTGTTCATCGGTCCGGTATCAGGGTTTTTCGGGTACGGCGATCACCCTGAGTACATACAGATGTTTGCCTGGATTGTCGCCGTTGATGCATTTTCTGCAATTCCGTTTGCATATCTCAGAGGACATAACAGGCCGGTTGTGTTCAGCGCACTGAAAATAATAAATGTACTTGTAACGGTTACAATGGTATTCTTCTTTCTGAGAATGGCTCCCCGCATACTGGAAAGAGGCGGAGACTGGATACTCAGAATATACAATCCGGAATTCAGGGTGGGATACGTTTTTGTAGCAAACCTGGCAGGATCGGTCGTTACGCTGATTTGTCTCCTGCCCTATATCGTAAAGATAAGGCCGGTATTTGACAGGAAACTCTTTTCAAAAATGCTCGCTTACAGCTGGCCGCTTCTGATAGGCGGAATGGCCGGATCACTGAACGAGGTTCTGGACAAAATTCTGCTGAGAAGACTGATAGGCGGAGCTGAGGGATTGTCAACCGTGGGCCTCTACGGAGCCGGCTTCAAGGTTGGTGTGCTGATGTCGCTTTTTATCCAGATGTACCGGTTTGCCGCAGAGCCTTTCTTTTTTGAAAAGGCCGGGAAACATGATGCAAAGGAAACATATGCCGTGACAATGAAGTATTTTGTGATTACAGGTCTGATACTTTTCCTGGTAATCAATCTGTATATCGAAGCACTGCAGGTTATTATAGGCCCTGTTTTCAGGGAATCGTTAACGGTTGTGCCAATTATAAGCATGGCCTACCTGCTTCTGGGAATATTTATTAATCAGAGCATATGGTATAAGGTTGATGACAAGACTATCTACGGAGCCTGGATCACAATCATCGGCGCCGTGGTGACGGTTGCTGTCAACCTGCTTTTCGTACCGAAATTCGGTTACATAGCTGCAGCATGGGCTCATGTGGCCTGTTATCTGACAATGGTGCTTGTCTCCTATTTTGTGGGATTACGGTATTACCCCATTAAATATGAGGTTAACAAGCTGTTGACTTATATTGCGGCAGCAATCCTGATTATAATTGTCTCCAGGCTGATGGAAACAGAGAGTACTTTGATAAATATACTTGTGGACACAATATTACTGGGCGCTTTCTTCGTTTTTGCAGAGAAGCGGGACAGGTTTTTTTCATCTTTAATACCTCGTAAAGCGTGAAGATCAGAATAGTGAACAAATCGGGCCACCAATTGCCCGCATATGAAACAGTGCATTCCGCAGGCATGGATCTAAGGGCTTGCACGGATGAGGCTATAACAATGGCACCGATGGAAAGAAAGCTTGTAAAAACCGGACTTTACATTGAAGTACCGACCGGATACGAAGCCCAGATAAGACCAAGAAGCGGACTGGCAATCAAACACGGCATTACGGTGCTGAACTCACCCGGCACTGTGGATGCTGATTACAGGGGAGAGATAGGAATAATACTGGTTAACTTATCGGATAAGGAGTTTGTTATTAATGACGGTGACCGGATTGCACAAATGATTGTTGCAAGGCATGAGACTGCTGAGCTGATAGAGGTCGAAGAACTGGGGGAAACCGGAAGAGGTGCAGGCGGTTTCGGACATTCTGGAAGAAAATGAGAAAAGAAATTATATCTGGCATTTTAATCTTGATGCTGTTAGCCTGTTCGAGGGAGACGGTGAAACTATCATCAGGACAGACTGCCCCGGAACGTGGAGACAGCAAATATGATTACCTGCTCAGCGAAGCCATCAGGTTGAAATATGTTGGTGAACCCGGTCAGAGCATTATGCTGTTTGAAAAATGTATTGAGGCAGATAAAAGCAGAGCCGTGCCCTATTTCGAACTGGCCCAGGTTTATGCCGGAGCAGGAGAATCAGAAAAAGCTCTCAGATATATATCGAACGCTGCAAATCTTGAAAAAGACAACTATTGGTATCAGTTGGCGTGCGGATCTCTCTTTGTTCAATACGAAAAGAAAGATTCTGCACTTGTTTATTTTCAACGGGCACTGAAAGCAGACCCGCAAGCGCTTGAAATTAACTCCATACTCGCTGGTCTCTACTCTGAAATGGGCGATATTACACGGGCAGATTCACTTTTTGTGATTCTTGACAAAGCCGGAGCCCTTGATGAACAGATGTTTCTGGTCATGATATCAGGACTTGTTGAAGGTAAGCAATACGCTGCCGCCGAGGAAAGAACTATCTCCCTTATTGAGAGGTTTCCCGTGGAATTCAGGTACAGGGCTTTACTGGCAAACATATATTCTGAGGCAGGGAAAGTTGAGAAAAGTGACAGCATTTATGCGCGTATTATTGAGGAGGATCCTGAAAACGCCGAATCGCAGCTGCTCGTGATGGTTAACCTGTTTAATAAAAAAGATTACAGTGGGGCTGCCGCATTTATCGGTTCGGTGATTAAGAGCAATTCTATTGACCGAGAAAGAAAGGTGGCTCTGATAAATGAACTTGCCTCTGATTCGGCATTCACAGCGTCTCAGGGAGAGGCCCTTGAAAAGGATATTCTGGCGCTGGAAGAGGCATATCCGGATGACGAAGAGGTTTTGTCAATTCGACCGGGACTTTATGAAAGACAGGGTAAAAAGGATTTAGCAATAATCAGATATGAAGAGATCCTGAAATCAGTTAAGCCGGGTTATTTTTTCAAAGAAAGACTCATCCTGCTTTATGCGGAAGAGCTGGAGTATGATAAGCTATATGCACTTGCTTCGGGATATGCAACGGAAAATAACAGAAGCATTCTCGGGAAGGTATACTACGCTGTTGCAGCAATGGAACTAAAAAAGTATGATATAGCTGATACTGAGCTGAAA
>Ga0209464_10000746_pt1 | contig 10384 bp, 9 predicted proteins | sample DOMMetBare1Fresh_2_FD_187473 | JGI IMG/M metagenome (GOLD analysis project Ga0209464, IMG submission 187473) | Wetland sediment microbial communities from St. Louis River estuary, USA, under dissolved organic matter induced mercury methylation -... | ecosystem: Environmental > Aquatic >... | reverse complement strand
TTTTTTGCCAAACTCCAACTTTTCGGGAATTTCATATAAAAGTAGGGGCTGGAACAATCCAAACCTTATTGGCTATATGGAAAGCCACGATGAAGAACGCGGAATGTATAAAAATTTGACTTATGGAAATGTTAATGGAGCATATAACGTTAAAAATATAACTACTGCGTTAAATAGAGAAAAACTGAAATCACTCTTCTTCCTTCCTGTTCCAGGACCAAAAATGATTTGGCAGTTTGGCGAAGTAGGGTATGATTTCTCCATCAATTTAAATGGAAGAACCGGAGAGAAACCAATCCGTTGGGATTACCTCTCAAATACTGAGAGAACGCTTCTATTTGAACACTACGCCATGATGATTAAGATGAAAAAAGAGTATGCACCATTTTCGGGAACAGATTATAGCGTTGACTTTGCAGGTGCAATTAAATCGATGAGATTAACATCAGGAACAGAAACCGCAGTAATCATAGGTAACTTTGATGTGAAGACATCTACTTCAACAATTCTTTTCCCATCAACAGGTAAATGGTATGAATTTTTCAAGCAAGATTCCACCGTTATAAATTATGCTGCCTTTGACGTTACGCTTGGTCCAGGAGAATATCGCATGTATACAAATACTCGCCTAATCCAAAAGGACACATATACATCAACACCAACAATTCCATTAGAAGCAAACGGCCTTTGGATGAACATTTTTCCAAACCCTGTAAGTGGCTCGAACATCTCGATTTTGATTGGAAGCAAAATACCTACCGAGGGTGAAATTGCTGTTTATAATTTGTCGGGACAAAAACTAGCTACGATTCACCGTGGTGTGATTTCTGAACAAGAGGTAATTCAACTCCCCAACAATTTTAACGCTGGTGTTTATATCGTATCTATCAAAACGCCAAGCAATACAATATCGCAGAAACTCGTTGTTTTCTAACAAACTGCAAATAAACCAAAAGCCGGCTAAATCTAGCCGGCTTTTTTTTACTTTTGCGACGAAAAAAAATATAGAATATGAATATTAAACAGCTGGTTGCTGTTTTTTCCGTTCTCTCTGCTGCTTTCGGCACTAGCTATGGCCAAAAGAACAGTATTGAGTCGAATCCGTTTGAAGCATCGATACGCACTCATTACGGCTATTTGGCTTACCACCATAAGCAAATGCGATTGCTTCAAGAACGGCACGTAAGTGCTTTTGAAGTTGCATTTACACGACAGACACCGGAAAATCGTCAATGGGCAAAAGGTTATGGCTATCCTGAAATGGGATTAGTATACATGTGGTTTGACCTAGGTAGTCCAACATATTTGGGACAGGCTCATTGCATAATGCCTGCTGCAAATTTCACGCTTAATGGCAGGGGCAATCGGTCAACATTCTTCTTTCGCATGGCTTCGGGTATTGGCTATGTAACCAAGCAATTTGATCGGGTAACAAATTATAAGAATACAGGGATTAGTGTGCCTTTCAATGCTGCAGTTAATTTTCTTTTTGAATACAGATATACACTCTCTCCTACTCTTAATCTAAAAACGGGGCTATCGCTTTCACACCTCTCCAATGGCTCGTTTAAAAAACCAAATGCAGGTTTAAATCTACCGTCGGTATATTTTGGTGTTGGATATCGCTTTAAGAGTGATATGCCTATTAAAACCAGATTTAATGCAGACAGCTTAGATATTCATCATGGAGTATTATCCATCATTGGATATGGCGGAGCCAAACAAGAAAATCCTATTGGAACCGATCGCTATCCAATTTGCGGGCTATCGTTAGAATATACCTGGAGAGCTCGACCTTTTCAACGGTTTGGAATAAGCTTAGATGCTATGTATAATGGTGCAAGCGTCGAAAACTTGGCAGAAGAGGATAAATCCGTTCATGGAATTGCCCTGACAAGGCTTGGTGCAAATATTCGATACGAGTTTCAGGTAGGGCGAGTGGGAATCAACCTAGGAATAGGGCCATACCTGTATGGTGTTGACAAAACAGGTGGACCACTATACGAGAGGCTTATATTGCGATATTTCTTTTCGGAACAGCTGTTTGGACAAGTAGTATTGAAAACCCATTGGGGAAATGCCGATTATGTTGAATATGGTATTGGTATCAGGCTATGAAAAAACTATATAATTCTCTTTCGATAGTATTGATTGTTCTATCACTGAGTTCATGTGAACTTGGATTGGATTTGCTTAATCCTGAGGGCGATATTAGAGAGGTGAAAAGGCCAATTATAGGAAAAATTACAAAAATAGTAGTAAATGACGATGTGGTAGTCAACGTCCATTTTACCAATGGTGAGCAATATGCGTTGGTTAAAGCAGGTGATAATATTATTAGAGATATTAAAACAAGTGTTGCTGATTCGACTATTGATATTCGGAACAATAGCAGTATGACGTGGACATCGAGCTATAAGAACAAAAAGGAAGTAACCCTATACCTTAATAGAAACTTAACGGACCTTTTCTACTACGGAATAGGTGATGTTACAATTCTCGATACTATAAAGACCAACACTTTTTACTATTACTGCAAGGAATCTTCCGGAAGCGTTAGAATTCCCCTTTTAGCGACCACCTGCAACATCAACCAATACTCCGGAATTTCCGATTTAGTTATATCCGGAAATTGTGTTAATGCAAATATTAATTACAAAGGAACCGGCTGGGTTTATCTTCAGGATTTTAAAACACAAAATATAGTTGTTACCAATAATGGAACCGGAGATATTTTTGTAAATGTAGCAAGCACACTTAACGCAACCATTAAGAGCATTGGAAATATTAGATATATTGGATCTCCGGAAATTGTTTACGTGAAAGACGGTAAAGGGAATCTGGTAGCAAACTAAAATATTCTAAGATATAAAACGATAAAGGGGGCAATTGCCCCCTTATCGTTTATTCTTTGATTAAACTAGAAATTCCACTTAGCGGCCAGAGTAGGCATTATCTCAAGTTTGTCAGAACCCAGAACGAAATTACTGCTGATTTCAATCTCACTACCCACAGATAGGTTCTTATTAACATTATACCAAATCTGAGGTTCACTTAGAAACACCCAAGTTTTTCCATCGAGGCTGGCGTTATCCTGACTCCAAACATCGAAGAAACCGGAGAAAGTGATTTTACCATTAGCAAACATTGAGAACCAAGTACCTGTCCATTGAATATCAGCACCCTCTTTTCCACCGCCATTAAAATGCTTGTATGCGAGATAAGTTCCAAGGCTGAACTTTCCTAGTTGATATGAGGTTGATGCACCCACCAAATAAGCATTTCTGATTGCTCCTCCGAAATTTGATTTGTAATCGGCAAATAATCCACCATTATATTCAACGTGGAAAGCTACAGGCGCTTTCCAAAATTTCAGGTCACGCGCAATTTCCATGTAGGCAACAGAAATATCACCATCCTTACCATTATAGTCCATATCAACAAAAAAGAATGTTGAGCCTAAGCTGTCAGGTCGAAACATTTCTATCGTAGATGTAAAGTATCCTCTGTCGGCTGCATTCTTATCATTAGCCTTTCCCATGTCGTAATGTAGCTGCAAATTTTGAGCACTTGCAGATAAACCAAGAAGCATCAACAGTCCAAGTAGTGTACTTTTCATAAGCAATTAAGTTTAGGTAATGAATTTATTTTTCAGATTTCATTGTGAAACAAAAAAAGGGGCTAATGCCCCCTTTTGCAAATATTTCACGGTGATATATCTCACTATATGAAATAATTTTATGTTACAATTGAATTAAATCAATGTGTGTCCCTCAGTTAGCTCATTTGGGAGAAAAGTAAGTAATGTATCTCCACGTAATCCAAGTCGGAGTGTTTCTAGCGAAACGACCTCATTTACGGCTATATTTCCAAGATTTACATTTGCCCCAAGAAGTTTAATAAACCAAACTTGCTGGCTTTTCAACGGAGCCTCCCAAATAACGTTATGTCCATGAACTTTTTCGTCAATTAGGCTGATTAACTCTTTGTCTGCAGATCCATCAGTGTGGTAAATACCAATATTGCCACTTTCGCGAGCTTCGGCAATAACTTTAGAAGAACCGGCCTTTAGTTCAAGGTTCATCATCGAAACCCATGCTTCGTTGGATATTTCAACCCCGGCAACTTTCGAACCAACCTCTGAGAGCACAATTCTATGCTTAGATAAAGTAGAAATATACGAGCACTTCTCACTGTGGTCCATGGCCATACTTCCATCGGAAACTTCAACAGCCAATACACCAAACTTATCGAGTAGCTGCTGGTATTGATGAAACTGTTTCCGTATTACAAATGCTTCAAATAGGGTACCTCCAAAATAGCAACGGATATTATTACTCTGGTAGAATCGTATTTTCTCATTTACGCGGTTTGTAACCATTGAAGTTCCAAAACCGAGTTTTACATAATCAATAAGGTGGCCACAGGCATCTACCATGTTTTCGGCTTCGCGTAAGCTAAGCCCTTTGTCCATTACCATAGTAATTCCTGATTGGCGTGGCTTATTTGGGCGTTCAGGAATGTAAGGAAGTTCAAAATTCATGGAATCAATATTTTGGTTTAATTGTTGTTTGGCAATAGCTTATCCAGGTTTTTTAGGTCAGGATACTCGTTGAAAAAATCAACGCCGGCTGCCTCATCGAGACTTATAGCTTTTTGAAGATGTTCTTGTGCCAGATCACGCATTCCCTTGTGGAACTCAATAATTGCAGCCTGAAGCAAGAACTCAACCTCTTCGGATATTTCAATACACCTCAAGAAGTATTTCAATGCTTTATCTTCCTCCTTAAGTTCAATAAATATATAGGCCATGCCGGAGATTGAATCTACATCGTTCTCGTCGAGCAAAATGGCCTTTTCGTAAGCACTTATTGCCTCAGGAATTGCACCTAACTTATGCCTAACCTTGCCCAGTCCATACCAATATTCTGGATTAACATCATCGTATTTTAAGGCAAGGTTGACCATCGATAAACTCTCAAAGTAACATCCCTTCTCCATAAGAATAACGGCTAAACCGTAATAGGCTTCAGCGTTTTCAGGATCTAATCCGATAGTCTTTTCGTAGTATGCTGTTGCTTTAGTAAAGTCGTTCATCTTCTCATAGCACTCCCCTATCGAACAGATGGCATTTATATTTTCAGGATCTTCTTCAAGAAGTTCGTTGAAAAGTTCTATTGCTTTGGGGTATTGCTCTAATGTTGCTAGTGTATGAGCAAGGCTTAGAATATATATTGGAACAACAGGTGCAATTGCAATGCAGTATTCAAAAGCATCTTGTGCCTTTAGATGATCTTCTTCTTTGGAATAGAGAAGACCTAAGTTGTACCAAGCTGTATCGTTGAATGGATCGTAATCGAGAAAACGGTGGTAAGCATTTAGTGCTAAATCAGTTCTTCCTTCGCGATCGTAACAATACGCAATATCGAACCACATATTCTCATTCTCAGGATCCTCGGCAATGGCTATCTCGAGATAGAATAGAGCCGATTTGGTATCGCCAGTTTCAAGAAACATAGCGCAAATTGTTCCAAGAATCTCTTGCCTATTTTCAATATTTTCAAGCAAAAGTTGCTTAAAGTAGCTGTTTGCCTTAACTGTCCACTTTTTCGCAAGAAAAAGTTTGCCGAGCAACAGGAGTACATCGGGGTTGTTTTGTTCGATTTGGTGAAGCAAATCGAGCAAGGTTTCGGCATCTTCAAACTTTCCTCCTGCTATGAGTATTTCAGCGTGCTTAAGTTGTAGTTCTGATGAGTATGGATGTTGTTGTCGGGCTATTTCAGCAGCCAACCCTGCTCCCCTTGCATTGTGTAAGTCGAGGTAGTGGTCAATTATCTTTTCGAACTCAAAGACATCAAAGTAATATCGTGAGTTATTGCGCAGCATATCCTCATACCGCTTAACAACCTCTTGAGTGTCACCTTCTGTTCCTCTTAAATAATCGCCTTCTTCCTTCATACCTACATACAACTAACAATTACCAAAACTACCACTATATTTTTGTGTTACCCATTAAAGTTCAAGTTAAATATGAACAATTTATCAACCATTTGATTCTTAAAGTTAAACTACTACTACCTAGTAAATATCCTGATTTTACTATATTTGCAACAAAAAATACGATGGGTGTATTTGAGTTTAGCATAATGGTATTTACCTCCTTTTTCAGCTTAATTAATCCGCTGGGAGTAATGCCTATCTTTATGTCAATGTCGGGCAACTTGAGCCCTCACGAGCGCTCGCGGGTTGCTATAAAGGCCGTATTTGTATCGCTAATTACATTAATTGTTTTTGCGCTAGCCGGCCAGCTCATATTTCAATTTTTCTCCATTACTGTAGACAGTCTGAGAATCGCCGGAGGCGTTATATTCTTTATGATGGGTTACGATATGCTCCAAGCAAAGATTGTTCGGGTAAAGATGGACGATCCTGTCGAAAGCAAAGCCTATGGCAACGATATAGCCATAACTCCACTTGCTATCCCAATGATATGTGGTCCGGGAGCTATAACCAATGCTATTGTACTTTGGGCCGATGCTACTACTCCAACGCTTAAGTTTGTAATGGTTGGAATAATGATTGTTGTGCTTGGAATTACTCTTCTGGCCTTGTTGGGTGCTGGTAAAATAGTTCCTTGGCTAGGAGAAACAGGCAACAAAGTAATGATGCGCCTTATGGGGTTGATTGTAATGGTTATTGCCGTTGAGTTTTTCTTTGCCGGCTTAACGCCAATCCTCCGCAGAATATTACAAATTGAGTAATAAATAAAAGGCCTCACGCAATGCATGAGGCCTTTTTCACAATATGAAATAGGCTTTCCTACTTCCCGTAATTTCGGTATTGCTGCATAAACTGTATGCGCTCAAAAGCAGCAGGATTGTATGTTTTAGTATAGCTCATCTTGCCGGAAAACTCCTTAATAGACTTATAGCCTTGCGCATTCATCCAAGTTGTGAGATCACCAATCATCTTTGCAACTTGTCCGTTTCCATTTCTGTAGATAGTTGAAGCCACCTGAACTGCATCTGCTCCGGCCAAAAGCATCTTAATTAATCCGGCACCATCGTGCACACCTGTTGATGCTGCGAGGCTGCAGCTGGTTTTACCCGACATTAGCGCAACCCACCGGAGTGAATGATACATATCAGAGGGTGATGTGAGCACCGACGCGTTGGTAAACTCAAGTGTATCAATATCGAAATCGGTGTTGTAACTACGGTTGAATAGCACTAGCCCTGCAATACCAGTTTTCGATAATTTTTCGAGCAATGCAGCAAGGTTCGAAGAGTATGGCCCTAGCTTAATAGAAACAGGAATCTTTACCTTGCTAAGAACTCTTTTTACTGCATCAAAGTATATCTTTTCGGTAGTTTCGGCGCTACGGGTTGGATCGCTGGGCAACAGGAAGATGTTGAGTTCAATGGCATCGGCACCTGCCTTTTCGGCCAAGTGAGCAAATTCATCCCAACCATTCTCCGACACGCAATTAATGCTGGCAATAACCGGAATTGTTAGCTTCTTCTTTGCATCCGAAACCAGCTTTAGGTAGTTTTGCACCGGATCTTCAATCTCCTCATAATCGTATTCAAAATACTCCATTGTTTCGGGGTAAATGAAACCGGATGCCGACATTTTCTCGATTGAACGCTGTGTGTGCATTACAATCTCCTCCTCAAATATCGACTTTATGACTACCGCACCTACACCTGCTTTTTCAAGTTCAATTAGCTTGTCGAGGGTATCTGTTAGTCCTGAACTGGATGCAATTATAGGGTTCTTTAGCTTAATCCCCATGTAGTTGGTTGTGATTTCAGGCATACTTTTATTGTTTAGGTTAATGATGAGTTTTGCATACTAAACCTTAAACAACGAATAATCAAAAATTCCCTAACACCGGTAAACTTTTTTCCTGAACACGTTTCTGCGAATCGAAACACATTCCGTCTATTCATATTTCAGAGCCTCTACCGGGTTCCTGGAAGCTGCACGCCAAGTTTGCCAACCTACGGTAAGTATCGCTACAAAAAGGGCAGCAACTCCAGCCGTTATAAATGGCCAAGCGTTAATTGAAATATGGTAGGCATAATTTTGTAACCATCTATTGGTTATGTAATACGATAATGGAACTGAGATTATGAAGGCAATGCCGATCCATTTTATAAAAGTATAAAGCAACAGGGTGGTAATTTGAAAATTAGTAGCCCCTGAAACTTTCCTTACACCAATCTCCTTTATTCGCTTATTTACCATAAACATGGTAAGCGCATAAAGCCCAAGTAATGCTAATATTAGAGATAACACCGTAGCAGCAGTTGAAAGATACGATGACTGCTCCTCATCCCGATACCTATTCCTGCAATAATCATCAACTAGCAGGTAATCCATTTCATAGTCCGGATCGAATTGCTTCAATGTATTTTCTACAGACTTAAGATTCTTTTCTAATTCTGTATTGGCAAATCTTACTAAGATGTAATTTAGCCCATACGAACGGTGAATGAAAACCAACGGTTCTATTGCATTTTGGAGCGATGAATAATGGAAGTTTTTAACGACACCAATTATGCTTACCTTGGTTCCATCATAATAAACATCAGCATTTAATGGATCATCGGTAATACCCAACTTACTTATTGCTGCCTCATTTAGAATAATAGAAGCAGAATCGGAAGCCAAATACCTTTCCTGTAATTAAGTGTATTTGTAGCGCCTTAAAGTAGTCCGATTGCACTCTATAGCAGTTAATGGAGATTTCAGCCTCATCTTCAGCCACGCGAATCCCCTCTCCGCTTGCACCACCCCCCGGAAGATGATCCGATGCACTTACAGTTTCAACTTCAGGCAACTTTAACAGTGCATCTTTAATAGCAGGATAGGATTGCCGAATCCTATTGTTGAGACTATTAACGCATAGGACGTTGCTAGCATTAAATCCAAGATCAATAGATTTCATATAGGTTATCTGCCTATGCATTATTATGATACTACTCATCAACACAATGGCAACGGTGAATTGGAAGATCACCAGTGTTGTAGTGAACAGATTTGTTCCACGAACCTTATTTATCTCTCCCTTTAGAACCTGTAGTGTCGTAAACTTTGATAAATAAAATGCTGGGTAAAGGCCCGAAATGATTCCGACAATAATAGCAAACACAGGTAATAGAAACAATAGCCATGTATTTTGAGCATAGCTAAGAACTAAATTGCGATTCACTAATGGGCCAAAATCGGCGATGGTGAATTCAACAATAATCATAGCAATGACCAGCGCAATAAGCGAAAAGGTAATTGACTTTCCCATGAATTGTATGATAATAACCCCACGGGATCCACCAATTGCCTTTTGAACTCCAATATCTCTTGTTTTTCCTTCATACTGCACAGTTAAAAGATTTACAAAGTTGATTATGGCTATAGCAAGGATTAAAACCGCTAGAACTGAGTAGATATAAACTTTAGTAATACTCCCGGACACTTCAGATCGGGGAGGAAAATCTGAATACAGATGAATATCCGTAAGTTTTTGAGTATAGCATCCGGTTTTGTAACCACTCGATTTGAATCGATCCGATAGCTGTTTGGCATAGAGCTGTTCGCACTTGTGAACTCCGTCCTTCATGTTTGCTCCGTCCTTAATTAAAATGTAGGTGTAGAATTCCAGACCACCTAAATTGTTAAGAAAGGGATAGCTGCTAAACGGCCTAAGCATTTCGACAGGGAAATGTGAAGTAGAAGGCAAATCCTTAATGATTCCGGAAACTGTTATTGGTTTACTCTCAACTAAAATGGTCTTACCAATAGCATTGGTTTTACCAAATAATTTATTTGCTACGGAACTAGAAATAACGACCGATGAAGGATCTATTAGTGCGGTTTCCGGGTCTCCTTCGATAAATTCAATTGAGAATACCTTAGCAATATTGGGATCGGTATACAGCAAGTCGATATTTTTGAATCGCTGATTATTCACAACAACTTCGGTAGGCCCATTGGCATACAGCTGAACTACCTGCTCCACTTCAGGAATTTGTCTGGCAAAGGAGCTATCAGTAAATCGGGTGCAAATTGGCATTGTCCACGATTTATCCTGTCCAAGTATCGAAATCATACGAATAATCCGTGGCGCACGGGTATTGAATCGATCGAAACTAAGCTCGTGTTCTACATAAATGAAGAGCAAAATTGTTGCTGCCATTCCAACGGAAAGGCCTAGAATGGTAATGAACGAGAATAGTTTACTATTCTTTAAACTTCTTAATGTCAGCTTTAAGTTGTGCAGCAGCATAAGGAATTATTATTAGTTAAAGATAAACAACTTCATATTACATTGTCAACAAACTAATGCCAACGCTGTGCCAAACGAGCAAACTACAGAATACAA
>Ga0209464_10000745_pt1 | contig 10386 bp, 11 predicted proteins | sample DOMMetBare1Fresh_2_FD_187473 | JGI IMG/M metagenome (GOLD analysis project Ga0209464, IMG submission 187473) | Wetland sediment microbial communities from St. Louis River estuary, USA, under dissolved organic matter induced mercury methylation -... | ecosystem: Environmental > Aquatic >... | reverse complement strand
ACGCGTTCAGGCTCTCGTTGACGCCGACGCTCGCGCCGGTGGGGTCGAGGGCGCCGCCGAACGCGTCGAACGACGCCTGAGCGAGCTCGTTGTCCTTGTCCCAGAACGTCTGCGTCCAGATGCCGTTCACGCGGACGGTCGGGCTGACCTGGTAGGTGAGGCCGGCGTGGTACGTCCAGTGCGTCCACATCTCGATCTTGTCGTTCACGAACGCCGCCGTCTGGAGCAGCGACTGGAACGTGAAGTAGCCGATGCCCTTGCCGCCCTGGCCCGAGACGACCAGCGTCGCGTTCCCGAACTTGAGGCTGCCGGAGGCGCCGACGCCCCAGCCGAAGGTGGAGTCCTTAACCTCGTTCGGCGCGCCGAGGTTCTGCGCGCCCTGGTACTCGTGCGCGACGCCGCGGACGTTGAGGTGCCCCATCGAGAACGGCATCGTCAGGCTGGCGGTCATGACCGGGATGCGGTCGTACTGCCGGCCGACGGTGAAGGAGTCGGTGTACTCCGAGTTCCAGACGAGGCTCTGCGGGTTCTCGAGCGAGAGCGCGAGGGTGCCCTTGGCGACCGGAATCGTCAGGCGGATCTGCGGGTCGCGGATGGCGCCGAACGCCCCGTGCCCGTTGAAGTCGACGGTGTCGGGCAACGAGCCGAGGTCGACCCAGTTCGACCAGGTCTGGCCCACGAGGACGCCGGCGTACTCGCCGTAGGCGTGGCGCAGGCGGAAGTCCATGCCGTTCGTGGTGGGCTCGGTCGAGAAGTTGAACGCGGCGGGGTGGTTGAAGTCGCCCTCGACGCGGACCGTGAGGGCCTTCTTGCCGACCGGCGTGCTGGTGGTGAGCCCGATGCGCGAGGTGCGGGCCGTCATGTAGAGCCGGTTCGGGTTGGCCTTCTGGTCCGCGTTGTCGTCGAGGGGCTGGGTCTCGAGGAACGAGGCCCAGTCCGTGCCGCGGATGTCATCCGTCGCGCCGTCGAAGTCGTAGGTCGTGTCGAACTCGACGAAGCCGTTGAGCTTGATCGTCGTCTGGGTGCCCGGGACCTTCCACGTGCCCGGCTCGTCGGCGGCGATCGCCGGCGCCGCGAGCGCCAGCGCCAGGAGTGCTGCGAGCAGCTTGAAGCGATTCATTCTGGTCTCTCCGATGGAATGTGACGGACCCGAACCGGCTGTGTGGCGGCGGGGTCCCCGGTGTGGCGGAACGACCTCATGCGGGTCGGCAGCATACCCGTCCAGCGCCAGACCCGACAGGCACTTGTGTGCTTGCCCGCGACATTTCCTTCGCGTACACCGGTCCTTCGTGATTTCCTGTCGTTTCACCCCCCGAACGTAGGAGACTCCATGCGACTGGCTCGTTTCGCCTTTGTGGCAGGCCTCGCCCTCGCGGCGACGGCATGTGGGAAGAAGCAGGAGACCGCCCCCGAGCAGGCGAAGGCCCCCGCGCCCGCCGCCGCGCCGGCCGCTGCCAGCAACACGATCCTGATCGGCCACGTCGCCTCGATGACCGGCGAGCAGGCGACCTTCGGTCAGTCCACCGACAACGCCATCCGCCTCGCGGTGAAGGAGGCGAACTCGGCCGGCGGCGTAAACGGCAAGCAGATCGAGGTGAAGACCTACGACGACCAGGGCAAGCCCGAGGAGGCCGCCATCGCCGCGACCCGCCTCATCGCCCAGGACAAGGTCGCGATCCTGCTCGGCGAGGTCGCCTCGTCGCGCTCCCTCGCGATGGCGCCCATCGCCGACCAGAACCAGGTCCCGATGATCTCGCCGACGTCGACCAACCCGCGCGTCACCAAGGACGGCGACAAGACCCGGCCCTTCGTCTTCCGCGTCTGCTTCATCGACCCGTTCCAGGGCACGGTGATGGCCAAGTTCGCCCGCGAGAACCTGAAGCTCGGGACCGCGGCGATCCTCCGCGACGTCGGGAACGACTACTCGGTCGGCCTCGCCGACTACTTCGCGGCCAAGTTCAAGGAGCTCGGCGGCAAGATCGTCGCCGACGAGTCCTTCAAGGCCGGCGACCAGGACTTCAAGGCCCAGCTCACCACCATCAAGAACAAGAAGCCCCAGCTCGTCTACATCCCGGCCTACTACACCGACGTCGCCCTCGCCGGCCGCCAGGCGCGCGAGCTCGGCATCAAGGTCCCGCTCGCGGGCGGCGACGGCTGGGACTCCTCGAAGCTCTACGAGATCGCCCAGGGCGCGCTCGACGGCAGCTACTTCTCGAACCACTACACGCACGAGAGCCCGGAGCCCCGCGTCCAGGAGTTCGTGAAGAAGTACAAGGACGCCTACGGCGAGATCCCCGACGCCCTCGCCGCGCTCGGCTACGACGCCGCCCTCGTCGCCATCGACGCGATGAAGAAGACCCCGGACCTCGCCGGCCCGAAGCTCGCCGAGGCCATCGCCGCGACCAAGGACTTCCCGGGCGTGGCCGGCACGATCACCCTCGACAAGGACCACAACGCCGTGAAGTCGGCGGTGGTCATCGGCATCGAGAAGAACAAGCCGAAGTACGTGGCCACGGTCAACCCGTAGCCCGGGTCGGCTGACGTTCCGTCACTAGGGGGGGCAGGAGGCCCTTGCGGCCTCCGCCCCCCTTTGCCATGCTCGCGCCCCTCCTCCGACGTCCGGGTGTGCCTTGACCGAGTTCCTCCAGCACCTCGTGAACGGCATCTCCGTCGGGACCATCTACGCGCTCGTCGCGCTCGGCTACACGATGGTCTACGGCGTGCTGAAGCTCATCAACTTCGCCCACGGTGACGTGTACATGGTGGGCGCCTTCTCCGGCTACTGGCTCGGCGCGCTGCTCGGCGTGCGCAGCTCGTTCTCCGAGAACCCGCCCGGCGCCGGGGAGATCTTCATCAAGGCGTCGCTCGTGACCATCGGGGCGATGGTCGTCTGCGGGGCGCTCGGCTTCGTCATCGAGCGCTTCGCCTACCGTCCCCTGCGCTCCCGGCCGCGCCTCACCGCCCTCATCACCGCCATCGGCGTGTCGTTCCTGCTCGAGTACGGGTTCCAGCTCTCGCCCTGGTTCCGCACGCCGATCGAGTTCCCCCCCGGCCCGAGCCCGCGCGTGTTCCCCGAGCTCCTGCCGCGCGTCGGCTACGAGGTCTTCGGCGTCTACCTGTCGAACTACGACCTGGTGGGCTTCGCGGTCGCCATCGGGCTCATGGCCGGGCTCCAGTGGATCGTCTACCGGACCCGCTTCGGCACCGCGATGCGCGCGGTCTCCTTCGACCCTCAGGTCGCAGGGCTGATGGGCATCGCGGTGAACCGGATCATCACCTGGACCTTCGTCCTCGGCAGCGCCCTCGCCGCCGCGGCCGGCATCATCAACGCCGTCGCGCGCCCCAAGATCGAGCCGCTCTTCGGCCTCATCTCCGGCCTCAAGGCCTTCGTCGCGGCGGTGCTCGGCGGCATCGGGAGCGTGCCGGGGGCGATGGTCGGCGGGATGGTGCTCGGCCTCGCCGAGGAGTACGTGGCCGGCTACACCTCCTCCCAGTACCGGGACGCGATCGCGTTCACGGTGCTGATCCTCGTCCTCCTCGTGCGGCCCGCAGGCATCTTCGGCCGCGTCACCGTGGAGAAGGTCTAGTGGCGAGCGTCCGACCCACCCTCCGATCGTTCCTCCCGTTCGCCGTGGGCGCGCCGCTGCTCTGGGCGCTCCAGCAGATCACGCCGCCCGACTACAACATCATCCTCATCGCCGCGGGCGTGAACATCGTCTTGGCCGTCTCGCTCAACGTGGTGAACGGCTTCACGGGCCAGTTCTCCCTCGGTCACGCCGGCTTCATGGCGGTCGGCGCGTACACCGCCGCCAAGATCAGCGTCGCCCTGACCGGGCTCGACCTCCCCTTCGTCTCGACCGCCGTCTCCGACCAGATCGGCTTCGCCATCGCCCTCCTCGCCTCGATGGTGACCGCCGCGCTGGCCGGCATCCTGGTCGGGATGCCGTCGCTGCGCCTGCGCGGCGACTACCTCGCCATCGTGACGCTCGGGTTCGGCGAGATCATCCGCTCCGTCATCGAGAACATGAAGTTCCTCGGCCAGGCGACCGGGCTCTCCGGCCTGCCCGCCCGCACCAACCTGGTCTGGGTCGGCGTCAGCGCCATCGCCACCGTGGTGATGGCGCGGCGGCTCGCGGTCTCCACCCAGGGCCGCGCCCTCTTCGCCATCCGCGAGGACGAGGTCGCCGCCGAGGCGATGGGGGTGGACACCACCGGCTACAAGGTCCGCGCCTTCGTCATCAGCGCCGCGTACGCCGGCCTCGCCGGCGCCCTCATCTCGCACGCGATCCTGCTCGCCACGCCGCGCATGTTCACCTTCATCCGCTCCATCGAGGTGGTGGTGATGGTGGTGCTCGGCGGCCTGGGATCGATCACCGGCTCGATCCTCGCCGCCTTCGTCCTCACCATCGCCCTGGAGCTGCTCCGGGAGTTCCAGAGCTTCCGCATGGTCGCCTACGCGATCCTCCTCATCGTGCTCATGCTCACCCGCCCCCAGGGGATCTTCGGCCACCGCGAGATCTGGGACCTCCCCTTCGTGAGGCGGCTCCTCGGCGGCCGGCTCGTCCCCGCCGCCGCGGGCCCGGCGCCCGCCGCGCCCACCCAGATCCGCGACGACTCCACCGCGGGCCCGAAGGGGACGGCATGAGCGCCAATCCCCTCGAGCTGAAGTCGGTCACGATGCGCTTCGGGGGGCTCAAGGCCCTCTCGGAGTTCAGCCTGCAGATGGCTCCCGGCGAGCTGGTCGGGCTCATCGGCCCGAACGGCGCGGGCAAGACCACCGCCTTCAACGCCATCACCGGCGTCTACACGCCCACCGAGGGCGACGTCACGGTCGCCGGCGAGCGCGTGAACGGGCTCAGGCCGCACGCCATCTGCGTGAAGGGCGTCGCCCGCACCTTCCAGAACATCCGCCTCTTCCGGCAGCTCACCGCCCTCGACAACGTGCGCATCGCCTGCCACGCGCGGGCCGCGAGCGGCTTCTTCGACGCGCTCTTCCTGACCGCGCGCTACGCCGAGGACGAGGTCCACATCCGCGCGCGCGCCGAGGAGTACCTCGAGATCATGGGGCTCTCCCACCGGCGCGACGAGATCTCGCGCAACCTGCCCTACGGCGAGCAGCGGCGGCTCGAGATCGCCCGCGCCCTCGCCACCGGCCCGAAGGTGCTCTGCCTCGACGAGCCGGCCGCGGGCATGAACGCCGCCGAGAAGGTCGAGCTCATGCAGCTCATCCGCTCGATCCGGGACCGCTTCGGCATCGCCATCCTCGTGATCGAGCACGACATGCGGGTGGTGATGGGCGTGTCGGAGCGGATGCTGGTGCTCGACCACGGCGTGACCATCGCCCATGACAAGCCCGAGCAGATCCGCAGGGACCCGAAGGTCATCGAGGCGTACCTCGGCGACGCGTACCTCGAGGAGAAGCACATCGCCGTTCCGGTCCAGGGCGGGGGCGAGACGGCATGAGCGCGAACGGCACCATCCTCGAGGTGAAGGACCTGCAGGTCTACTACGGCGCCATCCAGGCGCTGCGCGGCGTCTCGCTCGAGGTCCCGGCCGGCCAGGTGGTGGCGCTCATCGGCGCGAACGGCGCCGGCAAGACCACCACCCTGCGCGCGGTCTCCAAGATGCTCCGGCCGTCCACGGGCCGGGTCACCTTCCTGGGCGAGGACGTGACGCGGCTCCAGTCGCACGAGCTCGTGGCGCGGGGCATGGCTCACGCGCCGGAGGGGCGCGGCATCTTCCTGAACCTGACGGTGAAGGAGAACCTCGATCTCGGCGCCTTCCTGCGCCGGGACAGGGACGGCATCGCGAAGGACGCCGACCGGGTGTACGCCCTCTTCCCCATCCTCGCCGAGCGGCGGAACCAGGTGTCCGGCACGCTCTCGGGCGGCGAGCAGCAGATGCTGGCGGTCGGGCGCGCCCTCATGAGCCGTCCCAAGCTCATGCTCCTCGACGAGCCCTCCCTCGGCCTCGCCCCGCAGGTGGTGGAGAAGATCTTCTCGGTGCTTCGCTCGGTGAACTCCGAGGGCGTGGCGCTCCTGCTCGTCGAGCAGAACGCCCACAAGGCGCTCCGCCTCGCCCACCGCGCCTACGTGCTCGAGACCGGCAACGTGGTCATGACCGGCACCGGCCAGGAGCTGCTCGCCTCGCCCGAGGTGCGCAAGGCGTACCTGGGCGAGTAGACCGCCGGACGCGACCTGTCTTCACTCGTCGTGAGTTCACCCAGGTGAACCGGCATGCCGCCCTCGGGCCGCGAACGGCTCCGCGGAACGGCCACGCCCGCGCCCTCAGGTCACCTTCGCCACCCGCACCACTCGCCCGCCCGTCATCGCGACGAGCTCCTGCGGCGTCGCGCGGAAGACGGCGCGCGGGTGGCCCGCCGCGGCCCACACCTCGGCGTGCGCGAGGAGCGCCTCGTCCACGAGCGCGAGCGGCGGCCTCGCGTGGCCGAGCGGGGGCACGCCGCCGATGGCGAAGCCGGTCTCCGCCCGCACGAACTCCGGGTCCGCCCGGCCGATGGGCTCGCCGGCGGCGGCCGCGACGAGCGCCTCGTCGACGCGGTGCGCGCCGCTCGCGACCACCAGCACCGCGCGGCCGCTCGCCGCCCGGAAGACGAGCGACTTCGCGATCTGGGCGACGGTGCAGCCGATCGCCGCGGCCGCCTCGGCGGCGGTGCGGGCCGAGGCGGGCACCATCACGACCTCGTTCCTGAGCCCCGCCGCGGCGAGGGCTTCCTGGACCCTGGCGGCGCTCGGCTCGAGGGGCACGGCCGGAACATACGAGGCGTCCCCCGCCGCGTCCACGTCGAGGTATCCTGCGCGGCCCCATGTCAGGAGCCCCGCCGCCCCCATCCCGCACGCCTCGCCGCGAGCTGCTCGAGGGCTGCCGCGACGAGCTCCCGCTGCTCCTCGGCGTCGTCCCGTTCGGGATGATCTACGGGGTCCTCGCGCTCGGGGCCGGGCTCGACCGCGTCACCGCCCAGGCCATGTCGTCGGTGGTCTTCGCCGGCTCCGCGCAGCTCGTGGCGACGCAGCTCGTCCGCGAGGGCACGCCGGCGCTCGTGCTCGTGCTCACGATCTTCGTGGTGAACCTGCGCCACGCGCTCTACAGCGCGTCGGTCGCCCCGTACGTGCGCCACCTCCCGCTGCGCTGGAAGCTCGCCCTCGCCTACCTCCTCACCGACGAGGCCTACGCGGTGGCCGGATCGCGCTACGCGCGCGACGGCGCCTCCCCCGCGCCCCGCTCGCCGTGCCGGCACTGGTACTTCCTCGGGGCCGGGTTCACGCTCTGGTTCTCCTGGCAGCTCTCCACCGCGGCCGGCGTCTTCCTCGGCGCCGCGATCCCGCCGGGCTGGTCGCTCGACTTCACCCTCGCCCTCACCTTCATCGCCCTGGTCTTCCCGCAGCTGAAGGACCGCGCGGCCGGGGCCGCGGCGGTGGCGGCGGGAGGCGTGGCCCTCGTCGCGGTGGGGCTCCCGTTCAAGCTCGGGCTGATCGTCGCGGCCATCGCCGGCATCGCGGCCGGCCTCGTCGTCGAGGGCCGGCGCGGATGACCCTCCTCCTCGCCCTGCTCGCGGCCGGCGTCCTCACCTTCCTCACCCGGCTCTCGTTCATCGCGCTGCTCGGCGGCGTCGAGGTCCCGAGGGTCGTCGTCCGCGCGCTCCGCTTCGTCCCGCCCGCGGTGCTCTCCGCCATCGTCGCGAGCGAGGTGCTGGTGCGGGACGGCAAGGTCGAGCTCGGCCCCGGGAACCTGCGCCTCCTGGCGGCGGCGATCGCCACCGCTGTCGCGCTCCTCACCCGCAACGTGTTCGTGACCATCGGCGCCGGCATGGCCGCGCTCTGGACGCTGCAGGCCCTGCTCGCGCCATGACCCTCCCGGCGCGCCTCCCGCTCTTCCTCGCCGCCTCGCTCGCGCTGACGCTCACGCCCGGGCCGGCGGTGCTCTTCATCGTCGCGCGCAGCATCGGCGCGGGCCGGCGCGCCGGGCTCCTCTCGGTGGCGGGCGTGGGGATCGGGAACGCCGTCCACGCCGCGGCGACGGCGCTCGGGCTCGCCGCGCTGCTCACCTCGTCGCCGCTCGCCTTCGCGGCGGTGCGCTGGCTCGGGGCCGCCTACCTCCTCTACCTCGCCTGGCGGAGGCTCGCCGGCCGCGATCCCGGCGCGGGCGACCTCGCGGGCGCCGCGGCGCCGCCGCCCGGGCGCACGGTGCTCGGCCAGGCCCTGCTCGTCTCGGTGCTCAACCCGAAGACCATCCTCTTCTTCCTCGCCTTCCTGCCCCAGTTCGCCGACCCCTCGCGCGGGGGGCTCGCCTCGCAGCTGCTGCTGCTCGGGCTCCTCTTCGTGGCGATCGCGGTGACCACCGACACGCTCTACGTGCTCGCCGCCGGGGCGATCGGCGGCCTGCTGCGCCGCCACCCCGGCTTCGGCGCCTGGGAGCGCCGGATCTCCGCCGCCGTCTACGCCGGGCTCGCCGCGCTCGCCGCGCTCGGAGGTCCGCGTGCGAGCTGACCGCCGCGCCGCGGCCGGCGTCGTCCTCGTCGCGCTCTCGTCGCTCGGCTTCTCGAGCATGGCGGTGTTCGCGCGCCAGGTCCAGGCGGCGGGCGTGGACGTGCCGACCCTGCTCCTGCTCCGCTTCGTCATCGCCGGCGCCATCCTGTGGGCGACCGCGCTCCTCCGCCGGCGAGAGCTGCCCCGCGGGCGCGCGCTGTGGGTGCTCGCCGGGATGGGCGCGATCGGGTACGCGGGCCAGGCCTTCAGCTTCTTCACCGCGCTCCGGCTCGGCTCGGCCGGCCTCGCCGCGCTGCTGCTCTACACGTACCCGGCGCTGGTCGCGATCCTCTCGCGCCTCGTCCTGCGCCACCCGCTCTCCCGGGTGCAGCTCGGCGCCATCGCGATGGCGCTCGCCGGGAGCGCGCTCACCGTCGGCCGCGCGCCCGACGTGACCGCGCTCGGCGTCTTCTTCGGGCTCCTCGCCGCCCTCATCTACGCCGGGTACATCCTCACCGGCAGCGGGCTCCCCGCGGGCGGCAGCGCGTCCGCGTCCTCCGCGGTCGTGATCAGCGCGGCGGCCGCGGTGTACGCCGCCGTCGGCCTCGCCCGGGGCGTGCAGCTCCCGCAGACCGCCGGGGGCTGGCTCGCGATCGCCGCCATCGCGGTCCTCGGCACCGCCGTCGCCATCGCGTTCTTCCTCGCCGGCCTGGACCGCCTCGGCCCGGTCCGCGCCTCGGTGTACTCGACGCTCGAGCCGGTCTTCACGCTGCTCCTCGCCGCGCTCTTCCTCGGCGAGGCCGTCACGCCGCTCCGCGCCGCGGGCGGCGCGCTGATCCTCGCCGCGGTGGTCGTGCTCGCCCGCGTCGACGCGGCCCGTCCGCCCGCCCCGGCATGACCCCCGAGCGCTCCAGGACCCGCGCCGCGGGCGTCGCGTACGCCGCCGCCGCCTACCTGACCTGGGGGGTGTTCCCCCTCTACTTCCGCGCGCTCCGCGGCGTCCCCGCCCCCGAGGTGCTGGCGCACCGGATCACCTGGTCGGCCGCGTTCCTCCTCGTGGTGGTCACCGCGCTCCGCCGCTGGGGCGCGGTGATCCGGCTCCTGAGCGCGCCGCGCACGCTCGCCGCCCTCGGCGCGAGCGCGACGTTCATCTCCGTGAACTGGCTCGTCTACATCTGGGCCGTGAACGCGGGCCACGTGCTCGAGGCGAGCCTCGGCTACTTCGTGAACCCGATCGTCACGGTGCTGCTCGGCGTCGTCTTCCTGCGCGAGCCGCTCGGCCGCCGGCAGCGGACGGCCGTGGCGCTCGCCGCGGCCGGCGTGCTCGTGATGGTCGTGCGCGCCGGGCGCGTGCCCTGGATCGCGCTCGCGCTCGCCCTCACGTTCGGGCTCTACGGGCTGGTGCGGAAGCGGGTCCGCGCCGACGCGGTGGACGGGCTGCTCGTCGAGGTCGGGCTGCTCGCGCCGCTGGCGCTCGCGTTCCAGGCCGTGCTCGCCGCCCGGGGCGCCTCGCACTTCGGGGCCTCGGCGCGGTTCACCGCGCTCCTCGCCGCGAGCGGCGTGGTGACCGCGATGCCGCTCATCTGGTTCGCCAACGCGGTCTCGCGCCTGCGCCTCTCGACCGTCGGGATCCTCCAGTACCTGAACCCGACGGCCCAGCTCGCCATCGCCGTCTTCGTCTTCGGCGAGCCGTTCACCGCGACCCACGCCGTCGCGTTCGGCCTCATCTGGTCGGCGCTCGCGCTCTACACGCAGGCGGTGCTCAGGCCGAGCGTGGCGGCCTGAGCGAGCCCCTCGGGCCGGGCGAGCCGCGCCGCCGAGGCGCGATCTAGGAGCGGAGCGGGTGCGAGACCGACCCGCGCCGGCCGGCACCCGCCCGAACGCGGACCGCGACCGCGGC
>Ga0209464_10000744_pt1 | contig 10393 bp, 10 predicted proteins | sample DOMMetBare1Fresh_2_FD_187473 | JGI IMG/M metagenome (GOLD analysis project Ga0209464, IMG submission 187473) | Wetland sediment microbial communities from St. Louis River estuary, USA, under dissolved organic matter induced mercury methylation -... | ecosystem: Environmental > Aquatic >... | reverse complement strand
CATCGTCATCGGGACGGCCTCGGTGGTGGCCTCCATGGCCGTCACCGAGGGGCTGCGCATCAAGGTCAACACCGACCTGGCCATCCTCGGCCCGGCCTCGTTCCAGGTGCAGAAGTGGCCCGCCCCCGGCGGCTTCGGCCCGCGCGACATGCAGAAGTACGCCAAGCGGGCCCCGCTGACGCGCGAGCAGGGCGAGCTCCTGCGCGGGCTGCCCCACGTGGCGGCGGTGTCGATCGAGGAGTACCACAACCGCCCCGAGATCCTGGCCACGCGGGAGCGGGCCACCAAGCAGAACGTCGACTTCGGCGGCGTCATGCCGGACTACGCCCCGGCCAACGGCCAGGGGGTTGGCGACGGCCGCTTCATCAGCGACGTGGACGTCGAGATGGGCCGGCGCGTCATCTTCATCGGCGCCGACGTGGCCGACCTGCTCTTCCCGGAGCGCTCGCCGCTGGGCGAGGAGGTGCGGGTGCGCGGCGTGCCCTTCGAGGTCATCGGCGTGGGCGAGCGGCGCGGCACGGTGCTGGGGCTGGAGTCGAAGGACCGCTTCGCCATCGTCCCCTGGACGGCCTACGATCTCGCCTTCGGCAAGGCCAGGAACACCAACATCGCCATCATGGCCACCAGCCCCGAGGAGCTGCCCAAGGCCATCGACGAGGTGGTCGCCACGCTGCGGCGCGCCCGCGGCCTGGCGCCGCAGGACGAGAACGACTTCGACTACTACACCAACGCCACCGCCTCGGAGACGCTCGACGGGCTGGTGGCCGTCATCGGCGCCGCCACCTTCGGCGTGTGCGCCCTCTCGCTGCTGGTGGGCGGCATCGGCATCATGAACATCATGCTGGTGTCGGTGACCGAGCGGACCCGCGAGATCGGCGTGCGCATGGCGCTGGGGGCGCGCCGGCGGCGCATCCTCACCCAGTTCCTCTTCGAGGCCGTCACGCTCTCCCTGCTGGGCGGCCTGCTGGGCGTGGCCCTGGGCGGCGGCGGCGCCATCCTGGTGCGGCAGATCTACCCGCTTCCCACGAGCATCCCGCTCTGGGCGGTGATACTCTCGCTCGCCTCCGCCAGCGGGGCGGGCCTCCTGTTCGGGATCTACCCGGCGGCGCGGGCCTCCAAGCTCGACCCCGTCGAGGCGATGCGGACCGAATAGGAGCGGCGCGGCGCGTGGACAAGAAGAAGCTCTGGGCCGAGGTGAAGGGCTGGACCCTCACCATCCTCGCGGTGCTGGCCTTCCGCACCTTCCTCTACGAGGCCGTCTACATCCCGTCCGGCTCGATGCTGCCGACGCTCCAGATCGGCGACTACGTGGTGGTGGAGAAGTGGGCCTACGGCGCCCGCCTCCCCTTCACCCGCACCACCCAGCTGCAGTGGGCCGAGCCGGCGCGCGGCGACGTCGTGGTGCTGCTCAACCCCAACGGCGGCCGGGCCGAGGACGACCTCATCAAGCGGGTGGTGGCGGTGGGCGGCGACCTCGTCGAGATCCGCGACGGCCACCTGGTGGTGAACGGCGTGCCGGTGCCGCGCCAGACGCTGCCCGGCCCCTGCACCTACTGGAACGAGCCGGAGAAGGGGCGCTGGATCGAGGAGCCCTGCCTCGACTACGTGGAGACGCTGGGCGACCACGTCTTCCACACCCACTGCACGCCGGGCCGCTCCTGCGAGGACGTGCTGCCGCAGCGCGTGCCGCCCGGGACGGTCTTCCTGGCCGGCGACCACCGCGACCACTCGGCCGACAGCCGCGTCTTCGGCCCGGTGCCGGTGGGGCGCATCAAGGGGCGGGCCCGCATCGCGCTGGTGAGCTGGGGTCCCAAGGGGCTGCGCTGGGACCGGCTCTTCCACGTCGTCTCGCACTGAGGCCCGGCGGGGCCGAGGCCGGCGGGCGCGCCGCGCCCCCTCACCCCAGCCGCCGCTCCAGCCGCTCCACCCGCTCCCGCAGCGCCGCCACCTCGCGGCGCAGGGCCACCTCCCCACCGCCGGCCGGCGCCGCTCCCTCCCGCGCCTGGCCGGCGGCGCGGGTGGCGGCGCGGGTGAGCGCCTCGGCCAGCAGGCCACCCACCCCGGCGGTGATCCGCTCGCGCACGATGCGGCCGGCCTCGCCCCGCGCGGCGCGCGGCATGGCGCGGAGCGCGTCGGCGAGCGCGACCACCACGGCCCGCACCGTGCCGGGCGGCTGCATGGTCCCGTCGGCCCAGCGGCGCACCGTCACCTCGGTGACCTGGAGGAAGGCGGCCGCGGCACGCGGCTCCAGGCCCAGGCCGTCGGGGTGGAGGAAGACGCGCGCGAAGTCGGAGCGGGGCGGCGCGCCCGCCGTGGGGTCCCGGGGCATCTGATCATATCGTAGCAGGTTGCTACGAACTGATCATGGCCTGGGCGGGACCGCCTCCGCGGCCTCGGCGGTCTCCGCGGTCCGGATGACCAGCGTGAAGCGGGCGCCGCCCCCGGCACGAGCCTCGCCGGCGAGCTGGGCGCCCCACCGCCCCGCCAGCTCCCGGGAGATGGCGAGGCCGAGCCCGGTGCCGCGCGTCCCCTTGGTGGTGAAGAAGGGCTCGAAGAGCTGCGCCACCTCGCCCGGCGGCAGCCCCACGCCGTCGTCCTCCACCGCGAGGCGCACGCCCCCCGGCACCGCCTCGGCCGAGATCACCACCCGGCCGGGCCCGCGCCCCGCCTCGTCCAGCGCGTCGGCCGCGTTGGCGAGCAGGTTCACCAGCACCTGCACCAGCTCGCCCCGCCCGGCCGCCACCGGCGGCAGCCCGGCGGCCAGCCGCCGCTCCACCCGGGCCACCGGGGCGAGCCGCACGGTGGTGAGCCGCAGCGCCTCCTCCACCGCCCCGGCCACGTCGCAGGGGCCGCGCTCGGGCGCGCCCCGCACGAAGCCGCGCAGGTCCTGGACGATCCGCTTGATCCGCTCCAGGCCGTTGCGCGACTCGGCCAGCGCCTCGAGGAGCGCCTGCTCGCCGACGTGGCGCTCGCGCACTTCCTCCTCCACGTAGGCCAGGTTGGTGCCGACGAAGGCGAGCGGGTTGTTGATCTCGTGGGCCACGCCGGCGGCCAACCGCCCCACCGACGCCAGCCGCTCCGCCTGGGCCCGCTGCTGCTGGGCCCGCGCCAGCGCCGCCAGCGCCGCCTCGCGCGCCGCCGCCGCGGCGCGCTCGCGCCAGCGCATGCGCCGGTAGAGCACGGCGCTCACCACCGGGTAGAAGGCGGTGCTGGCGGCGGCGGCGAGCCACATGGCGCGCTGGCTGGCCGGCAGGTCGACGGTGAGCGCCGCCGAGACCCCGGTGGTGATGGCGCCGGCCACCAGCAGCGCCACCGGCTCGTCCGGCACCACGATGACCGCCACCATGGGAAGGAGCGGGTAGAACCCGAGGTAGGGGCCGGAGGCGGCGCCGGAGCCGATCACGATGAGCGCGAAGGAGGCCATGGTGGCGGCGAGCCAGAACGTCAGCCTGGCGCGGAGCGCCCCGGCGCGCAGCTCCCGACCCGCCGCGCGCCACATGGCGAGGAGCGCGGCCGTCACCAGGAGCCGTCCGCCCCAGACCGCCGTGGCGCCGCCGCCGTAGACCGCCAGGTCGACCGCCAGGAAGACCAGGTTGATGACGGCGATGGCGAGCAGGGCCCGGCGCCGCTCCGGGCTGGAGGTCTCGGAGGGGATCTCGAGGGTGGGCAATGGCGGTGGTGCGGGCATACCAGGGGTGAAGTGTCGCACCACGGAGCGTCCGGGGCCAGCGCCGCGGCGTCCGAGGCCGGCGGAGGGGGGCGGCCGCGCCCTGCGTCCGCGGACGGCGGGTGCGGCACGGGGACGGGGCGGGCGCCCGGGATCCGTGCTAGGCAGGGTCGGCGGGGACCGGTGCGCCGGCCCCGACTCGAAGGGGTGGAAGGACGCACATGGTCACGCAGCTCCTCTCCAGCGGCGACGTCGCCCTGGCGAAGGCCTTCATCGAGGCGCAGGGGCTGGCGTTCGAGCCCGGGTTCGACGACCTGGTGGGCGTCTTCGAGGGTGGGGCCCTGGTGGCCGCCGGCGCCCGCGCCGGCGAGGTCCTCAAGATGGTCGCCATCGACCCGGCCCACCAGAGCGGCGCCCTCCTCGGCGAGCTGGTCGGCGAGCTGGTGCGGCTGGGGCGCTCGGCCGGCCACGACGGCCTCTTCGTCTTCACCCGGCCGGCCCACGCCACCTCCTTCGAGGCCCTCAACTTCCGCCTCCTCGCCAGCCACGCCACGGTGGCGCTGCTCGAGTACGGCGGCCGCTTCGAGGCCTGGCAGGCCGCCGCCCGCGCCGCGCTGGCGGCGCTCGAGGCCCGCCGCCCGCTCCGGCCCGGCGCCACCACCGGCGCGGTGGTGGTGAACGCCAACCCCTTCACCTTCGGTCACCAGTGGCTCGTCGAGCAGGCGGCGGCCCGCTGCGGCCGGCTCGTGGTGCTGGTGGTCCGCGAGGACCGCTCCGCCTTCCCCTTCGAGGCGCGCCGGCGGCTGGTGCGCCAGGGGACGCGCCACCTCGCCGAGGTGCTGGTGCTCGACACCGGCCCGTATGCCGTCTCGGCCGTGACCTTCCCCGCCTACTTCCTCTCGCGCGCCGACCCGGTGGCCGGCATCCAGATGGAGCTCGACCTCGCGCTCTTCGGCCAGCGGCTCGCCCCGGCGCTCGGCGTGACGCGCCGCTTCGTGGGCACCGAGCCCCGCTGCGCCACCACCCGGGCCTACAATGCGGCCATGCGGCGGGTGCTGCCGGCCTTCGGCATCGAGGTGGTGGAGCTGCCGCGGCTCGAGGCCGGCGGCGCGCCGGTGAGCGCCTCGGCGGTGCGGGCGGCGCTCCTCTCCGGCGACGTGGCGGCCCTGCCGGCGCTGGTGCCGCCCAGCACCCTCTCCTACCTCCTCTCCGACGAAGGTCGCGCCGTCCGGGCCAGGCTCGGCGGCGCCGAAGGCAGGCACGCATGAAGATCGCGAGGAAGGCCCAGGCCGGCACCATGCAGTCGAGCGACCTGATGGTGGCGCTCGAGCCGGCCGACGAGCTCTCGGTGGAGATCGAGTCGACCGTGAAGAAGCAGTTCGACCACCTCATCCGGGCGGTGGTCGACGAGGTGCTGGCGCGCCACGGGGTGACGGCGGGGCGGGTGCGCCTCACCGACCGCGGCGCCCTCGACTACGCCATCCAGGCCCGGCTCGAGACGGCGCTGTCGCGCGCCGCGGAGCGCTGACATGCACGGCCTCTTCTACAGGGAGGTGGAGCAGGGGCGCCGCTTCCTGGTGAAGCTCGCCCCGGGCGAGAGCCTCACGGCGCGGCTCGTCGAGTTCGCCAAGGCGGTCGGCCTCAAGTACGCCGTGGTGGTCTCGGCGGTCGGCTCGGTGCGCGACCTCTCCTTCCGCGGCATCAAGGCGGGCGCCACCCTGCCCATCACGCCACCGCGCATGCACGTCCACGAGGTGGCCGGCCCGCTCGAGCTGCTCGGGCTCACCGGCAACCTGCTGCCCGACGAGCGGGGCGAGATCGACTGCCACCTGCACGTCATGGCGGCCCGCTCCTCCGGCGAAGTGCTGGGCGGCCACCTCTTCGACGCCCGCGTCTTCGCCACCTGCGAGATCGTCCTCAGCGAGATCAGGGCCGAGGGGGTGGAGCGCCACCTCTCGCGCACCGGCGGCATCCCCACCGCCTTCATCCCCGACGAGCCCGCCCGATGACCGCCCCCCACCACGCCGCCTCCGGGGCGCCCGCCGCCCCCGCCGCCTTCACGCTGCGCCGGTCGCTGCTCTATGTGCCCGGCAACATGCCGTCCATGCTGCAGAACGTCCCCATCTTCGCCGCCGACGCCGTCATCATCGACCTCGAGGACGCCGTGCCCCTCACGGAGAAGGACGCGGCCCGCCGGCTGGTGCGCCGCTTCCTCGAGACCTACCGGGAGCGGCGCCAGGAGGTGCTGGTCCGCATCAACGCGCTCGACACCGCGTGGGGCTTCGACGACCTGCGCGAGGTGCTGCCGGCCCGCCCGGACGGCATCCGGCTGCCCAAGGCCGACACCCCCGAGATCGTGGAGCGGCTCGACACCTTCCTCACCGAGCACGAGGAGGCGCTGGGCGTCGAGATCGGCACCTTCCGCATCCTCCCCTCCATCGAGAGCGCCCTGGGCGTCATCAACTGCATCGACATCGCCGCCTGCTCGACGCGCATCCTCGGCCTGGCCTTCGGCGCCGAGGACTACACCGCCAGCATGGAGATCGAGCGGACCAAGGCGGGCGCGGAGCTCTTCAACGCCCGCTCGCGCGTGGTCTGGGCCGCCAAGGCGGCCGGGGTGCAGGCCATCGACACCATCTTCTCCGACGTGAAGGACATGGAGGCCTTCCGGCGCGAGGTGGAGCTGGTGAAGGGGCTCGGCTACACCGGCAAGTCGCTGGTCAACCCGCGCCAGATCGAGGTGGTGCACGAGGTCTTCGCCCCCAAGCCGGAGGAGATCGAGTACGCCCGCCAGGTCATCGAGGCCATCCAGCGGGCCCGCCAGATGGGCACCGGCGTCATCTCGCTGGGCGGCAAGATGGTCGACGCGCCGGTGGTGAAGCGGGCCTTCCGCGTCATCCGCACGGCCCACGCCCAGGGGCTGGTGGACGAGGTCCCCGGCGAGGAGGTGCTCCATGGCTAGGAACGCCCTGGGGCGCGAGCTGCCCGACACCTTCGCCGGCAAGAAGGTCGTCCCCTACGCCGATCCCTGGTCGCGCCGCCCCACCGGCGACCGCGCCACCCGCCCGGTGCGCCGCACCGACCCCGGCGACGGGAAGCTCATGGACACCCTGCAGGCCGCCATCGAGGCGAGCGGCCTGAAGGACGGGATGACCATCTCCACCCACCACCACCTGCGCAACGGCGACGCCGTGCTCAACCACGTGGTGCGGGTCATCGACCAGCTGGGCCTGAAGGACATCAAGATCGCCTCCTCCTCGGTCCACCCGGTCCACGCCGAGATCATCCCGGCCATCCGCGAGGGGGTGGTCACCGGCCTGGAGTGCGGCGTGAACGGGCTCATCGGCGAGCTCTGCACCAAGGGCGAGCTCCAGTGCCCCATCACCGTCCGCTCCCACGGCGGGCGGGCCCGCGCCCTGGCCACCGGCGAGGTGACGGTCGACGTGGCCTTCGTGGCCGCCTCGGCCTGCGACGAGCAGGGCAACCTCTCCGGCTTCACCGGCCCCTCGGCCTTCGGCAGCCTGGGCTACTCCCACGTCGACGCCATGCACGCCCGGCGCGTGGTGGCGGTCACCGACAACCTGGTGGCCTACCCCGTCGCGCCGCTCTCCATCCCCCAGAGCCAGGTCGACTTCGTGGTGGAGATGGAGAAGCTCGGCGACCCCAAGAAGATCGTCTCCACCACCACCCGCGTCACCACCGACCCCATCGGCCTGCTGATCGCCCGCTACGCCGCCCAGGTCATCGAGGCCTCCGGCTACCTGCGCGACGGCTTCGCCTTCCAGACCGGCTCGGGCGGCACCTCGCTGGCGGTGGCGGAGAACGTCCGCACCCTGATGCGGAAGCAGAAGATCAAGGGGAGCTTCGGCTGCGGCGGCATCACCGGCTACTTCGTCGACATGCTGGAGGAGGGGCTCTTCCAGGCCCTCTTCGACGTGCAGTGCTTCGACCTCGCCGCCGTGGAGTCGATCCGCAAGAACCGCCACCACGTCGAGATCAGCGCCGACACCTACGCCAACCCCTTCAACGCCGGCGCGGTGGTCAACCGGCTCGACGTGGTCATCCTCGGCGCCACCGAGGTGGACGTGGACTTCAACGCCAACGCCAACACCGAGTCGAACGGCTGGCTGCTCCACAACACCGGCGGCCACACCGACACCGCCGCCGGCGCCAAGCTGGCCATCGTGGTGGCCCCCTCCATGCGCGGCCGCCTCCCCATCGTGCGCGACCAGGTGACCACCATCACCACGCCAGGGGCGGTGGTCGACGTGGTGGTCACCGAGCGCGGCATCGCGGTCAACGACCGCCACCCCGACCTCAAGGCCGAGCTCATCCGCCGCAAGGCGCCGGTGAAGGACATCCGGCAGCTCCAGCAGGAGATCCAGGCGGTCACCGGCAAGCCCCGGCCGCTGGAGTTCGAGGACGAGGTGGTGGCGCTGGTGGAGTACCGGGACGGGTCGATCATCGATGCGGTCCGGCGCGTCAAGGGCTGAGCTCCTCTCGGCGCGCGACCGGCGCCAGGTGGCCATCGACCGCCACCTCGGCACCGGCCACCCGTCCCTGGTGGCGGCGTCGCTCAACCTGCCCGGCCCGGAGAAGCGGCCACCCGGCGCCGAGGCCCTCTTCCGCTGGGCGGTGGCGCGCCTCTCGTCCAGGCTGCCCGGCGCCGTGCTGCTCGACGCCCGCCACGACGCCGCCGGCCCGTTCGCGCTCCTCGCGGCGCAGCCGGGCCCGGTCGAGACCAAGCTCGCCTGCGTGGCGGTGGAGGCCGCCCACCCGGCGGCCCGGCTCGTCGACCTCGACGTCTACGCGCCCGGCGGCGCCGCCATCGACCGGGCCGCCCTCGGCCTGCCCCCTCGCCCCTGCCTGCTCTGCGGCGCCCCGGCGCGCGAGTGCATGCGGCTGCGCCGCCACCTGCCCGAGGAGGTGGTGGCGCGCGCGCTGGCCCTCCTGGCGGACCTGCCGGCGTGAGCGCCGCTCCGCCCGCGACGACGCCGGCCCGGCTCCGCCCGCGGGAGGCGCTGGCCGGCGACCTCCTCGGCGGCGCCCGCGCCGAGCTGCACCTCACGCCCAAGCCGGGCCTGGTCGACCGCGAGGACGCGGGCTCGCACCCCGACCTCACGCTGGCCGTCATGGAGCGCTCGCTCGAGGTGCTGGGCGGGCTCTACCGCGAGCTGGCCGAGTCGCTCGGGCGCGGCGAGCCGCTCGCCGCCCAGGTGGCGCTCGGCCAGGACGGCGAGCGCCGGCTGCTCGACGCCTGCGGCGCCAACACGCACAAGGGGGCGCTCTTCCTCGGCGGCCTCCTCCTCGCCGCCCGCTGGCGCGCCCCCAGCGAGCTCGCCGACCTCGGCCCGCTCCGCCCCGCCGTCGCCGAGACGGCGCGCGCCCTGCTGGACCGTCGCCCGCTGCCGCCGAGCCACGGCCTGGAGGCGCGGCGGCGCTACCGGGTGGGCGGCATCGTCGGCGAGGCGCTGGCCGGCCTGCCGGCCCTCTTCGAGGTGGCGCTGCCGGCGCTCGACGAGGCGCGCGCCGCCGGCCTCCACGCCGGCCTGGGCCGTGACGGCCCGGCCTTCCTGGTCCTCGCCCGGCTCATGCAGGCGGTGGAGGACACCACCGCGCTCCACCGCGGCGGCGAGGCCGGGCTCGCCATCGTCAAGCGCGACGGCGCGGCGCTGGAGGCGCGGCTCCTGGCCGGCGAGGACCCGGTGCCGTGGCTCCGGGCCCGCAACGCCGCCTGGCGGGCCGAGCGGCTCACCATGGGCGGCGTGGCGGATCTGCTGGGGATGGCGCTGGGGCTGGCCCGGCACCAGGGCGCCCCGGGCTGACGCCTCGCGCCGCCGCGCTCGCGCGCCGCCCGGCCCCGGCCTATCCTGCGCGGATGCCTTCGACCCACCTCCGCTCCAGCCTCCTCCGCGGCGGCGCCGCCGCGCTCGCCCTCGCCCTCACCCTCGCCGGCGCCCCCCGCGCCGCCGCCTGCACCAGCATCATGGTCGCCAAGGGGGCCGCCGCCGAGGGCTCGGCCTTCCTCACCTACTCGGCCGACTCGCACACGCTCTACGGCGACCTCCCGCTCACGCCGGCCGGCCTCCACGCGCCCGGCACCATGCGGGAGATCTACGAGTGGGACACCGGCAAGTTCCTCGGGCGCATCCCGCAGGCGCCCGAGACCTACCAGGTGGTGGGGCTCATGAACGAGCACCAGGTGGCCGTCGGCGAGACCACCTTCACCGGCCGCAAGGAGCTGCAGGACCCCAAGGCCACCGGCATCGACTACGGCAGCCTCATGTGGATCGCGCTGGAGCGCTCCAGGACGGCGCGCCAGGCGGTGCAGGTCATCACCGACCTCGTGGCCGAGCACGGCTACGCCAGCAGCGGCGAGTCGATCTCCCTCTCGGATCCCAACGAGGCCTGGCTCCTCGAGATCATCGGCCGGGGGCCCGGCAAGAAGGGGGCGCTCTGGGTGGCGCGCCGCGTGCCCGAGGGGCACGTGGTGGCCCACGCCAACCAGGCCCGCATCCGCCAGTTCCCGCTCGACGATCCCAAGAACACCCTCTACGCCAAGGACGTCATCGCCTTCGCCCGCGAGAAGGGCTGGTTCAGCGGCAAGGACGAGGAGTTCAGCTTCGCCGACACCTACGCGCCGCTGACCTTCGGGGCGCTGCGCTACTGCGAGGCGCGCGTCTGGAACGTCTTCCGCCGCGTGGCGCCGTCGCTGCAGCTCCCCGT
>Ga0209464_10000743_pt1 | contig 10393 bp, 5 predicted proteins | sample DOMMetBare1Fresh_2_FD_187473 | JGI IMG/M metagenome (GOLD analysis project Ga0209464, IMG submission 187473) | Wetland sediment microbial communities from St. Louis River estuary, USA, under dissolved organic matter induced mercury methylation -... | ecosystem: Environmental > Aquatic >... | reverse complement strand
GCAAAACCTCAGTTTAATGATGAAAACAAGAGTCCTGTCAGCGTTTTTGTAACAATGCATGACATTACTGAAAGGAAAAAGGCAGAAGAGGCTGTACGTATCAGCGAGGCGAGATTAAAGAGAGCTGAACTAACCTCCAAATCCGGTAATTGGGAACTACATCTGGATACCAATACGGTAATTGCATCCGATGGCGCTGTGGAACTCTATGGTCTCAGCGGAAACAACCAGGATTATGAGTCAATTAAACAATCACCCCTGCCCGAATACCGCAGACTTCTCGATGAAGCACGCTTGAATTTAATTGAACGGAATATCCCTTACGATGTTGAATTTAAGATCAGAACAGGTAATACCGGAGAGATAAGAGATATTCATTCAATTTGTCAGTATGACAGCAAAAACAGGATAGTTTTTGGAGTAATCCATGACATCACTGAGAGAAGAAAAACAGAAGATGCCCTTAGAGAAAGCGAAGCTTTTTTAAGCAATCTTCTGAACACAATTCCGATTCCGGTTTTCTATAAAGATATAAACGGAAGATACCTCGATGCAAATGATTCCTTTGTCTCTCTTTTTGGCTATTCCAGGGAACAACTTTCAGGTAAAACTGTTTTTGAGTTTCATACTCCTGATCTGGCATTGAAGTATTCGGTGATGGATAAAGAGTTGATTAACGGAGGCGGCCCCCAGGTTTATGTGTCACAGCTAATTGACAGTCATGGCAGGGCGCATGATGTCCAGTTCCATAAGGCTGCCTTTAAAAACAGCCGGAATGAGGTAGCAGGACTTATTGGCGCCATTCTGGATATCACTGAACAAAAACAGTCCGAAGATGCTTTGAAAAAAAGTGAAAAGAAATTCAGAAATCTCTTCGACAAATCTCCGCTTGGCAAATCAATGACCGGAGTCGATGGTTCCCTTGATGTTAATCAAAGTTTCTGTGACATGTTAGGTTATACGGTACAGGAGCTGCAATCAGTGAATTGGCGGACTATTACCCATCCTGATGATATTAAGAAAAGTGACACAGAGGCCGGGATGTTACTTAATGGGAAGAAGGACCGGACCCGCTTTGAAAAAAGGTTTATCCATAAGAACGGGGACATTATCTGGACTGATGTCTCAGCTTACCTGGAGCGAAATTCAAAGGGGGAGCCTCGATGGTTCATTACAACAATAAATGATATAACCGATCGTAAAAACCTCGAAAGAGAGAGGTTCAAACTGCTCGATATAGTTGACAACAGTCTGAATGAAATTTATTTGTTCGATACTGAAAGCCTGAAATTTGAATATGTGAACCATGGCGCCCTGAAAAATACAGGATACTCGTTCAATGAGATGAGAAGCCTTTCTCCGTTGGATCTTGTGCCCGGGTATATGGAAGTGACATTACGGGAGACTATTGCACCCCTACTCTCCGGAGAAAGGGAAGTTGTTGTCTTCGAGACTGTTCACCGCAGAAAGAACGGTATTGACTACCCGGTTGAGGTACATCTTCAGTTGTATAAAGAAAGAGGCAGAAACCTGCTGTTTGCAGTCATCACTGACATTACGGTGCGAAAAAGGGCGGAGGATGAAATCAAAAAGCTCAATGAGGAGCTTGAACAACGCGTTACCGACCGTACGAAAAAACTGGAGGTAAGTCAGCAAAGCTACAAAGAGATATTTGAAGTGTCACCGGTCTCAATATGGAAAGAGGACTGGTCAGAGGTCATTTCTGCCATGAGAAAGCTTAAAGAAGGAGGAGTAACCGACTTTAAATCATATTTCAAAACACATCCTGAATTCATCGGTTCAGCATTATTGAGTGTAAGAATTCTTGATGTGAATCCGGCTACCCTCGTACTTTTCGGAGCACAAAACAAAGAGCAGATGCTTGAATCTCTTTCAGTAATATTCTCTACACCTGATGTACTTCCGGGGTTTGTGGAAGAGATGTTAGCTCTCTGCAGCGGATCTGAGATATTTGAAACAGACCATGCACTCAGGACTCTGAACAATGACCTGATTCACGTTCTGATTCGTATGGTTTTCCCTTCACAGGAATCGGAATCAGGAATCGTACTTGTTAACATGACAGATATTACACTCAGGAAAAAAATTACGGCAGATCTGGAGAAGTCAAAAGTCCAGCTCCAGGCCGCAAATAAAGAACTTGAGGCATTCAGTTATTCTGTATCCCATGATTTAAGGGCGCCTCTCAGATCTATTCACAGCTTTACAGGGATATTGAAGGAAGATTATGGGGAAATCCTTGATAATGAGGGAAAAAGAATTTGCGGAATAATTGAGTCGAGTACAATCCGCATGGGACATCTTATTGACGACCTGCTGGCTTTTTCACGGATTGGCAGGAGTGGTCTGAACTTTTTCAGGATCGGTATGACACAACTCGCAAAGTCAGTATTTCAGGAACTTACCTCACCTGATGAAAGAGAGAGAATCTCATTTTCGGTAATGAAACTTCCACCGGCATACGGGGATTCTGTCCTGGTAAAACAGGTAATGACAAATCTTATTTCAAATGCTATAAAATACTCGGCGAAGAAAGAGAAATCCGAAATATTAATTGGCTCCTACCAGGATAACGATGAAACAGTCTATTATATAAGAGACAATGGTGTTGGATTTGATATGAAATATGTAAATAAGCTCTTTGGCGTATTCCAGCGGCTTCACAGCACAATGGAATTTGAGGGCAACGGGGTGGGACTGGCAATAGTAAAGCGTATTATCCTCCGCCACAGGGGACGCGTATGGGCTGAGGGTGAACCGGAGAGAGGCGCCTCATTCTATTTCACCTTGCCGGTTGAAAAGAAACTTGCTTAATTTGAATAAAATATTAAACCAAATAATATGAATGAGAATGATGTTGTAGAAATTCTGATCGTGGAAGATGATCCAAGAGATGCCGAACTGACACTGCGGGCACTGAAAAAGAACAACCTTGCAAACAATGTATTTGTTGCAAAGGACGGAGAGGAAGCACTCGAGTTTATTTTCTGCAAGGGTAAATTCAAAAACAGGAATTTAAATAATCCGCCCAAAGTAATCCTGCTCGACCTTAAACTGCCGAAGGTGGGAGGGCTGGAAATTCTCAGGCTTGTAAAGGGAGATAAAAAGACAACTCACATCCCTATTGTTATTGTAACCTCCTCCCGTGAGGCACCGGACATGCAGGAAGCGTATGACCTGGGAGTGAACAGTTATGTTGTTAAGCCTGTCGACTTTGATAAGTTTGTAAGTGCAATGAGCAGCCTGGGGTTATACTGGCTGCTGGTCAACCAGCCGCTGAAGTAAATTACCCCCTGAAGGGCAGCGGCAGCAATTTTATACATAATATTTTTAAAGAACAATTTTATGAAAGACCTTATAAAGATCCTTCTCGTGGAAGACTTGCCCTCAGATGCTGAAATACTGTGGTATGAGTTATCCAGAAACGGGTTACACTTTGAAAAGAAACACGTCGAAACCCAGAAGGATTACATTTATGAGTTAATGTCATTCAGGCCCGATCTGATCATTTCAGATTATGCACTTCCTCAGTTTGACGGAATGACAGCCCTCAAACTGAAAAATGATTTAAGTCCGCTTACCCCTTTTATACTTGTTACAGGCTCTGTGAACGAAGAAATTGCTGTTGAATGCATGAAAGCAGGTGCCAATGACTATGTCCTCAAACAGAACCTGTCACGTCTGATTCCAGCCATACGGGCAGCCATGTCCAAAACAGAGATCCTCCTTGAAAAGGAAGCAGCGGAAAAGGAACTGAGGGAAAGCGAGGAAAAGTTCCGCAGTATATTTGAAAATGTGCAGGACCTCTATTATGAATCCACACTTGATGGCATTCTCCTGGAAATAAGTCCCTCGATCCTGGCGCTTTCACAGGGACACTATAAAAGGGAGGACCTCATTGGAATGCCTATATCAGAATTATACTCCTTTCCCGAGGAACGTCAGTTACTGATGAACAAATTACGGGAGAAGGGAAGCATCAGCGACTATGAGATTACCCTCAGGAACCGTGACGGCTCCCTGGCTTCCTGCTCTGTCTCGGCAAAGTTGCTGTTTGGTTCCGACGGAAATCCGGTAAAAATTATCGGGAGCATGCGTAATATAAGCGAACGTAAGAAGGCAGAGGAAGCCCTGAAACAAAGCTACGCGTTCAGTGAGTCACTGCTCAGGACAATCCCCTTCGGAATGGATATTGTAGATGAGGAGGGAAACATTTTATTCCAGAGTGATAATTTCAAACGACTATTTGGAGAGAGGACAATCGGAAAGAAATGCTGGGAGCTCTACAGGGATGATAAGACCCAGTGCGTTGACTGCCCCCTGAAGAATCCGATTTTAATAGGCGAAACTGCAGTTTATGAATCATGCGGGGTTCTGGGCAACAGAATTTTCGAAATAAATCATACTGGAATGCTTTACAACGGTAAAAAAGCATTGCTCGAACTGTTTCAGGATATTACCGAACGCAAGAAAATGGAGCAAAAGGTAATTGAATCTGAAGCTTATTACCGGACCCTGATAGATGTATCCCCTGACGGAATTATTATTACTGATCTCACCGGAATCGTATCCTACTGCTCCCTTAAAGCCCTTGAGATATTTGGCGTCCCTAACGGTGAAAAGGTAATCGGAACACCAATCCTGAACTGGCTGGCGCCTGATTCTCATAATCTTGTAACAGAACGATTTAATCATATTGTGTTGGGAAATACCGCACCCGAGACCAGGGAATACGAACTGCGGAAATTTGATGGTACAATTTTCTGGGGAGAACTCTCCTCCTCCCCGCTTACAGGTGCAAACGGTACTCCTGCCGAAATGTTAATTGTGTGTCGTGATGTCTCTGTGAGGAAAACAGCTGAACTGGAGTTGATAAAATCGAAGGAGCAGGCAGAAGAGAGCGACCGGCTGAAAACAGCCTTCCTGCATAATATTTCTCATGAGATCAGAACTCCGATGAATGCGATTATCGGGTTCTCATCCCTTTTAAGCGAACCGGGACTGGACATTGCCAGTCAGAAGTCTTTCGTCGGGCATATTTCCCAGAGCAGTTTTCGTCTCCTTGAGATCCTGAATAATATTATCGAAGTCTCGAATATCGAGGCAGGAATTCTTAAAATCATGACAAGCGAAGCCAATCTGAACAAAATGCTTGAAATGATTCTGAAAGATTACCAGGCCAAAGCACGTGAGAAGGGGATAAGACTGACGATGGAACCCGGACTTCCGGACTCCCGGACTGACTTATTGTACGATTACGGGAAGATAAAAAGTATCCTGACAAGCCTGCTGAATAACGCATTCAAGTTTACACAAAAGGGAGAGGTATCACTTGGTTATAAACCCAATGGCAATTTCCTCGAATTTTATGTCTCAGATACCGGGATCGGGATACCCCAGGAACATCATAATAAAGTATTCAGCAGGTTTTACCAGGTGGATACAATGCTCAACCGGGATTATGAAGGGACCGGTCTGGGTCTTTCAATATCCAAAGCCTATGTTGAGCTCCTGGGAGGCAAAATCTGGCTTACCTCCAAACCCGGGAAAGGGTCGGTCTTCTATTTTACAATTCCTTACTGCCTGAATGGAAAGACTGCAGACCTCAAAACCCAGATGTCCAGGGAGAAACCACATTTTACACATATCGAGAGATCATCAGATCACAGACTGATCTGAACTGTTTTTTCTTTTTTTTGTTGGGCAGGAACTACTTTGTCAGCAAACCACCTACATAAGATTCAGATTATTCCCTACAACCGGATTGCCTAGAGATCAATAATTTGGCATTGTGAAAATGAATGTCAGATTCTGAAAGTATCATGGTATCTCAGGCAACAAAATTACGGATGATCCGCTGGTTGATGTTTGGGTTCTTTATGTTCACCTTCTTCATACCAGCAAATGCCCAGGTAAAAATAACTGACGGAACCGTCATTACACTGGATCCCAATTCAATCCTTGAGCTTGAGAGCTCAAATAAGGGATTACTGATCCCCCGGGTCGCAATTAACGATATTAATCTTCCTTCTCCGCTGACAGAACCTGTACCGGCAGGTATGCTTGTTTACAGCATCGGCGGAACGGTAGATGACGGGTTCTATTTCTGGGATGGTACCCTTTGGAATAACCTGTTAAGCAGCGGAAATACTGCATCACAGTTTTTTACAAAGACCGCTGATGATACCCTTAGTAAAGTTAACAGCATTATTTTTGCCAGTAATGACATAACTCTTACACTCCCGCAAATCACGAGTGCCGATACGGCATTGCAGATCACGGTTAAAAACACGGGGAGCCATATTCATAAGGTTGTTGTAACAGGCTACGGAGCCTCAACCATAGAGGGTTTGGATTCAATTGATATCCTTCCAAGACTGAGCAAAACATTTGTAGCACGGGGGGCTGACTGGATTATGATCGGGAGTAATGCTAATTCAGACGATATTCTGGAGGTCGGACCTGATGAGCCGTTTCAATCGTTGTCAGATGCTATTGAATTTCTTGAGGTTCACATGGAGGGACCCGTCATTCTCAGGCTGGGCAGCGAGACAGTTTATTTAGAGCACACAGAAACAATTGACCTTCCCTTTCCGCTTACAATTCAGGGATCCACCTATGGTTCAGGGACCATCGTTCCTGGTCCGGGCCTGGCAGGAAACCCGATGTTCAGGTGTGCATCGGAAACCTACTTTAAAATGCTCGTTTTCGATGCTACTCCACTGGCAGGATATGGGACCTCCCCGGGCGAAGATGCAATCAGACTGGTGGGATCAGATGAATATCATGAAATCAAGGACACCAGTTTTGAGGGCTTTTACAACGCCGTGGTTGACTCCAGTAACGCTGAATTATGGATGTTCGAATGTGATATTGTGAATGCCAGGAACAGCGGATTAATACTCCATAGTGCAGACCCCGGTGCAACGGTAAAGATTTCAGAAACTGACTTTTCCAATTGTAAAAACGGGATTCTTCTTTCAAAGGGCTCACAAGTCAACCTTAATGTTATGAACGGTGTATTTACCACCGGCACCACTGATAATGCAATTGTTTATAACTCAGCAGACTTTTCTTTCTCATCTGTGATAATTACAAATAATTCACATGATGCAGTTGGAAACGGACTGGTAGGCTTTGATTTTACAAGAACAGACGGAAGAGATGCCAATTCATATATTGAAAATAACCCGGGATTCAAAACCAGTTTACCACATTGTAAGCTGAATGTTTTAAACAATAATTCCACGGTTACGACAACATTGGCTAATTCCTGGTATAAAGCTGCCTGGACAAATTCATCAGTAATTACTACAAATTATCTGGTCAATAATAACAGGATTACCTATCAGCCTAAAACATCACGTGATATAGTAATTTTTATTTCCGGCAATGTGCTTGTAAATAGCACTAACAGGGTGATAACAGTTGGAATAGTTAAAAACGGGGATACTTCGTATCGTTATGGAGAAACAACATTAAGGGTGACTACTTCAAACCAGCCGTTTCAGTTTTCAACTGTAATTTACATTGAGGATGTTGAAAAGAATGATTATTTCGAGTTCTTCTGTTCCTCTCAGAACAATGGAGATGTCCTCAGATTCCAGGATATTAACTGGTATGTTACTTCACAATAATTTAAGATAAATTGTAATGAAGGTTATTGTGAATAGACAATGCAAGAGCAGATTTCGGGGCGAAATAATAAGCTCCGTTATGCTCATCCTGGTTCTTCTGCATTATACTCCCTGTGTGTTCTCCCAGTATTCAGTAATAACTGATGGAACCATTGTTTCTGCAAGCGGTGGCACAATTACACTAAATAACAGCCTTGTCAATAACGGTTCCTTTTTAAACACAGACAATAAAATAGTATTTACCGGAGCAGACCGGACAATAGGAGGTACCTCTCCGGTAAGTTTTGACAATCTGACAATTGAAACCGGAAGTACCACGCTGGTAAACACCGCAGGGCAGACCGTAAGCGGCATACTGTTATGTAACGGCTCATTAAATGCCGGGGGAAAAATGACACTTCTTTCCACCGCTACCGGAACAGCCCTGATTGATGGAAGTGGAACAGGCAATGTTACAGGCAACATCACAATGCAGAGATACCTGCCGTCAGGTTTTGGATATAAATACCTGAGCTCACCATTCCAGGATGCTGTGGTTGACGAATTAGGTGAGGAGATCGACCTGCTGGCTGCTTTTTCTGCAATATATAGTTATGATGAAAACCGCACCTCCAGCGGTTGGGTCAGCTATAAAAATCCCTCTGGCCTTCTGAATCCGCTGGCGGGCTATTCAGCAAATTTTGGAGCCTCAACACTCCCCGAAACTGCAGAAATCGAAGGTGTTGTCAGCAACGGTAACATTGAAGTAACCCTTTATAACCATAATCAGCCTTATACAAAAGGATTCAACCTCGTCGGGAATCCATATCCCTCGCCAATTGACTGGGATGCCCCATCGGGCTGGACAAAGGATAACATTGACAATGCGTTGTATTACTTTAAGGCCGACACCACAGATCAGTACGCCGGAACCTATTCCACTTACATTGCAGGGATGTCCAGTGACGGACTGGCTGATAACATCATTCCTTCAATGCAGGGCTTCTTCATTCATGTCTCTGATGGTGCCTGGCCTGTTACCGGAACACTGGGGGTGAACAACAGTGTAAGGATTACTGATATGACAGGCCCGTATCTTAAATCCGCACAGGCTGAGACGCCGGCCTTTATCAGGTTTACTGCCGGATTTTCAGATGATTCCCTTTCATTCGATCCCCTCTGTATATATTTCGACGCCGGTGCAACCAATGGGTTTGACGGGCAGTATGACGCTCTAAAGCTCTTTAATACCGACACCAGGGTGACCAACTTCTATTCTTTCGGAAATGACAGCTCAAGACTTTCAATTAATGCCCTGCAACTGAATGATTCCAGTTTATTTAAGGTAAGGCTTGGCTTAAAAACAAACCGGGAAGGATATGTAATTTTCTCTATAAAGGATGTTACAGGTGCCTTCAAATATAATTACATCTCAATTACTGATGTAGTGACAGGAATGACCCAGGATCTTGACAATGACAGGTATTACAAGGTAAAACTTGCGCCTGGAAATTACCAGCAACGGTTCTTTATCAACTTTTCCAACCTTAAAACATCAGTGCCGGAGACGGTCTATGATACCGAATGGTTTAAAATTTACTCGGCACACGGGGTACTGAAAACTGAAATAGACCTGCCGGAATGCAGGAACGGCCAGCTGAGAATTTATAACCTGGCAGGTGAAAATCTCTATGTTCAGAATATCCGCGAGCCTGGGTACCATGAGTTTAATCCGGCAGTAGCTGACGGAATTTACCTGGTTACCTTTACCTCGGGCCAGTCCAGGGCATCGGGGAAGGTATTCATTCAAAACCGTTAAAATTTTATACTTTTAGCCTTCGGTTTGTTTTATATTCATGATGGATAATAGTCCGAAGGATATTCTGATTGTGGTTGCTCATCCCTCAGAGGCTGATTCCGTGAGGAAGGCAGTCCCTGTTGCAGGATCAGTATGTGAACTCCTGGTAACAGGGGTGGGAGGGGCTGCGATGTCATGGGCCCTGCAGAAACGCTTTTCCGAAGGCCCGCTGCCACTGCTGACGATAAATGCAGGCATTGCAGGCAGTTATATAGGGTCTCTCAAGCCTGGTGACATTGTAATACCTGTTTCAGACTGTTTTGCAGATATGGGTGTTGATGATAACGGCTCGTTTGTCTCAATCTTCAGGGCAAACCTTGCAAATCCGGATGAACCGCCCTTCACCGGTGGCAGAATTGTCTGCAGTAACAGGTGGACCGATGCGGCCTGCACCCTGTATCCGGCGGCCACGGCGGCTACCGTGAACATGGCCTCCGGGTCATTGCCGGTCATTGAACGCATCCGCAGAGAATGGAATCCTGATATCGAGACAATGGAAGGAGCCTGGTTTGCCTATACATGTGCCCTGCACAAAGCCGGATATATGTCGGTCAGGGCTGTCTCGAACTATGTGGAGCCCCGCGACATGAAGAGGTGGAACATCCCGCTGGCGCTCAGTAACCTGGAAACAGCTGTCGCTGACATACTGAACACATTCAGGTCATTATGAAACTAACACTCGGATTCTCACCATGCCCCAATGACACCTTCATCTTTGAAGCGATGGTGCACAGGAGGGTCGATACAGAAGGCATTGATTACGACTGGTTCCTGGCAGATGTTGAGGCGCTCAATCTCAGGGCCCTGGACGCTGCCGTTGACATCACCAAGATGAGTTACCACGCCTATGCACACGCGGCACAGAACTATCTTCTCCTCGATGCCGGAAGTGCCCTGG